>Ga0207707_10000009_pt1 | contig 300141 bp, 296 predicted proteins | sample KBSC83BmetaG_FD_184336 | JGI IMG/M metagenome (GOLD analysis project Ga0207707, IMG submission 184336) | Corn rhizosphere microbial communities from Kellogg Biological Station, Michigan, USA - KBS C8-3B metaG (SPAdes) (version 2) | ecosystem: Host-associated > Plants > Roots > Rhizosphere ... | reverse complement strand
GTTTGGCGCCGACGGCGTGCTGTATCTTAAAGACCTTGCCGGCCCCAAGGGTGCGGCTATAAACGCCGAGATGCTGGCGCAGCTTATTACCGCGTATATAGAAACGGCGCGGGCGCCGCTGCCGCAGGTGCCTCTCGAGCTGGCGCTGTACCGCCTGTTTGCGTAAATTTTAAAAAACAAAAAGCCGCCTTTGTCTGGCGGCTTTTCTGCTGTTACTTCGGCGGATCGCAGTCGCCCAGCCGGTGCGCGACGACAGTGTCCGTCCTTTCGGTCAGGAGTTGCTCGTTAACTTCTGTGTAGGACTGGTCGCTTTTGATGGTTACTTCAGTTCTGACCGGCCCCTTGTAATCGCAGCGATTGGCGACGATAAAGCCATGTGCCGTTTCCACCGCCTTTGTCGGCCGGCAGTCGCCGATATTCTCGCCTTCGATGATGTTCTTCATGTTCAGCGTCGGATCAACGCATCGAGTATATTCAGCGCCCGCCCCTTTCCTTGCCTTCGCCAGGTATGGAATATTTGCGGGGCGCGCCTCGTGCCATTTGAAGTGCCACAGGCCCGGCCTGAAGGCCGGCGTCTTAACCGCGTCCTGGGCCTGTACGAACGATGGAGACGACAGGGCAAATACGGCAACTAATGCCGCTATGGGGGTACGCATGTGCTTATCCTTCCTTGGGCTGGTGTATTGATGAACTAGTACGCTGCAAACATAGAACTAAACTTAATTTTGTCAATAGTATACAAAAGGCCGGTACTGTTAGGTACCGGTCTTGCGCACGCTGGTCATATTATTTTCTTCCTGTGCCTGTTTTTGGGCTTTGATGCTCTCGACGACGCCCAAGTCGTGGCTTATTCCGTACCTGAATGCGCCCATTTGCCATGCGGCAATGAGCTCATCGTGCCCGTACAGAATCTCGGTCGTCAGTATGATTTCTGCGAACGCATACATCAATTGCTTGTCAGAAATGTACTGGTTGCCGGACTTAAGTCCCTGTATCAAGGCAATCATTGACTCCGGATACGGCTTTGGCCCGTTTTGCTGCATGTTGCTCATGTAAACCTCACTTTGCCAATCTAACTTGAGCCTACAGGTAAAGGGTAGGGCAGTCCACTTGGGTTAGGTGCGCGAAAGCGACTGTACCGAAAGGGCAATGACAATGATGCTTAAAATGCCCGTTAAGTACTGCGGAAGCGTAGTAACCTCGCCGGCTTTAAACGCATCGTGAAAAAAGAAAAAGTCGACCGCTACAAAGCCCACAATAAGCGCCACATCTAATATCTTTCTCATATACCTATACTACTGTATACATCGGCTGATAGTTCCGGATGTTACTTAGACTTTTTTCTTTTGGTGGCCGCAGGCTGTAGTTTTGACCTGTTTTGATTTGTCTTTATATTATTTTTCTTCTGATTTCTAATACTCATAGACTCCTTGCCGGCTGCTTTGTGTTTGTTTTCCATAGCTACAGTATGGCATACATTGTTATTGATACCAGTCTCGACGCCTAGGCGGACTAAGTCGGAACTCTACTTCAGGAAAAAGTAGAAAACTACTGCAACCAATATTTGGAAGAAAATAACCGGCAAAAGCCTTTTGGAGCCTGCAAAAAATACAGGAGGAGCGAAAACATATACTGCCAGAGATACAAAGTAAATTATTGCCGCCATCCCTACCACTACGAGCAAATTTGGGCCCTCGGGGTCATTAAAAAACAAAAATAATACCCTGGAGCATACGAGAGAGGTTATGCCCAATAGCAGCAAGAAGATTTTTTTTGATTTGATATACATACACATAAGTATATTAGAAAATTTACGGGTTGGGTGTGTGGTACGAAGTTGGAACCTTTTGACACTGCATAGCGAAGGGGGTATTGTGGCCACAGAATTGATTGAATAGATGGCAAGGAGCAACTTATGCCAAAAGATGATGATTATGAAAAAGGCCTACAGAACTTTTACGATGGCGATAGGTCATTATGGTCTAAACTCGAAAAGACCCATCGTGGCTGCGGGGGAACGGTTTGGATACGCACTGTCGATCTCGAAAGAGATATTCCAGTGGGCTACAAAGCCGGAGCTTGCGAGAAATGTCTTGGAAGCGGTACCATGGATGCGTTATTGGAACTGGACGAATTATATTAAAGGGCACGTAATTAGCGTGCTCTTTTCTTTCCCCCAGCTTCATTACTTCGTATTCAGCTGGGGGATAGGGAATCGAACCCCAATTAAAGGCTTCAAAGGCCTCTGTCCTACCGTTAGACGATCCCCCAAATACATATCCGACACACCTTATAACAAACTGACAATAGCAAAAAAACGGGTTTTTTGCTATTGCTTCACTCTTTATACAGGGCAGGAGAGTGTATAATGAATCATTAATTTTAATTGAATATATTTATGAAAAAGTTTTTAGCTCTATATATGGCGCCAATAGCCTCGCTCGATGAGATGATGAAGACCTCGACGCCCGAAGACAGAAAGAAGGGCATGGATGATTGGACAGCATGGGCCGGCAAGCACAAAGACATTATTACCGACATGGGCAACCCGATAGGTAAAAACATGCGCGTTACCAAGAGCGGCGCAGCCGCCGTACGCAACGAGGTGTGCGGCTACAGCATGTTAAGCGCCGACTCGCACGAGGAGGCCGCGGCAATATTTGCCGACTGTCCGCACTTTGGGCTTAAAGGCGCCTATGTCGAGGTGATGGAGTGCATGTCGATGTAACACGCAAACGCACTATGCAAAAAATAACTCCGTTCTTATGGTTCGACACTCAAGCCGAAGAGGCTGCCAAGTTTTATACCTCGGTGTTTAAGAATTCAAAACTCGGTTCGATACTGCACTATGACGCAGCCGCAGCCAAGGCCGCCGGGCGGCCTGAAGGGAGCGTCTTAACCGTCGAGTTTGAACTTGAGGGGCTCCCCTTTACAGCGCTCAATGGCGGCCCGCAATTTACCATGAGCGGCGCCATCTCGTTTGTCATTACCTGCCAAACCCAGGATGAAATTGACTACTACTGGGACAAACTTACGGAAGGGGGCGAAGCAGGCCAGTGCGGCTGGATCAATCGCGACAAATTTGGGGTGACGTGGCAGGTGGTTCCTGCAAATCTCCCCGCACTCATACAGACCCCGGGCGGGATGCAGGCGATGCTAAAGATGACCAAGTTCAACATCGCCGAGCTCGAGGCTGCAGCAAAAGGAGCATAAATGTGTTAAAGTGTCTAGATGAGTGCGCAGCAGGGTACACCAGCCCCCCAGCGGGGGGAAGTTATAGTGCGTTTTGAGGGGGTGTCGTTTGACTTCGGCCCCCGCAAACCTATTTTAGAAAAGGTGGACTTTTCGGTGCGCCGGGCTACCAAGATCACCTTTATGGGCCAAAACGGCGCCGGCAAGAGCACTATTTTTAAATTGATGACGGGCGAGTTAACACCCGAGTACGGGCTGATACACATGGCCCATGGCCTAACGGTTGCAACAGCCAAACAGGTAATGGTACGCGAGGATCTGGAGTTAACCGTGCGTGAGTTTTTTCAAAAAGTATTTCCTAAAAAGGTCTATGACATTGATCCGCGCATCGACAAAGTACTTGCGGTCGTCAACTTAACAGCCGACCATGATAAAAAAATCGGCAGCTTTAGCGGCGGCCAGCAGGCACGTTTGCTTTTGGCGCAGGCATTAATACAAGACTCCGACTTGCTGCTCCTCGACGAGCCGACCAACAACCTCGATAAAGCGGGCATCGAGCATTTAACTAAATTTTTACAAGTATACAAAAAGACGGTCATTGTCATTTCGCACGACGCGGAGTTTTTAAACTCCTTTACCCAGGGCGTGTTGTACCTGGACGTTAATACACGCAAAGTCGAGCAGTATATGGGCAACTACTTTGACGTGGTTGCCGACATTACCGCACGCATCGAGAAAGAAAACCGCAAAAACGCCCTGCTTGCCAAAGAGATACAGGAAAATAAAGACAAGGCAAACTTTTTTGCCAACAAGGGCGGCCAGATGCGCATGGTGGCTAAGCGCATGCGGGAGAAGGCGATAGAGCTTGAGGCTGCCAAGGTTGAGGTGCGCAAAGAGGACAAAGCGATACGCGCCTTCCGCATCCCGTTTCAAGAAAATCTAATCGGCGATATTTTGGTGATTAACTCTTTTAAAGTCATTAAGGACCACAAAGCCGTCGAGCGGAAGATGAAGGTGGTGCTGCGCCGCAACCACCATTTGCTTTTGGCCGGGCAAAACGGTATTGGCAAATCAACGCTGCTGCAGGCGATTGTTAATAAGGAAAAAGGCGCGACGGTAACCGACGGCGTAACGGTCGGTTACTACCGCCAGGACTTTTCGAACCTCGATTTTGATAAAACGGTGTACGAGGAGCTGGCATCAGTCATGGAAAGGCCAATTGAGGAGGATTTACGCAAAGTGGCCGCTGGCTTTTTGCTGACTGGCGAGATTTTCCATACCAAAATCGGGACGCTCTCGGAAGGGCAAAAAGGCTTGGTCGCGTTTGCGCGGCTGGTCTTGCTTAAACCGGGGCTGCTTATACTCGACGAACCGACCAACCATATCAACTTCCGCCATTTGCCGGTCATTGCCAAAGCGCTAAGCGCCTTTGAGGGCCCTATGATATTGGTGAGCCACGTCGCCGACTTTGTGTCCCAAATACGCATCGACGAGGTGTTAGAGTTAGACCAAGTAAAATAAGCAAGTAACATGAAAAAGAGCACGTCGTGGGGAGAAGTTGCCGATTGGTACGGCGACTATCTGTCAAAAGGGGACAACTACCAGGTAAAAGTTATTTTGCCTAACGTGCTGCGCATGCTGGCGCTTACCAAGTCAGACGCGGTGCTCGACCTTGCCTGCGGCGAAGGATTTTTTGCGCGGGAATTTGCAAAGTCGGGCGCCAAAGTTATCGGCGCCGACCTATCGAGCGAGCTTATTCAAAAGGCAAAGTCATGGCGCCCGCCGGCAGGCGGGCAGGGCCCGATTTTGTACAAAGTCGCAAAAGCCTCAAAACTAACGTTTGCCAAAGATAAAGAGTTTAGCGCAGTTGCGTGCATACTGGCTTTGCAAAATATGGAAGATATTAAAGCCGTGTTTAATGAAGCGTACCGGGTGCTGGCGCTGGGCGGGCGGTTTGTGCTGGTGCTTAACCATCCGGCCTTCCGCGTATTAAAACGCTCAAGCTGGGGATTTGATGATGTTGCCAAGGTGCAGTACCGCCGCATCGATGCGTACCTCTCCAGCGCAAAAGTGCTTGTTGATATGCATCCAGGCAAAGCGGGTAGCCCTAAAACAGTGTCTTACCATCGCTCGCTTCAAGATTTTGCCAAGGCGCTTGCGTCGGCGGGCTTTGCAATAACGCGGCTCGAGGAGTGGACCTCGCACCGCCTCTCCGGCAAAGGGCCGCGCCAAGCGGCCGAGGACACCGCGCGCAAAGAGATACCGCTCTTTATGGCGCTTGAAGTCCGCGCGCTCTAACTATATATGGATTCGTACGATGTACTGGTTGTAGGCGGCGGCTCGGCAGGCCTTATGGCGGCAGGCCGCGCCGCCGAGCTGGGCAAACGTGTCTTACTTTTAGAAAAAAACCGCCGCGTGGGGGAAAAGCTGCGCATATCGGGCGGCGGCCGGTGCAATATTACCAATGCCGAAGGGGACGCGCGCGTGTTAATGCGCGCGTACGGCAAAGCGGAACAATTTTTATATTCTACCTTCTCGCAGTTTGGCAACAAAGATACTTTTTCTTTTTTTGAATCTAAAGCGTTGCCGCTGGTGGTGCAAGCGCGCAAACGCGCGTTTCCAAACACCGAACATGCTTCAGATGTGGTTAAAACGCTTGAGAATTATATGCGCCAAAGCGGTGTTACGGTCAAAACCGGCAAACAGGTAACTTCTGTCTTGAGCGATGCAAAAAGGATAACTGCGGTTGTGTGCGGAAAGGAGCAGTTTGCCGCCAAAGAGTATATTTTTGCGACCGGAAGCCTTTCACACCCCGAAACGGGCTCGACGGGCGACGGATTTAACTGGTTACAAAAGCTGGGGCACACCGTCGTGCCGCCAACGCCGACTATCGTGCCCATTAAAGTGGCCGACGCGTGGGCGCATCTCTTAGCTGGAGTTTCGCTTACGTTTATGAAGATAACTTTTTTTGTTGACGGCAGGAAATCTTTTTCCAAAACAGGCAAAGTGCTTTTTACGCACTTTGGGCTTTCAGGCCCGTTAATTCTGAATTCATCGAGCAAAGTCGCCGACCTTTTGTATGCGGGCGCAGTAACGGCCACCATTGACGCCTACCCGCACACCGACTTAGGCGCGCTCGAGAAAAATATTTTGCATACGTTTGATACATACAAAAATAAAGCGCTTAAAAATGTTTTAAAAGAGGTAGTGCCCGAGGGTACGGTCAAAGGTATCCTTGCCCTTTTGGAAGGGAAGTTAGATGTAGCCACCAAAGTGCACTCGGTAACGCGCGAGGAGCGCAAACTACTTGCGCGGCTCTTAAAGGCGTTGCCGCTTAGCGTTGAAGGGCTTATGGGATTTGACCGCGCCGTTATAGCCGACGGCGGCGTGCCGCTTAACGAGATAGACATGCGCACGATGCGCTCAAAGCGCGTGCCAAATCTTTTTATTGTCGGCGACTTTCTGCACGTTAACCGGCCATCAGGCGGCTACTCGCTCCAGCTGTGCTGGTCTACCGGCTATGTGGCGGGTACGCACGCGTAACGCGCGCTAATTTTTTAAACGACCTTGTCCTCGTTATTAAGAGGGAGCCAATCCATTATTTTTTTGCGGTGCTCCGCTAGCGACCATTGGTCGTCGTGCTTAAAAAAGGGCTTGTGCTCATTTTTGTATTTTTGCAAAAGCGAAAGCGACGCTTTCGGAAAGCTTGCGGGGATCGTTGTGTTGTATGACTGCAAAAAGTCCTTTACGGACAGCAGTATCTCGCTGGGGTCGAACTTAGGCAGAGGAGTCTTCATGGCTCTGTGATTATACCATAAATCAATGAATTATCAACATTCTGATTGACCTGATATACACGCAGCCTGTTGTATGCTATACTACAGAGGTCTAAAAGACTAAAGAAAAAGGGTCGGATTTCTCAAGCAAAAGCAAACAAATATAAATCAAAATAGTATGACAGGAACAATCAAGACTTTGACGGACCGTGGATTCGGATTCATCTCTCGCGAAGGCGAGACGAAAGATCTCTTCTTCCACTCTAAGGACCTCCAAGGTGTTACCTTCGATGAACTCAAGCAAGGCGAAACCGTCTCGTTTGACGTACAGCAAGGCGACAAGGGCCCTTCAGCCGTCAACGTAACCCGCGCGTAATTTTTACGCCAAGGTTTAGAAAAGCCGCTCCGGAGTGGAGCGGCTTTTCTATTCACTCTTATTTCAGCGGTATTGCTTATAGTTTTCACATGCCGGCAGCAAGGCCGGCGGTGCTAGAGAAGTTAATTACTATTTAATTAATGGCTATATGACATCACAACGCATAGGAAAGATTGCGGGCAGCGTTGCAGTTACCGCTGCGCTCGTCCTTGGGGGCGCGGGGTTGGCGTTTGCCCAATCGTACGGTAATACAACCGGAAGCTCGGGCGTAACCAGCCCATCAACCAGCGGCAGCTCCGGTAGTGCAAGCTCCGCTTCGATGACAGGCAGCTCAAGTACCACCTCGGGCGGCAGCACCACCACGCCGGGCGTGCCTAATACAGGCGCAGGCGGCGACTCGGCCGGCAACTTGGCAGTACTTGGCGTCTCGGCCTTGGTAGCCCTTGGGGGTGCGGCATATTTGGCCCGCCAGAGGTACGTGCTTCGCTAACGCCGCAGTATGATAGTTGAAAAAGTCCCGCCGTAGTGTACACGGCGGGCTTTTTCATGCGTTTATTTTTAGGCATCGTGTACGAGTGTGGCGTAGACCACCAGCCGGTGGTCATAGGTAGTATGGTCGGGCGTGAGCGACCCGGCGCACGTTATCAAATTTAAGCGTTCGGTATCGGCGCGGTTAAAAAGAATGTCAGCGGGCACGTCGGCAAGCGCGTAGGTGTGCATTTCGGACACGACAAAATGCAATTTTTGGCCGTTGTCCGTTTCAACATATATAGAGTTGCCTACTTTTATATTCCGCAATTTGGAAAACGCCGCAAATACGTGCGCGTCTATGACCGCGCTACCAAGCGTACCGGGCACGGTGCCGCCCATGTACCATCCCACGTCGCGTGTGTTGCCTGCAGGCACGTCCATTTCGCCTTTGCTATTGAGCCCAACTTCTGCAATGGTATCGTTTAGCGCAATCGATGGGATTATTAAACGCAACGGAGTGGTCGGGATTTGCGCAGCCGGAGGTGGAGCGAGGGGTGCAGGGTCAACGACTGCTGTTTGTCCTGTTGGCTGTGCAAGGTCGCCGGTGTCCGGAGGCAGGGGAGTTTGCAGGAGCGCAGCCGGAGACTCAACTTGCGGTATGACAAGGGGAGACAGTGAGAGCATTGCAAACGCAAGTAGGAAAAATGATTTTAGCATTAACGTGCTAATTTTACGCTCATCAAATTATTTGTCCAAAAAATTCATGAAGGTGTGGTACACTCGCCTTTATGAAAGTAAGCTCATCAGTATTCATCAAAGGTGTCCGCGGCACCGACCCTATAGTCACTTCAGTTGAGGCGCAGTATGCCTTTGTAGGCCGCTCAAACGTCGGCAAATCGAGCCTCATAAACGCGCTGTGCAATAAAAATGATTTGGTTAAAGTCAGCAATAAGCCCGGCAAAACGTTAGAGATTAATTACTTTTTGATTAACAACTCTTTTTATTTTGTCGATTTGCCGGGTTACGGCTACGCGCGGGTTGATCCGGTCGAAAAGGAAAAGCTGCAAAAGCTCATCGTGTGGTATTTGACGGCTTCGGGCGCGAAGCCAAAAATGGTAGTGCTGGTACTAGACAGTAAAGTTGGGGTAACCGATTTTGACCGGCAAATGATAGAGATACTAAACGCAGGGGGTCACCCGTTTGTGCTGGCCGCCAATAAAATAGACAAGCTTGGACAAAAAGAAGCTGCGCAGCAATTGCATGCGATTGCTAAAGATGCGGGCGGCGCAGAAGTTATTCCGACCTCGACCCAAAGTCACGGTGGCGTAAAACTGTTATTGCAAAAACTTTAAGGTGTACAATAAAGCAATGAAAAAACGCCAATTTACGCTGTGGCACTCGCTGGTCGGTACGGCGCTGCTGGTCGCTTTCGAGGCTTTGCTGCTGTATGTTTTTAGCTCAGCCGGCATACTTATTATTTTGGCAGGTGCTGCGGCGGGCGCCATAGGCAATATTTATGTGGCGACCGAAGTGATAGAAGAGGTTCGCAATGCGTGGCATATGCTGACGCTGCTTTCGGTCATAGTTGCTGAATTTGTAGTATTTTTTGCTTTTGAGTATTGTTTTTTACTTTTTGTAGATCCGCAGAGTTTTCCCTCGCTTGCCAACAGTCCCGTGCCGCTCCTGCTTCACAGCGTCTTTGTTTTTGTCTTTAACCCAATCTTTTTGCCGGCAAGCATTTGGGGGCAGTCGCTCCTGTTACTGAACACGCTTGGCGCGCTTGGCCTCGTCCTCTTTATACTCCAAAACATAGGCCAATTCCGCAGAGCAGCCAAATAAGGTATAGTCATTTGGTGAAAACAAATAAACTCTATATCGCCGGCAAGCACGCGGCTTACGAGGCTTTGATGTTTGCGCCGCACGCGGTCAAGCGCGTATATATTGCGCGTGGCTTTCAGGACTCGGCAATCAACAAACTTATAGCACAAGCTGGTTTGGAAAAGGAGCCACTTTCGGTAGGCGAGTCACGCGCCGATCTTAAGGGCAACACCTCGAGCCAGGGCATTGTCGTACAAATTTCGCTTATCGACATGATGCGGCCTTTGGATAAATTTTTAGACGCGCTCAAGCCAATCCCGTCAACCTCACTGGTACTCCTTAGTGGCGTACAAGACCCGCACAATGTGGGCGCGATTATCCGCTCGGCGGCAGCGTTTGGCGCAAGTGCGGTACTGATGCCACAGCAAAAACAGTCGCCCATTACGGCGGCAGTTATCAAAGCCTCGGCGGGGATGGCCTTTCAATTGCCGCTGGTAACTATCCCGAGCGTGCAAACGGCTCTGGCGATGCTCAAGAAGCGCGGCTTTACGGCATATGCACTTGCAGCCGGCACACAAAATATTAGCGAAGCATTGTTTGGCTCGCCCAGCGTGTTTGTGCTTGGTAATGAAGGGTTTGGGGTAGACAAAGCAGTGCGCGCGCTGTGTGATAAGACGCTCAGCATCCCGATGCATCGGCGCGCCGAGTCTCTTAATGTGGCAGCAGCGGCAGCAGTGACGCTCCATGCGTGGAGCCAAAGGCACCCTGAAATGTTAAAATAACTATTAATTACATGTCTTTTTATATATAATTTTATAAATAAAATTATGAAACTCACACTTCCGCACAATTTAAAAACTGAAGGCGCCGCAATAGTGCGCGCCAAGCAAGCATTAAACGAGATGCGCGCGCAACTGCCCAAGGATGCATCCATTGATAAAGAAGAGTGGTCGGGCAACTCGCTTGCCTTTGCGGCTACCGCAAACAAAATGACTATTACTGGCGCACTTGTGGTGACTGCTACCGACTATGATATTACCGCCAAGCTGCCGCTGATGCTGCGCATGTTTGAGGGACGGATAGAAAAAGCGATTAAAGAGCAGACGGCGCAGCTCCTAAACAAGTAAGCATTAACGCTTCAGGTTCGCTTCACCCGTTTTTCTTATTATTGATGAGTGAAGATTGCACAAATAGCGCCGATTGTTGAAAGGGTCCCGCCCAAAACATATGGCGGAACCGAACGCGTTGTGCACGCGCTGACCGAAGAGCTGGTAAAGCGCGGCCACGAAGTAACGCTATTTGCCAGCGGAGACTCTATCAGCTCGGCTAAAGTCGAGTCGGTGTACCCGCGCAGCTTGCGCGAGGCCAAGCTGCCCGACATTTACGGCGCCAACCCATGGACGCTGCTCAACATCGGGCTGGCGTACGAGCTGCAGGAAGAGTTTGATATTATCCACGACCACATGATGCCGCTCTCGCTCCCCGCGGCCAACATCGCCTCGGTGCCGGTGGTGGGCACGATGCATGGCGCTTTTACTGCAATCAACCGCAGGCTCTTCCAAAGTTTGCGCTCGCCAAACATAGTAAGCATTTCTAATGCGCAAATTTTTTCAGCGCCCAACATAAACCACGCCGCGACTATTTATAACGGCCTGTCCATGGACCATTACCCGTTTAGCGCCGAGCACGAAGGATACCTTTTATATGTCGGGCGTCTTTCGCTTGAAAAGGGCGTGCATTTGGCAATTGAAGCCGCAGAGCAGCTCGACATGCCGCTCATCCTTGCGGCCAAGCTTGACCCGGTAGACCAGCCGTATTTTAAAACATACATCGAACCGAGGCTCAGCTCGCGCGTGCGCTGGGTCGGCGAGGTCGATGAAGAAGAGCGCAACAAGCTGATGAGCGGTGCCAAATGCTTTTTGCATCCGGTCACCTGGCGCGAGCCGTTTGGATTGACGCTTATCGAGGCGGCCGCGTGCGGTTCGCCCGTAGTGGCATTTAACCGCGGCTCTATACCTGAGATTATAAAGACCGGCGTTACGGGGTATGTGGTCGAGGACATTGAGTCAATGATAGACGCCGTCGAGGGCATTGGGGCGATTGACCGTGCCGCTTGCCGCGAACATGCCTTGACCAACTTTAGCGCCAAACGGATGGCCGATAATTATGAAGCGCTCTATCAGAAATTGGCATTGCCGTAACCATGTGCGATATACTACGTCTACGCAAGTAAGCATGAGTGTATGTCTAAAGAACAGCAGGAACAATTGTGGGAGTTAGGATTTAACTCGATTAAGGGGCTTGAAGTCGAAAGAGGAATTTTGGCCTCTTCGCAGAGCGAAGCGTACGGATGCCTGTTTGGCCGCGACTCGCTTATTACCGGATTGCAGCTGCTTGAGGCATATGAGCGCACTAAAGACGCTTACTTTTTAGAGCTGGTCAAGAAAATTCTTGCTAACCTGTCGCTCCTTCAAGGCAAAGAGGTGCAGATTGAAAGCGGTGAGGAACCGGGCAAAATCATACATGAGTTCCGGCCCGACAATCACGGGCATTTAACAGCTTTGCTTGAGGATCCCTGGTATGTCTATGCGGACAACACCATGCGCAACTTTGACTCGGTCGACTCGACGCCGCTTTTTTTACTGACCGTGCACCGGTATTGGCAAGCAAGCGGCGATCATAACTTTATACAAACGATTTTGCCGTCGGTGCTGGCAGCGCTCAACTGGCTTTCGGAATATGGCGACACTAATGGCGACGGGTTTATAGATTACCGCTTCCACCCTGACCGCAAGTTTGGCGGGCTTAAAAGCCAAAGCTGGATGGACAGCACCGAGTCCCTTTTTTACGAAGAGTCGCCGGTGTTCCCGCTTTACCCAATAGCGCCGGTCGAGGTGCAAGCTTACGCCTACGCGGCCTATTCGGCATGGAGCGATTACTTTAAAACGACTGATAAAAAATTTGCAGATGATCTTGCCGGCAAAGCGGCTGCGTTAAAAGAGAGGTTTAATGCAACATTTGTGGTAAAAGGCCCTCCGAGAGGCTCAGGGCGGGCAAGACGCGTAACGCTCGCGTTTGCACTCGATGGCAATGGCCGCAAGTTGACCGCTGCGCGCTCCAGCATGGGGCATGTGTTATTTGCAGCCTATAAAGGTAAAGACAGCTACCACTCTATACTCGACACGAAATATATCGAAGCGCTGCGGTTGCGCTTGCTTTCGCGCGACCTATTTGTGCCTTCGGCCGGCGTGCGCACGCTCTCTGCCCGGTCACTGCACTTTGACCCGCTTAGCTATCACAACGGCTCTATCTGGCCGCATGACACCGCCATGCTGGCGCAGGGGTTGCGCAATTTTGGATACGAAGAGGATGCTAAAAGGGTAGAGGCAGCGCTGCTAAAGGCATATCTGCATTTTAAAACTCCCATCGAGCTGTTTGGATATAAAAAAGGCTTTCGCGCCTATGCGCATCCTAATGGCTCTGGCGCCTGCCGGGTACAGGCGTGGAGCGCTGCGTCGCTTTTGGCCGTAGTCAGGTAACATAACCGCGCTCATCTTTTCTTCATATGAGTTATTCATACTGATGAGTATGTTATACACAATCGCAGTCATATTATTAATTCTTTGGCTCTTGGGGGTGGTCACGTCGTACACTTTGGGCGGGTTTATCCATATCCTTTTGGTGATAGCCATCATCATGATACTAATACGGCTGATACGCGGAGAAAATCCACTGTCCTAAACGTTGCGCTTTTTGCCGCGGTATACTTATACCGATGGCTCTTGCGGACGATTTAAAGCAAATGGTAACGGGCGAAGTGGACAGCAGCGACACTGCGCGTGAAGCGGTTGCGCGCGACGCGAGCCTTTTTTACGTAAAACCGCAGGTGGTGGTGCGCCCCAAAGATGCCCACGACGTGTGCAAAGTGGTGCAGTATGTAAACACGCATACCGGCACGCAGGACAACCCGCTCTCTATTACCGCGCGCTCGGCCGGCACTGATATGGGCGGCGGCCCGTTAAACACGTCTATTATTTTGGACATGACCGCGCACTTTACAGGCATTGGTACAATCGAAGAGGGCGGTACCAAAGTTGAACCGGGAGTGTACTTTAGGGATTTTGATAAAAAAACAAAAAAATTTGATTTGGAATTGCCCAGCTATACCGCCAGCCGCGAGCTAAACACGCTGGGCGGCATGGTTGCCAACAACTCGGGCGGAGAGAAAAATTTAAAATACGGCAAGACGGCGCGCTATGTACAATCGCTCGACGTGGTGCTGTACGATGGGGCAGTGCATACATTTAAAAAGTTAGAGGATGGCGAACTGCAGGCCAAAATGGTCGAGCAGGGTTTTGAAGGCGATATATACCGCCGTATGAGGCAGCTGATACAAGCGCCCGATCATAAAAAAGTAATCGAAGCGCACAAACCCCATGTCGAAAAAAATTCCAGCGGCTACGCGTTGTGGGACATCGGCGACGGTGATACGTCGCTTAACTTGGCGCGCCTCATGGTCGGCGCACAAGGGACTCTCGGTATTATCACGAGTGCTACGGTGAGCCTGGTGCACCCAAAGCCGTACGCCAGCATGGTCGTGCTGTTTTTGGACTCTCTGTCCGAACTTGGCGAGGTGGTGCCTGAAGTGCTTAAGCATTTGCCCGACAGTTTTGAAAGTTACGACGACCACACTTTTAGCATCGCCATAAAGTACCTGCCCGAGCTGGCGACGCAGATGAAGGCGGGGATGCTGAGCCTCGGTATCTCCTTTTTGCCCGAGTTGTGGATGGCGCTTACCGGCGGCGTACCTAAACTTATTTTGCTGGTTGAATTTAGGGGCGATACGCAGCTGGAGGCATTGCTTAAAGCGCAAAAATTGGCAAAGGAGGCAAAACAAAACCGCCAACACATTGGCGTACGGGTAGTTAAAAATGAAGCCGGCGCGCGCAAATACTGGGCCGTGCGGCGCGAAAGTTTTAACCTGCTGCGCAAAAAGATACGGGGCCAGCGCACAGCGCCGTTTATCGACGACTTTGTCGTGCCGCCGATGTCGCTGCCGGAGTTTTTGCCCAAGTTAAACGCTATTTTAAACCAGTACAAGCTTACCTACACGGTAGCAGGGCATGTGGGCGACGGCAACTTTCATATTATTCCGCTGGTTGACCCAAAAGACCCTACACTGGCCAAAACGATAGACGAGTTAAGCCATAAAGTGTACGACTTGGTTATATCCTTCAACGGCTCGATATCGGGCGAGCATAACGACGGCTGGGTACGCACGCCCTATGTCGAAAAGATGTTTGGTCCCGAAATGTACGCGCTGTTTATGGAAGTCAAAAAAATCTTTGACCCGCACAACATCTTTAACCCCGGCAAAAAAGTCGGCAGTACCTTCAGCGATGCTCTCACAAAACTCGACTTGCCGACCGTGACACCTTCATTGAAAAAATAGCTTTTGTCGGCTACTGTGTAGAGATGCAAGTCACAAAACTGGGGCACTGCTGTTTGGTGCTGGAGGTTAACCCGCCGTCGGGCGGACAGGTGGTAAAAATTTTGACCGATCCGGGGAGTTTTACGGATGCTCAAGATACCCTTACAGGACTTCATATTTTGCTTATTACTCACGAGCATCAAGACCACTATCATGTGGAGTCGGTTAAAAACGTCGTAAAAAATAATCCCGATATTGAGGTGGTATGCAACAAAGCGGTTGCGGCTTTGATACAAAAAGAAAATATACCCTGCAAGGTAAGCGTGGTGGGTGATGGCGAGTCGGTCACTTTGCTCGGTGTATTGATTGAGGGCTTTGGCACCGAGCACGCCAAAGTGTACGGTGATACGCCCAATGTTGAAAATACCGGCTATATGGTGGCGGACAAATTTTACTTCCCAGGCGACAACTTTCACCCGCCGGCAGTCGGGCAGGCTCGCAGAGAGGTCAGCGTGCTGGCGCTGCCGGTTGCCGGCCCGTGGATGAAAATATCCGAAGCGGTGGACTTTGCAAAATTAATCAAGGCACCCAAAGCCTTTGGCGTGCATGACGGCATGATAACGCCCGACTTTAGGCCGTTTATTGGCATGATACTTAAAAATTACGTGCCCGAAACCGAGTACACCGCGCTTGCCGACGGCGAAAGCAAAGAGTTTTAAAATGTGAAAAGAAAAAGGGCGGTAAGCAGCGCTCCCGCCCAAGAAGCACTCGACACCGCGCCGCTGATAAACAGCGGTACTTTTTGGCCTGTGGTAAGAGATGCATAGGGCCGGTATGCCGCCACATGCATAAGACGCTCTATCACCATTGAGTTAATAAGCAGTGCTGCAACAAGCGCCAATTTTAATAAAAAAAGAGGTTGGGTCAGCAAATAGTCGCGCAAAGGCCAAAATAACAAAAGCCCGGTGTAGATAAGCCCCAAGAGGGCGGTGGTGACAATCCAATGTGCAATAAAGAGCGCTTTTTTGCCTATCACTTGTTGCTTGCCGTGCACCCACATCAGCGCCGAATGGTCTGCAATAAGTATGCCAACTCCCGCCAAACACAGGAAACTAACGTGTAAAAATATAAGCAGGGAATGCATATAGGTTAGGAAGAAAGGGGCCCCAATAAAAAGTTTTTAAGTATGTTGGCCGGCTGTGACTGGCCCGCATGTTGGCCGTTAAACGCCGCCGTGCCGTCAGTGCCGCATATTGAAAGAATTCTCTCCGGGCCGCCCGGATGCTGGTTGATCCAACTGGTTAAATCGTATACATTGCCGTTTATCGCCGCCCAGCAACTGGATGCGTTGTTATGCTGTGCGACGTTTGCCATGGTGTAGCCGCTTTGATCTGTTGCAGAGTTTCCCGGAGTGCTTGTAGTGCCTGCCGGGCTAGTCGTGACCGATCCGGGCTCCGTCGTTACGGTTACCGGCTGGTTTTGCGGCATCACAAGGTACGCTGTGCCAATAGCGCCCAGTAACACGACCAAAGTGCCTCCTAATAGAAACCGGTTAAACATAGTTTTTATCTCGGCACTCCCATGGGCCGTATCTGAATAGAGTTTGCGGTAAGCGAGCCATCGGAGTTTGCAGTGCCGGTTACGACAACTTGTATGCCTGCGGTGAGGTCAGCCGCAGTGCCCGCTGCTTGCTTGAGTATCTGCGTAGTCGGGCTGATCAATACAATTTCGGTGCTACTGCCGTTTTGCTGCTGGATAGAAATGCTGCCGTTGGCGGTTGATACTATAGTGCCGAGGGTTATTCCACCACCTGCGCCGCGGCCACCGCGACCGGCAAAGGTTGCGTTAAACTGCCCGCGCGCAACCGGCCCTGCGCCGTTAGCCATAGATTTGCCTGCATAAAAAGCCCCGCCCCCGACAATAAGTAAAACCACAACGACCCCAATATACTGGTTTCTCATCATATACTGTATATACGCTAGCTGCCGCGGGTTTGGTGCAGGAGCATCTCAACCGCGTGGGCCATATCGCCGGCAGGGGTTATTTCACCGCCGTTCACAAAAAAGATCTCGTCGGCGTTTTCTATCGTATTAAGCCGGTGGGCAATAATTACCCGCGTTGTTTCTTTGGGCAGTTTTTCCAAAATTTCTTCAAGCAGCTGCTCGGTCACCGTGTCGATGTTAGCGGTTGCCTCGTCGAGTATCAACAGCTCCGGCTCACGCAAGACTGCACGCATAAAGGCTATCAATTGTTTTTGGCCCAAACTGACAGAGTCGGTACTGGCGGTAACTTTGGTATCGAGGCCCTGCTCAAACCGGCTAAACAGCTTGGCCAGGCCTTGCTTCTTGAGCGCTTGCTGCAGTTGCTCGTTGGTAAGTCCTGCGTATTTATTATTACCGTAGACAATATTGTCACCAATAGTGCCGGTAAAGAGAAACGGCTCCTGCAAAATAAAGCCGATTTTTTGCGCGCGCTCATCGGCGCTATAGCAGCGGATGTCCTTGCCGCCAAGAGAAACAATGCCCTTTGTAGGGTCAAACAGCCGCGCCATCAATGAGGCGGTGGTTGTTTTGCCGCCGCCAGTGGGGCCTACCAGCGCGTATGTTTTGCCTTTTTGTAATTGTAAATTCGCGCTGCGCAGCACTTCTTTGCCTTCGGGATAGGTAAATGAAACGTTTGTAAATCCAAGCAGCGAGTCGTCCTGCTGTGGGGCGGTATCGGCCGCCATCACTATCATATTGGTTTGTAGGTTGAGCACCTCGCCAATGCGGTCGAGCGCGGCAATGGCAAGTTGCAAAGACGACCAGATGGCGGCCAGCTGCCGCAGCGGCTGATAAAAACTGTTGACGTACAAAAGGAATCCAATAAGGAGACCGAGTGTTAATGCGCCATGCGAAATAAGATACAAGCCGTAGGCGATAACAATTAACTGTCCCAGTGTTGCGGCAAAGCTATAAATGGGAGTAAAGATGTTACTGGCAATGCCGGCTTTGACCGCAGCCTTGTAGTTAGCTTCGTTAGCTTCGCTAAACTTTTCGGTAAAATAGTCGAGCCGGTTAAATGCCGCAATAACACGGAAGTTATTGAGACTCTCGGACACCTCGGCGCTCATGGCTCCAAGGGTGCGCAAGCTTACCAATGTTACGCGCTTGACCCATGGACTCAGAAACTGGGTGACTACCAATACGACCACTGCCGGCGCCAAGGCGGCAAGACCCAGCTTGATATTAAGTGTCAGCAAAAAGATACCCGCGCCAAATATCAAAAATACGTTGCCCAAAAACTGCATAAGCGCCTGCGCAAAAAACTGGTTGAGCTTGTCAGTGTCGCTGTTGATGCGCGAAATTAGGTCGCCGGCCTTGTTTTGATTAAAAAAGGCGACCGGCAAGTCTTGCAATTTGGTAAAGAGGGCATTGCGCAGGTTGTACAAGACGCGCCGCCCCACGCCGCCCATGGTAATGGTCTGAAAGTAGGAAGCGCCAAGCCCGACAAGGTAAATAACCAGCAAAAGCTCTGCGGCATGAAATAGGCCGATCGCATTTTTAAGCACAATGTACGAGTCGACCGCGCGGCCGATAATGATGGGCGCCAAAAGGTTTGAAAGGGATGAGAGCAATATTGCCACAAAGGCAAAACTGGCATTGCGCCCTTCGCCCTTCATCAGCGGGATTAATTTTTTGATGGCCTGCAAGAGCGTCGTCCTTTCGGACGCGGCATCGGTTTTTTTAAGGCTGTAATCTATATTTTTAGGCATGTTCGTATTACGTTTCGTATTGCTCGGTGCTCCTTTGCGAATTAAATATTTGCACATACTCGGGCGACGACTTTAGCAGCTCTTCGTGCGTGCCGCGCGCCAGTAGCTCACCTTCCATCAAAAGCAAAATCTGATCGTACTGCTCGATTGAGGATATTTTTTGCGTGACCGATATAAGCGTGAGGTTTGGATATTCGCGCGTAATATTAGCCAAAATTTTTGACTCGGTATTGTTGTCGACGCGCGCAGTAAAATCGTCTAAGAGCAGCACGCTGGGGTTAAGCGCCAACGCGCGCGCAAGCATGATGCGCTGCTTTTGCCCGCCGGAAAGGGAGGCACCCCGCTCGGACACCACCGTGTTGAGCCCTTGCTGCAGCGAGCCTATAAAATCATTAAGCTCTGCAGTGGCTATAGCTTTGGCGATAGACTCGTCACTTGCCGCATTGCTAAAGGCGATATTTTCGCGCACGCTTAAGTTAAAGATTATGCTGTCCTGAAAGACGAATCCTACTTGATTGTGGAAGGAGACTGGGTCGTATTCCTGAAGAGGGTGTCTATCATATTGGATTTCGCCGCTAGACGGCGAAATCAGCCCCATCAATATATATAAGAGCTGTGTTTTGCCGGCAGCCGTGGGGCCGATAATGGCCACCTTGGTACCCGCCTTAACGCCGAGCGATACATCTTTAAGCGCCGCACGCTCGCCAAAGGCAAGCGAAATATTTTTTGCGTCAACATCGCCCTTGATGGCGAGGCTCAAGGTGCCGGTACGCTTTTTTTCCTCGGCAGCCAGTACTTCGGCAACGCGGTCGTACGAAGCGCTGGCTTGCGAAATCACGTTGCTCATAAAACCGATGATGATAATAGGGAAGATAAGTATCGCCAGGTAGCTGTTAAACGCCGTAAAATTGCCCAAGCTCATGGTGCCGCCAATGACAAAGTAACCGCCGAGCGAGAGAATGATCAGCGTCGCCAGGTTGGTGGTAAAGGTAATCACGGGGATGAGTGTTGCAAACAGGCGCAAAATGCTCATGCCGATGTTTTTGCTTTCGGTGTTTGCCGAAATAAACTTCTCAAACTCGGGCTGGTGCGCATTTAACAGGCGGATAAGCGCCGCGCCCAAAATACTTTCGTTAATAACTTTGTTGAGCCAGTCTATCGCTTCCTGCGAGCGTTTAAAGAGCTTGCGCACGCGCATCAAGACCAGATAAAAAGTAACGCCGATGATGGGCACAATAATAAGCACGGCCAATGCCAGCACCCAGTTGATGAGGAGCAGCAAAATACTTGCGCCGATAATTAAAAAGAACGATGAAATGAGCGAGGCAATAGCTTGGGAGACAAAGTTTTTTATTGCATCAATGTCCGAGGTAAGGTTGGTCAACAGCTTGGCGGGGGAGACCTTTTCGATATACGCGTTTTCCTGCAGCGACAACTTAGCGGCAACGCGGCCGCGCAAATCGCGCGCTACCCGCTCGGCCGCGTAGGTTTGCACAATATTTTGCATAAAGGTAAACGCAAACACGGCAAAGGCCACCAAAAAGAATTCGAGTATAAATTCGTCTTGGCTAAAGCCCCGGCGCACAAACGAGTCAATCCCGCCGGCGATTATTTTAGGTATCCAAAGGTTAAACCCGTTGCTCACCAGCGTCGTCAAAACCAGTGCGGCAATAAGCCATTTGTAAGGCAGCAAAAGACTAAAGAGCCCCGGCCCTTTTTGTGTAGGGGTATTGGGTGACATTCGTTTTACCAGTATACCAAATTACTCATATCGCAGCGCTTCTATCGGATTTAATGCGGCGGCGCGGCTGGCGGGGTACCAGCCAAAGATAATGCCGATGGCCGCAGAGACGCCAAAGGCAAGCGCTATCGCGGTAAAGGAAATGCTCGTGGTAACAAGTCCGGTTAGGTTTACAGCCAGCGAGATGCCGCTGCCGAGCAGTATCCCAATGACTCCACCAACCAGCGTAAGTGCGATTGCTTCGATTAAAAATTGCCGGCTGATGTCTGACTTTTTAGCCCCGATGGCTTTGCGCAAGCCTATTTCGCGCGTGCGTTCGGTCACTGTGGTGAGCATCATGTTCATGATGCCAATGCCGCCTACCAAAAGTGAGATGCCCGCAATGGCGCCCAGCAAAAGGGTAAGCGTAGTGGTGATGCTCGAGACGCTCGCTAAAATATCGGCTTGGTTAAGCACACTAAAATCGGCCTGCGTCGAGTCGCTGATATTGTGGCGCGTCAAAAGAAGGTCGGTGATATCGCTTTGCGCTTGCGTCATTGAGTCAGCAGTTGCGGCCTGCACATCAATGGTAGTTAAGTATTTGTCGCCCGATAGAAAGCGCTGCGCGGTAAGCGCTGGGATGTAAATCATGTCGTCGGCATTGGTAAACCCGCTGCCGCCTTTGGCCACGGTGACGCCGATTATTTTAAACTCGACGCCTTTTATGCGAATAGCCTGCCCGATGGCGTCGGCTGCCTGCGCGTCGGTACCAAACAGGTCGGTCATAGTGGTGGGGCCTATCACCGCGACTTTGGCGAGCGAGGTATTTTGCTGGTCTGAAATAAAGTTGCCCTGGTCTATTTGCAAATTCTTTATCGAGGCATAACTTGAGGTAACCCCGTCGACCGTCGTGTTGGTGTTGGTGCCTTTGGCGGTCACCTGGTAGCGGCCAGACACTTCGGACGCAACGGCGGCGACGTTTGACACCGCAAGCAGCGCATCGGCATCGGCTTCCGTCAGTGTTTTAGCATTACCACGGCCGAGCGATGCGCCAAAGCCACCGGCAGTGCGCGGTGCCCCCGGCGTAATAATAAGCAGGTTTGAGCCCAGCGACTGCACGCTCGAGGTAATAGACGCGGTAGCGCCCTGGCCGATGGAGACGAGTGCGATAACACTGGAAATGCCAATGACAATACCAAGCACCGTAAGACCCGAGCGGGTTTTGTTAGCCGAAAGGGCAGCGTACGTTTCTTCCAATGTGTCTTTGAGGGTCATGATGTTTGAACTTCGTGGCTCACATGCGCTATTTTTTGCTTGTGATTTTGAACATCTGAAATAATCAAACCGTCGCGCAGCGTGATGATGCGCTTGGCATGCTCAGCTACGTCGTGCTCGTGGGTGATTAAAATTATGGTGCGGCCGCCTTCCTTATTTAATTTTTGAAAGGTGCCCAGCACAATTTCGCCGGTCTTGGTGTCCAGATTGCCCGTCGGCTCGTCGGCCAAAATAAGCGACGGGTTGTTGACCAGCGAGCGGGCGATTGCCACACGCTGTATTTGCCCGCCCGAAAGTTCGTTGCTTTTGTGCAAAAAGTGCGTAGCAGGGAGGCCCACATCGCCGAGTGATTTGGTTGCGCGCGCTTCGCGCTCGCTTTCGCCGACGCCCGCATAAATAAGCGGCAGCATGACGTTGCGCAGCACAGTGGTGCGCGGCAGGAGGTTAAACGACTGGAAGACAAAGCCGATTTTGTCTTTGCGGATTTCGGCCAGCTCTTCGTCACTCAGCTTGGAGATGTCTTTGCCGTCCAAATGGTAAGTACCAGAGGTTGGCGTGTCGAGGCAGCCCAAAATGTGCATCAGGGTGGATTTGCCCGAGCCGCTGGGGCCCATAATAGCCACAAATTCGCCGTCTTCTATATCAAACGATACTCCCTTAAGCGCTTGAAATTCGGTATCGCCGTGGCCATAATTTTTCGTTATATTTTTTATTGCTATCATCGGGGTTTATCCTCCGCGCAAGATCCCTCCGCCGCCAAAGCCGGCATTGCCGCGCGCTGCGCCGCCGGTTGTGGTGGTGCGTGATGCGCTTGCAGCAGCGGTTGCAGCCGTGCCGGTTATGGTGCGTGTCACGACCTGCTCGCCGGAGCTTAGGCCTGAAAGTATTTCGACGCTCGTGTCGCCCGAAATGCCCACGGTCACCGGCACTTGCACTGGCGCGGCTGCCGAAACTACGCCTGTAGTTGCGCCGGTATCGGCAAGCGGGGGAGTAAATACCAACACGTAACTCGACCCGTTAGTTGTTTTAACCGCGCTCGAGGGCACCGACAGCGTGTCCGCGTGTACCGCAGTTTGGATGTCGGCGTTGACGGTCATGCCCGATTTAATGCGGCTGTCCTGCGAGTCGAGGGTGATTTTGACGCCGTAACTGACGACGCCTTGCGCCACGGTGCCCGCCGTATCCACTTCGGCAACAGTGCCGGTTAAGGTCAAGCCGTCTATTGCGTCAAAGGTGAGCGTCGCTTTTTGGCCGACGGCAAGTTTTGCGGCGTCCACTTCGTTGACGCTCAGCTCAACAATATTTTGCGCGGTGATGACGGTCGCTATCGCCGCCGAGCCGGCATTGTCACCGACTTTTGCATCGACCGCCGAGAGCGTACCGTTAAACGGCGCGACAATAGTGTAATCGGCCAGCTTGGTGGCTTCGGCTGCCAAGTCCTCTTTTTGCTTTTCGATATTGTTGGCCGAAATTTGGAGGCTAATCGGGTTAGAGCCGCTTTGGTTTCCGACCTGGTCGAGCTCTACCGTTTGCTGGCCGGTGGTTACTGCCTGCGCGTCACTGGAGAGAGTTTTCTTTTCACTTAACAGGTTGTTGAGGTCGGTGGTGACGGTGCTAAGATAGCTGCGCGCATTGGTTTGCAGCGTCGTAAAGGCGGCCGGCAACTTTTGGTTGTTGGAGGTAGCCAGGTCCTGCACTTCGCCAAGGAAGTTAAGATCGCTTTGCGCGGCCTGTGCGAGCGCCGTTGAGGCGTCTATCGACTGCTGAAGCATTGCGTCAATAGTTGCCGTTGATGAATTGTGCGAGGTCGCCTTGAACGCAATCACAGCTGGATCGTACAGTGCACGCGCAGTAGTGTAGTCGCCGGTCGCGCTTGTTTTAAACGTTTGTATTTTTTGCACTTGGTCGCTGTTGCTGAACAGGTTTGAAAGCGCATCGACATTTTGCTGCGTACCGCTGCTCGAAAAGTCATAGCCGTACAGACTGCTGTTTAAGCCGGTCGATACAGTTGGTTCATCAAGATACGTGGTTGCCAAAACACCATAGGCGCTGGTGTATTCGTCGGCAAGCGCTTGCTCGGCATTGGCAAGAGACGTCTGGTCTTTTTGAAAGTCGATAGGCGCCGAAGCTTGGTCTTTTTGGTATTGCAATTCAGCTGCAGCCAGCGAGTTCTTGTCGTCGTTGTATTGCTGGCGCGCCGTAGTGCTGTCGACAGTCATGAGCGCCTGGCCCGCGCGCACCTTTTGGCCCTCGGTCACGCCGACCCATGTAATAGTGCCGGTGACTTTGGGCTTTACATCGATACTATCAGAGGATGATATCTGTCCGCTTGCCGAAACGCTCGCGATAATGGTGCTGGTTGAGGCAGTGCCGAGCACGTAGCGTACTTGGCCGCTCGTCGAGGTAGCTTTGGCGTATGCATACCAGCCGCCGCCGAGCACCACCAACAGCGCAACCGCGCTTATAACTTTGTGTGCCAGCGCATAGGTTTTTATGCTCGCAAAATATCCATAGAGTTTTTTCATCGGAGTATGCGTATCATGTGCGCGTCAAGGTCGTCTTGGTCGCCAACGGTTTGCGGGTTGCCTATAATAATTACCGTCTGGCCGCTTTGCAGGTCGCCAAGCGTACCCGTAATGCCGCCGGTGACATCGGTCGAGGAGCCCGTCTCCACCTGTTCAGTCAATCCATCGCGTGTTTGCAGCGTAAAAGTCGGCAGCGTCATGGTGGCAATAGTACCCACCGCGCCGTGGCCGTTCTCAACAAAGCCTCTGTCGGGCATAAAGCCAAGCATGCCGCCCGGCCCTCCGCCTTCCGCGCGGCCGCGCATGCCGCCGTGCGACCCTACTACGACGCCCGCGTGGAAGATAAGCAGAGCGACAACAAGCGCAAGCGCCCCCCGCAAAAGCCACTTGGTATTTTTAGTAAAAAAATAATCCTCAAGCATACCTAAAGGCGTTACGTGCGTTTTTAACAAGACGTACAAGCGACCACGCCAGTGCGGCGGCAATAGGCAGCATAAGTAAAAGTGCGAGCGATGGTAGCGACTCAATAAGAGAGAGGCCAAACTCGCGCCAGTACGTGGTGACAAGCGCATGGTCGGACATCGCCAACGAAAGGTAGTCGTAAAAACCCGATGCGTAAAATTGACCGGCCGTATATTGGACAATAGGCACCAACAGCGAGCCGCTCGTCAAAACTACAACGCCAAAAACTCCGGCGCGTAGCTGCGCCGCCCTGCGGCGGGCTAAACCGACGCGCGCCAAGATGTTGGTGTAGAGGCCCTGCGGCGGCTCAACCGTACGGAGCGTACGGTATAGACCACTTTTGTTTTTTGTGGCTTCCTTCATATCTTAAGTATACGTGCCCAAATCGCCCTTTGGTGCAATAAGCGCCTTAAGCGCCGCCAATGCGCGGCGGTGGCGGCTTTTAACCGTGTTTGCGGGCTCGCCCAAGAGCTGCGCAATTTCCTCAAACGTGGAGTCGTTGGTGTAGTACAAAAGCAAAATTTCGCGGTGCTTCGGGCTTAACTCCCCGAGCACAAGGCGCAACTCTTTGGCGTCGTCAAGCTTTGCCAAGAGCACCGGCGCCAGCTCTCCCTCGTCGGCAACCGTCTCGGCCAGCATGTTGCCGCCCGCTTCGTTTTCAAAATAAGAAAGAGGCACGTGCTTTTTTTTGCGCAAATAGTCTATCGCCGTGTTGCGTGCAATGCGTAACAGCCATGTTTTAAATTTGCTCGATGTTTCGTTATATTTTTTTAGATTCTTCCACGCTTTTAGGAAAGCTTCTTGCGCAATATCCTCGGCCGCCGCGCCGTCGCCGACCAGCCGCAGCGCAAAAGAGTACACGCCGCGCAAATGCCGCGCGGTCAATTCGCCAAAAGCTGCCTCTTCTCCCAAAAGGTAGGCCGCTATGAGCTCTTCATCGCTTCTGTCTGTACTGGCTTGCATACGAATCACTCATTGTATAATAGAACAGTATGAAAAAGGTACTCTTGGGGCTTGCATTACTTATCATAATCGCGCTTGGCGCGTACGTTGCCCTGCGGCCAAGCGCAGCAACCGCTCCCGCTCCAACAGCACAAGTGAACACTCACGCTGCAGCAACGCCAACCGAAACCAACACCATCCAAAAGCCGCCCGCCGACACGGGTGCCGGAGGAGTATACGATCCTAACGCGCCCGCGGGTTCGGCTGCCGAGTGCGCCGCCTGCGGGCAATACAGCGGCTCGCAAAAAGCGCAGTGTTTGGCCGCGCTCAATTGCCAATAATGTAGACTAAAGGCATGGAGCCTTTGGCCAGCAAAATACGCCCCAAAAACCTCGACGAATTTGTCGGACAGGAGCATTTGGTGGGGAGGGGCAAACCCCTGCGTATTGCTATCGAAAAGAAGGAACTCTTTTCCTTTATATTGTGGGGGCCGCCGGGGAGCGGCAAAACAACGCTGGCGCGAATATACGCAAAGGCACTCGAGGCCGACTTTTATGAACTGTCCGCAGTCGACAGCGGCAAAGAGGATATTAAAAATATCCTCGGTAGAAATACCAAGGACGGTCCTTTATCTAAAAAAGGACCGTCCTTGGGATTCGACAAGCCGAAGGTTCTGTTCATCGACGAAATACATCGCTTTAACAAAGCGCAGCAGGACTTTTTGCTGCCGTTTGTTGAAAGAGGAGAGTTAACATTGATTGGCGCCACAACAGAGAATCCAAGCTTTGAAGTTATTTCAGCGCTGCTTAGCCGCACTCGGGTGTTTACGCTGCAGGAATTATCTAACGAAAATATCGAGCAGATAATAGAGAGGGCCGGCAAAGTGCTTAAGACAAAAATACCAAAACCTGCCAAAGACTGGCTGGTTGAAATGTCCGCAGGAGATGCTCGGCAGGCCATAGGCGTGTTAGAAAATGCGCAAGCTTTGTACAGCAAAATATCGCTTGATACGTTGAAAGAAACCATACAGTCACGGCACCTGCGCTACGACAAAAAGGGCGACGAGCATTACAACACCATTAGCGCATTTATAAAGTCGATGCGCGCCAGCCAACCCGACGCGGCGCTGTACTACTTGGCGCGCATGGTCGAGGCCGGCGAGGACCCGCTGTTTATCGCGCGCCGCATGGTCGTGTTTGCAAGCGAGGACGTCGGGCTTGCGGTGCCCACCGCGCTGGTAGTCGCCAATGCGGTCTTTCGCGCCTGCGAGACAATAGGCTACCCCGAGTGCGCCATAAACTTAGCGCACGGCGTTGCGTACTTGGCTGAATGTAAAAAGTCTCGCGCCAGCTACGACGCGTATTTTGAGGCGGTTGCCGATGTGCAAAAATTAGGCAACCTGCCGGTCCCCTTAAAAATCCGCAACGCGCCGACCAAGTTAATGAAAGAAGAGGGCTACCACAAAGGCTATAAACTCTACGACAAAGAGTCCTACCTGCCCGACAAACTAAAAGGAAAAAAATATTTGAAGTAGAATAGTCATATGGCGCACCTGCACGAAAAGATAGATTTTACGGCGAGCGCTTATGTTGTATATAAAGACAAAGTGCTGCTGCGCGTGCATGACAAATACGGCATTTGGCTGCCGCCGGGCGGACATATTGAACTTGACGAGGACCCTGTACAGGCGGCCATACGCGAAGTTAAAGAAGAATCAGGCCTCGATATACTGTTGTGGGACGGCAATAAAAAATTTAGTATTGATGATGAAATAGGTTTGGAGCTTATACCTCCAGTTTCGCTGTACAGACATCACATATCACTTACTCATGAGCATATTAACTTGGCGTATTTTGCAACTACCGAAAATGACGCTTTGAATCCTGCCGAAGGAGAAAGCAAGGAAGGCCTTAAGTGGTGCACTAAAGAAGATTTAAAAACTATGGATTTGGGTCTCGATATAAAGTTTTATGCCGAGCTCGCGCTTGAGACTTTAGGAGAGTAATATATACATATGCAACACGAAACAATAGTCTTTGGTGGCGGATGCTTTTGGTGCACCGAGGCTATTTTCCTCATGATCAAAGGAGTTGAGTCAGTTGAGCCTGGATACGCGGGGCCCGAATATAAAAATGAAAAAGGTCCGACGTACGACGAGGTAAGTACCGGCGAAACTCCTTATGTTGAGTCGGCCAAGGTCGTGTACGACCCCGACCATATCGCTTTTCCTGAATTGCTTCAGGTGTATTTTGCTTCGCACGACCCAACGACGCCAAACCGGCAGGGCAATGATGTGGGCCCGCAGTACCGCTCGGCTATTTTTTACACAACCGAGCGCCAAAAGCAGATGTCGGAAATGTATATCACCAATATACAGTTGGCGCAGCCGCGCAAAATTGTGACGACGGTAGAGCCGCTGGTTAAGTTTTACAAAGCCGAAGACTACCACCAAAAATATTACGAAAACCACAAAGGTGCTGGCTACTGCCAGTTGGTCATAACGCCAAAAGTTGAAAAGGTGCAGGAAAAGTTTAAAGATTTGCTTAAAAAATAAAACTGCTATAGTAAAAGCATGCCAAGCGAAGCGCAAAATATAAAACGAGTATTGCTGACGCCGTTTTGGATTATTGCCGTCACCTTTATAGGGTTGGGGGATACCTTGTACCTTTCTTACTATCACGCGTTGGGCATTGTCCCAAGTTGCGCCATTGGCGGCTGCGAGATTGTCTTGAGCAGCCCGTACGCGACGCCTTTTGGCATCATTTCTCTTTCCTATGTCGGCCTCGTGTACTACTTATATATGCTCGCGCTCGGCGCAGTGCTTGCCTACGACCCATACGGCAAAGGCACCCGGTTTGCAATGCTGGCCTACGCAGCCATCGGTCTTTTATTTTCAATAGGCTTCGAGTTGTTCCAATATTTTGTCATCCACGCGCTGTGCCTGTACTGCGGCCTCTCGGCGGCAACCACACTTTTGCTATTTATTTTGGCCGTGTGGCACTGGCGCGCGACCAAGCAGGCAGCGCAATAATTTACCGCTGCCAGGCGGGCCTACGGAAGCGGCGGTACATTTTATATATAAGGTAGAGAAAGGCGATTGCCAGCACGGGATAAAAGACCCCTGCATTACCTACCAGCCAGCGCAGAGCTTGGAGCACATACAGGTAGGTGGTGTACAGCCAATACCAAAAGCCGGTGGTGGGATTTTGCAGCTGCACATCTGCAAGCGTGCCGGTCGCGGCGCCTTCAACTAAACCCGGCTTTGGCGAAGAGCTAACTTTTTGCTTTGCAGTTGTTATTTGTCCGTCCAGCACGTTGGCGATGCTGTTGCGCGCACTGTCGACAACACTAAACGCCGGCGCAGTGACGCTAGCCACCTGGGGTGAGACGCCGGCAATATCTTTTTGTATTGCAGCTGAGGAGTCTATGGTTGCGGCAGACTGTGCGGTTGGAAAAGCACTAGCGTTAGTAGCGGCAACCGGCTGCGGCTTGGCGTCGACCGTAAAGGTTTGCGCCACTTGCTCGGCCACGCTGCCATTTTTGGCGACCAGTTGTGCGCTTATCGGGTGCGACCCTGCCGCGGGTGTCCACAGTATCGAGGCCGTTTGCGTTGCCCCTGCCGCCAAGTTTATGGCGCTGCTGCCGATTTTTACATTGTTGTCATAAAACACCAGCGTGCCGACAAAAGCGGCGGCATCGGCGTTGCTGATAACGGCATACACGTGCACGTTTTGACCCTCGGTTACCGGCGTTTTAGAAAGGAAGATAGGATCCTTGGCAAACCCGGCTGCCAGCACCAAGGAGGGGAGTAAAAATAAGGCCGCTGCAACAATGATTTTTCTCATCCCCTTAATTATATCGCCCTTTTTGCCTAGCTCGCGATGGTCGGCCAGGGACGTGTTAAAATACAGGCATGCGAGTGTGGGAGTACATCAAAAACCTCTTGCGGCATTTTTTTATACCCGGCAGCCACAACGCGCACCGCCCGCGCATTTTGCACCGGTCGTGGCTTGTCGTCTTTCTCGCTATTACGCTGGCCACCGAGGGATTTTTGGTATCCAACCTTATAGCGCGCCAAAACAACCTGCAGTTTTTGGCGGCGGTCGTGCCCGCCGAGATTATCGCGCTTACCAACACCGAGCGCGCCGATAATAATGTCGGCAATTTGAAAGAGGACGAGCTGCTGGACAGCGCAGCCGAGGCCAAGGCCAATGACATGGCCGCCAACGGATACTTTTCGCACACGGGGCCCGACGGCAAAACACCGTGGGAGTGGATAAGCGCCTCGGGTTACCAGTACCAATATGCCGGCGAGAACTTGGCCGTGCGGTTTGTAAACTCCACCGACGTTATCAATGCATGGATGCAATCGCCGACGCATCGCGCCAACATGGTAAAGCCGGTGTATACGCAAATTGGGGTTGGCGTTGCCGAAGGCATGTACCAGGGTGAGCCAGCCACCTATGTAGTGCAATACTTTGGTACCCCTAAGAGTAGCGAGGAGGCTGCACTGCTGCCTGCAACGCCGGCGCCCCTCATCGCAAAGGCTGCGTCTTCAACCAAAGTCGCAGCGCAAACAACCGCCGCGCCAAAGGTTGAAGGGGCGGCAACCGCAGCTCCGGTAGCTGCTGTAGCTCCGGCACCGCAACCTGCATCGTTTACCCAGTCACTAGCTAAGCAGTTTATCCGCGCATTTAGCGAGCCCGAGCAGTCGAGCAATTTGCTGCTGGGCTTTATCGCGATGCTTTTGCTGGGCGCGCTTTTGCTTACTTTTTTTACGCACATGCATATCCAGCACACGGGCATGCTGATGGCGGGCGCGTTTGTGGCCTCGGTAGCGCTGTTTTTCTTTGCGGTTAACCTGCAGCTGGTTGGAGGAGCCGGGAGCGGCACGCAGGCGGCGGGAGTTGCGGCGTATCAAAGCGGGGTTATTATTAGCAGCGAGGCGGCCGATACCGGCTACGCATTGTTTCCACAGTAATTATAAAAAGAATTAGCAAGCAAAGTATATATGTCATCACGCCAATTGCAGGTAGGTATTGCGGTCATTTTGGCACTCGCCGTCGTTGTTATCTTTTTTATCTATAATCCTTTTTCTACCGTGCAAAACTCTAACGGAGCGCCGTCTACCTCAAGCAGCAATTTAGTGGTGCAAGACGAGGTAGTGGGCACGGGCGCTACCGCGGCTGCCGGCGATGTTATATCGGTCAACTACACCGGCAAGCTCGACAATGGCACCGTGTTTGACACTTCGGTCGGCAAAAAGCCATTTGAGTTTACGCTCGGCATAGGTCAGGTGATACCGGGATGGGACCAGGGCGTTGCCGGCATGAAGGTGGGCGGCAAGCGCATCCTTATTATCCCGCCGTCTTTGGCATATGGCGCGCAGGCAGTGGGGCCCATCCCTCCCAACTCGACCCTGACTTTTGAAGTAGAGCTGCTTAGCGTCACGCCGCCGGCGGCTGCCCCTGCAGCACAATAGCCCCGACGTTTAGTCGGGGTCCCGACCAAAGCGTCGGGATGCTATAGTGCCTTGATGCGCCCAATTACATTTACTATCGAAAAAGAAATCCCCGGTACCTTGGCACGTGCGGGGGTTCTTTCAACTCCGCACGGCGATATCAAAACGCCGGCGTTTGTCGCCGTAGGGACCAAAGCCGATGTGAAGGGAATTGACTCGACCCAATTCCCTGAGCTTGGCGTGCAGACCATCATCGCCAATACGTATCATTTGTATCTTTCACCGGGCGAAAAGTTAATTGAGAAAGCCGGCGGCATCCACAAGTTTATGGGTTTTAACGGCCCCATCATGACCGACTCGGGCGGCTTTCAGGTCTTTTCACTTGGCGAAGGGTTTGGCAAGAAGCTGTCTAAATTTTTACCTGTTGAGGCTGCGCGCGAAGAGGGAATTGCCTTGTTTGACGAAGATTTGGCAACCAGCCACGGCAAGCTTGCTATTGTCGACGAAGACGGCGTGTCGTTTACTTCGCATGTTGACGGCTCGCTGCATCGTTTTACACCCGAGCGCTCGATCGAAATCCAGCACGGGCTTGGCGCTGATATTATTTACGCGTTCGATGAGTGTACGAGCCCTGCGGCCGACTACGACTACCAAAAAGAGGCGATGGGCCGCACGCACCGGTGGGCCGAGCGCAGCTTGCGCGCTCACCGCGGCAATATTGCCAAAAATAACGCACAGGGCATTTACGGCATCGTGCAGGGCGGGCGCTATGCCGACCTTCGCATCGAGAGCGCGCAAATACTGGCAGGTATGGACTTTGACGGCTACGGCATCGGCGGCTCGTTTAGCAAGCACGACATACTTGGCATCTTGGACAAAGTTAATAAAGAGCTGCCCAAAGAAAAGCCGCGGCACCTTTTAGGCATTGGCGAGCCCGAAGACATGTTTATCGGCGTCGCCAGCGGCATCGATACGTTTGACTGCGTCGTGCCAACGCGCAACGGCCGCAACGGCGGCTTGTTTACATCGAAAGGCAAGATACAGATACCAAACAGCGAATACATTAACGACTTTGGGCCGATAGATACCGGGTGCGACTGCACCGTGTGCACGCATCACACCCGCAGCTACATGCATCACCTCTTTCGAACGCACGAAATGTTAGGCCCGATTTTAGCCAGCATGCACAACATCCGTTTTTTGACGCGCCTTGTTGAGCAAATCCGCCAAAGCATTTTAGACCGGAATTTTGAGGAGTTTAAAAATTCATTTTTGCTTCAGTATCAAAAAGGTATAGTGTGACAGTTCCGTAGATGGAGCCGGGCATTCGGCCCGCAGTGTTGACTTCAGCAGCGCTTTCTATCCGCCCTACTTGCCCCCAACAAGAGGATAGAAGCGTTGCTTTTTTCTGTCTAACTTTTCATAACATCCCAAATTTGCTAGAATGTCCAGATGGCGTTCAAAATTAAATCCCAATACCAACCGGCAGGCGACCAGCCCAAGGCTATCAAAGAGCTGGTAGACGGGCTCAAAAAAGGAGAGCGTTTTCAAACGCTGCTTGGCGTTACCGGCTCGGGAAAGACGTTTACCGTAGCCAATGTGATACAACAGATGCAAAAGCCCACGCTGGTTATTGCCCACAACAAAACGCTTGCCGCGCAGCTGGCGCAAGAGTACCGCGAGTTTTTTCCCGACGCGTCGGTGCAATATTTTGTCTCATATTATGACTATTACCAGCCCGAGGCGTACATCCCAACCTCGGATACGTATATAGAGAAAGAGGCGCAGATCAACGTCGAGATAGACCGCTTGCGCCATGCTTCGACCCAGGCACTCCTTTCACGCAAAGACGTTATTATTGTGGCGTCCGTGTCGTGCATTTACGGCCTTGGCAGCCCCGAGCAGTACCGCAAAGTGCATTTAGAGCTGGCTGCCGGGGTAAAGAAAAATCGCGCCGAGCTTATCCGTGAGCTCATCAACGTGTATTTTACGCGTACCAATGCCGACGTAACGCCGGGCACGTTTAGGCCGATAGGCAATAGTATTGAGATAATGCCGACCGGTGAGCGCGTTTTGTACCGCGTCGAGTTTGAAGGGGATATAATCGCCAAGGTGCGCGTTATCGACGCGATAACCCGCTCGGAACTTGAGCCTAAGGCGTCTCTTTTTTTATTTCCGGCCAAGCATTACGTAACGCCCGAAGACGAGCGTGCACGTGCCATTGAGGACATTAAGCTTGAGCTTAAAGAGCAGCTAAAAAAATTTGAGCTGGCCGGCAAGCTACTGGAGGCCGAGCGCATCAAGCGCCGCACCAACCACGACTTGGCGATGATACGCGAGATAGGCTACTGCAACGGAATAGAAAATTATTCGCGGCACTTTGACGGCCGCCAAGCCGGTCAGCCGCCCTTTACGCTGCTCGACTACTTTCCGCATAAGGCCGACGGCACGCCCGACTTTTTAACCGTCATCGACGAGAGCCACGTAACGGTGCCGCAGCTGGGTGCGATGTACGGCGGCGACAGGGCACGCAAGGAAAATCTGGTGGATTTTGGCTTCCGCCTGCCATCTGCGGTCGACAACCGCCCCCTCAAATTTGAAGAATTTGAAAAAGAGGTGGGGCAGGTGCTCTTTACGAGCGCCACGCCAAGCGTATATGAAAAAGAGCATTCAACCAAAGTAGTCGAGCAGATCATCCGCCCGACCGGATTGGTAGATCCTGAAATTATTGTGCGCCCAGTGACCGGTTCTTCAAAAGGACCGTCCTTAATAGAGAAAGCGAAGGAGCGGTCCTCGGGAGATTCGACTTCGTTTGGTGATTTGCAGGATATAGAAACTAAAAAGCGCGGCAAGACGCCGATAGTCGGCCAAGTGCAGGACTTTTTGACCGAAGCCGAAGTGGTGATTAAAAACGGCGGCCGCGTGATGGTAACGACGCTCACTAAAAAAATGGCCGAAGACTTGGCCGAATATTTAAAAGACCGCGATATCAAAGCGGCCTACTTGCACAGCGACGTTGAGACACTCGACCGTATCACTACGCTTACCGACCTGCGCAAAGGTTTGTACGACGTGCTGGTAGGAGTCAACCTTTTGCGCGAGGGACTCGACCTGCCAGAAGTACAGCTGGTGGCCATACTCGACGCCGACAAAGAGGGCTTTCTGCGCTCCGAAACATCGTTGATACAAACCATTGGCCGCGCGGCGCGCAATGTCGAGGGCCGCGTAATTTTGTATGCCGACCAAATTACCAACTCGCTTGAAAAGGCAATAGGCGAGACCAACCGCCGCCGCAACGTGCAGCTTGCCTACAACAAAGCGCACCACATAACGCCAGTTAGTATTAAAAAATCTATTAAAGATATCACCGAAGAGCTGCGCAGCGAGCACATAAAGGCGATAGTCAGCATGCTCGAGGTAGACAAAGACCTGTACAAAGAAAATCCGCGCAGCTTTATCGCGCAAAAGAAACGCGACATGGCCGAAGCGGTCAAAGAGCTGGATTTCGAGACCGCCGCGCTCTTGCGCGATGAAATCCTGGCCCTAACCGGCGGAGCCTCAAAATCCAAAAAACCCCAACGCCGCCAAGGCTCCGCTTGGCAAGCAAAAAAGGTTCAAAAATAAGAGTATTTTCAAGGCAAGGTTCGACCTTGCCTTGGGGACTTGACAGGTATCGCTTATCGGTATACCGTGACAAACGGAAGATGAGGAGGAGGGACGTTAGGTCATCGGTCGAGGCCGACGCAAGTCGCCCCGCGCGCTTGGCGTCCAAGCACACCCTTCTTGTCGAAGGCGCGCCGCTTCAAAAATGAGAGCGGCGCGCCTACAGATCCTTAGTCCTGCAGGACAGAAGCTGGCTCGCGCCCGGTTTGCCAACACCGTTCAAGTTTGGTTCAAAACGCTCCCTTCCATAAGGAGCGTTTTTTCTTTCTAACTTAAGAAACCTTATTTATTTAATTTGTGTTATGGTAGGCGGAGAATTGAGGAGGACACGATGAACGAAGATGACTATGTTGAACTCACGCCTTTGAGTGTGCTGCTTTCGCCGGTATTTATCATGTTTGCTCTGGTAGTGATGGCGCTGCTTCTTCATCCGTAAAAGACCGAACGCTCCCCTCGGGGAGCGTTTTTGTTTGAGGGAAAAGTTTATTACTTCCAATGTTTGTAACCGGTATAGGCGAGGAAGAGTGCGGCAACTCCTGCTACCCACGAGATTGCCACGGGCACATCCCAGCCCATAAGGCTGACCGGCAAATTATTTACTGCACGGTATAGATGCGCTACGCCCACTATAGTAAAAATGACCGATGCTATTTCGATGAAAGATTTTTTGCTCATAGGGTTAAGTATATAGGTTTTTTTGAATGTAAAAGTATGAAAAGGGGACAACTTTTTCTAATAAAAAAGCAGCGGGTCGAACCGCTGCTTTGTTTTTTACGCCCGGAGTTCGGCTAGCGCACGTGCCAGATTGTATTTGGCGCGCAGCTCGTAGCGCTGTTGGAAGTGCGGTAGATAGTACAGCGGTTTGCGGTCGTGGAACATCTGGAGTAGCTTTACCCGCTTCTCTTTGAAGTCAGCCTCGGATTCCCAGTAATATTCCTCCCGGATGTTGATGCCGTCCGACATAAATTCCCACCACTCCTGACCCAAACCCGACAGGTCGATGTCGCATATAAGCTGCTCATCGATTTGGGATGCTGGGATGGTGCCGTTGTGCACGGTAGCCATTATTGCGCGCTGGACCGCCTGAATATAATCATCGGTGCATCCGAGCCGGCGCAATTCATTTGCGGCCAACTCGGCACTTTGAGCTTCATTGTCATGCTGATGGGTGTCGTAGATGATGTCGTGGAACCAAATTGCTACTTCGACCACCATCGGATTGGCTGCAAGTTTGCGGCTGCGATCAAATTCTGCAAGGCAAAATTCGATGTGCTCCAGGTTATGGTAGCCGCGGTGCGATTCGCCGTACCGCTTTGTCAGATACGTATATACGCTTGCAACCCGGGACGGTTTTGATGAGGGATTCCTCTCCCAAAAATCATACCAGCGTTTATCCAGCCGCATGATACTCTCCTTAAGGTTCAGTTTTACTGCCCGCAATCTACATTAACTATCGGGCTCTGTCAAAGTTTGAAAAAATATGCTACACTAGTTGCACATAACTAAACCCCAGGAGTAATCCCGGGGCCATTATGGCGTTATATGGAAGACAAAATCACTATAAAAGGAGCCAAAACGCACAATTTAAAAAATGTGAGTTTGGCTATCCCGCGCAATAAAATGATTGTGTTTACCGGCCTGTCGGGGTCGGGGAAGTCTTCGCTTGCATTTGATACCATTTTTGCCGAAGGGCAGCGCCGTTATATCGAGTCACTTTCGGCTTATGCACGGCAATTTCTCCGCCAGATGCAAAAGCCCGATGTCGAAGAAATTACAGGACTCTCTCCTGCCATATCCATCGACCAAAAATCGCGCAGCAACAACCCGCGCTCGACCGTGGCAACGATTACCGAAATTTACGACTACCTGCGTATTTTGTATGCACGCGTCGGCAAGCCGCACTGTTTGATTTGCGGTCGCGAAATACGCAAGCACAGCAACGAAGAAATCATTGCCAGTATTGTCGACGGCGTTACCAAAGCAGCTCCCAAAAAAACTCGCAAAGTCATGGGCGTCGAGATTGTCGACGACACCATTAAAATTTTTACGCCGGTAGTGGTGGGCCGCAAAGGCGAGTATTACCAACTGTTGTACGACCTTCTCGGCAAAGGGTTTGAGCGCGCCAAAGTGGACGGCAAACTGGTAAGCCTGCGCGAGCAGATTATTTTGGCCAAGCACAAAAAGCACAGCATATCGGCATTGGTAGACGAGATTGAAGTGAGCGCGTTTGTATCTACGCAAAAAAATAACAGCAACCGCGTTGCAGCCATGGAGCGCCTAAGCGAGTCGGTCGAACGGGCACTGGCCGAAAGTGACGGGCTGGTTGAGGTTGAAGATTCTACCGGAGTGCGTTTGGTATCGGCCAAGTTTATGTGCGCATACGACGGCTTTTCCTTCCCCGAGGTAGAGCCGCGCCTTTTTTCCTTCAACTCGCCGTACGGCGCGTGTCCGGCCTGCAACGGCTTGGGCACTAAGCACTTTTTTACCGACGAGCCGTGCCCCGTGTGCCACGGCGCGCGCCTGCGCCCCGAAGCGTTAAATGTCTTTTTGGAAAAGGAAGCCAAAGACCCCGAGCAGCCGATACCCGAGGCCAAGCAGCGCATCAAAGAAGGCAGGCTTAACATTGTCGAAATAACAGCCTTATCGATTAAAGACGCACACGACTTTTTCGAGGAGCTTGATTTGTCTAAAAAAGATACAGAGATATCTAAAACAGTTATTAAAGAAATTACCGCACGGCTTAAGTTTATGCTCGACGTAGGCTTGGACTATCTGACGCTGGAGCGCCGTGCCAACACCCTTAGTGGCGGCGAGGCGCAGCGCATACGATTGGCCAGCCAGCTGGGCTCGGGTCTGGTGGGCGCATTGTACGTACTCGACGAGCCGACCATTGGCCTCCACCAGCGCGACAATGAGCGGTTGATAAAAACGCTGCTTAACCTGCGCGACTTAGGTAACACTATTATTGTGGTCGAGCACGATGAGGACACCATTTACGCGGGCGACTACTTGGTGGACATTGGCCCCGGCGCCGGCGTGCACGGCGGGCATATTGTGGTGGCCGATGAGCTTGAAAAATTGCTGACTGCCAAGAAAAATGACAGCGGCTCGGTAACGCTGGCGTATTTGCGCGGCGAGAAGGCCGTGCAGGTGCCCGAAGAGCGCCGCGAGAAAGACAAAGGCAAGCTAGAGATAAAGGGTGGCAGCGCATTTAATATTAAAAATCTTTCGGCGGAGGTGCCGCTGGGCCGGCTTACGGCCATTACCGGCGTGTCGGGATCGGGCAAGTCGACTTTTTTGTACGAAATTTTGTACGAAAACCTCCGCGCACGCTTTGACAAAAAGTACCGCACCAATAAAACGTACAATGCGGCGAGCTTTAAGGGCACCGAGCATTTAAGCCGCGCGATACTCATTGACCAAAGCGCTATCGGCCGCACGCCACGCTCAAACCCCGCCACCTACACAGGCTCGTTTGTGTTTGTTCGCGAGTTGTTTGCCGAGAGCGTCGAAGCCCGCGCCCGCGGATGGAAGGCGTCGCGTTTTTCATTTAACGTGCCGCAGGCGCGCGGCGGCGGCCGCTGCGAGGCGTGCGAGGGCAACGGCACCATTGCGGTAGAGATGCACTTTTTGCCGACCGTGTACGTAACCTGCGACGTGTGCAACGGCAAGCGGTTTATGAAAGAGACGCTCGAGGTGAAGTATAAAAAGAAAAATATCTACGAAGTGCTCGAAATGACGGTCGAGGAGGCCATCACTTTTTTTGAGGATATTCCGGCTGTGTATGACCGGCTTAAAACGCTCGACGAAGTGGGCTTGGGATATTTAAAATTGGGCCAAAGTGCCACAACGCTCTCGGGCGGCGAGGCGCAGCGCGTTAAAATTTCAGCCGAGCTGTACCGCCCGCATTTGCAAAAGACCATTTACTTGCTGGATGAGCCGACGGTTGGCTTGCATTACGAAGACGTGCAAAAACTTATAGACATACTCAACCGTTTGGTAAATGCCGGCAACACAGTGGTGTTGATTGAGCACAACATGGATATCATTAAAAGCGCCGACTATGTTTTAGACTTTGGCCCTGAAGGCGGCGTGGGAGGAGGCAACTTGGTGGCCAAAGGCACGCCCGAGCAAATAGCCAATAACAAAAACTCCCACACCGGCAAATATCTTAAAAAAGTCTTGAAGTAGGATGGGGATAGCGGCGTAGGAATAAAGCGCGCGATGTGAGACTATTAGGCTTTAGAAGCTCTCATCGGAAAATAGGAGTCTTGGAATGCTCATTCCCGGCCAACTCACCGTAGTTCTCGAAAGGCTTTTCGGTATTAAACTGAAAGGCTGTTTGGTAGATCCGCCTCCTTTGGAAAAGCGGATTGAAATCTACATAGAGGCGCTTGCCTATGTAGAGAAGGACCTCAGTCTCTTTGCGTACGTGCTCGGACATCGGCCCATTGTGACCGAAGATGAGTGTGAAGCCATTGACGATATATTGCTCGAATGCATATGTCGCGACCCGCGGATAATTCCCAAGCATTTCCGGCTGCTCTTGCCAAAATATTCGCGCATTGCGGAGTTTATGACAAGGTTGTATATGCGCGACAAAGAGTACAAAAAATTTTGCCCGGAGCCGGCAGGATACCAGCTTGCGGCAGAATAAAACGACCCCTTACGAGGGGTCGAATACTTTTATAAAACAAAAAGAGCCCCAAACGGGGGCTCCTATGAGACTATATGCCTCGAGCTTGAAGAAATCTTTGGCCATCAGGATGTCTGGCTAACCAGACGACCACAGCCTCATTGGTGCTTTGGCAGCTAGCTGCAAAATTTGTTGTGTTGGTTTGAAGGACCGCTTTTGCCTCATCAAACTTTGAAAGGCCCGCAGGTCCGACAATGCCTGCCAATTTTAAACCTTCCGGCGGCAAGCTTTCGAGATACGCCCGCAAATTCCGAAGTTTGCGCGCGTTAAGCTGTTCCTGCAATCTGCGGCTCGCTTCTGTCTCAGACATGCCTGCTGGGCGTGGGATGAGACGAAGAATGGCCCTAACGTCTTCTATTCTACTCATGGCAAGGTCCTTCGGTTTGAGGTGGCGTTGGTGAACTGCTGTACGCAAAGTATCATTGTTATGGTATAATGTCAAATATCAGCCACTATGACTTTAGAGCAATTTAAAAAAAGGATGCAAAAGATGCCCGACTCGCCGGGGGTGTACTTTTTTTTGGACAAGCGCAAAAAGGTGCTGTACATCGGCAAGGCTACCGATTTAAAATCACGCGTGCGCAGCTATTTTTCAAACGACTTGGCACGCACACGTGGGCCGATTATTACCGCGATGGTCGAGAAGGCCAAAACCATTGACTGGAGGCAGACCGACTCGGTACTGGAGGCTTTGATACTCGAGGCCAATTTAATTAAAAATTACAAGCCCGAGGCAAACACCGACCTTAAAGATGACAAAAGTTGGAACTACGTGGTGGTGACAAAAGAAGACTTTCCGAGAATATTACTTGTACGGGGCAAGGAGTTGGCGGCTCAAATTCCTCCTGCTCATACGTTTGGTCCATTCCCACACGGATTACAGTTAAAGGAAGCGCTTAAAATAATTCGGAAAATTTTCCCGTACCGCGACACGTGCATTCCGTGTCCGGAGCAAGGACGGTCCTTGGTACGCTGCAAAGCCTGCTTTAACGCGGCAATAGGATTGTGTCCCGGCGTTTGCTCGGGTGTGGTAACTAAAACTGAATATCGGAAAATTGTGCGGCGCATCGTAATGCTCTTCCAGGGAAAAAAAGTGCAACTCATTAAATCGCTTGCGCGCGATATGAAGGCCGCTGCAAAGGCCGAAAAGTTTGAAGAGGCCGCACGCCTGCGCAAGCAGCTGTTTGCACTGCAGCATATACAGGATGTATCGCTTATTAAGGATGAGTTCAGGAGTCCCTCGGCCATGCTTGATAGGCGCGCAATGCGCATTGAGGCGTACGATGTGGCGCATTTAGGCGGCTCGGCCGCGGTGGGCGTGATGACCGTCGTTGAAGACGGTCAAGCCAACAAAAACGAGTACCGCAAATTTAAAATTAAAACGGCCAAGGCCGGCGACGATACGGGAGCTTTGCGCGAGATACTCAGCCGCAGGCTCGGGCACGATGAGTGGCCGATGCCGCGCATTATTGTGGTTGACGGCAGTTCAGGGCAGATGAATGCCGCCCAAAAAGTATTAGATGAGTACGGCATACGCGTCCCGATTGTCGGCGTTACCAAAGACGAGCGGCATCGCGCGCGCGAAATTAAAGGCGACCGCACCATTATTGCCACGCGCGAGCGTGATATTTTGCTGGCCAATGCCGAAGCGCACCGCTTTGCGATTGGGTACCACCGCGCCAAGAGGGCCAAGACTTTTTTGCAGTGATATAATTGCTATATGCGAACGGTAGTGGGGGTTTTGCGCGGGGGGCCCAGCAGCGAGTACGAGGTTTCGCTTAAAAGCGGCGCCAATGTATTGAGCGCGCTCGACGCAAACAAGTATGAGCCGCGCGATATTTTTATTGACCGTGCGGGTACGTGGCACCTGCGCGGCGCGCCAGCCCAGCCTGAGAGGGCGCTCAGCGGCGTTGAGGTCGCGATAAACGTTGTGCACGGTGAGTACGGCGAAGACGGCACGCTGCAACGCATACTTGATGCGCTAAACGTGCCATACACGGGCGCCGACGCACTTGCGTCCAGTTTGGCATTTAACAAATACCGTACCAACCAAGAGGCGCGCAAGCTAGGCATTACCGTCGCGCATAGCGCTATTGTAGATAGCAGCAAAATTACTGACCTGCACAAAACTGCGTTAAATATTTTCCGCACCATGCCGCACCCGCTGATGATTAAGCCTATTGCCGGAGGCTCATCAGTCGGGATAACTAAAGTTGATAACTTTGACGCGCTTGAGTATGCGCTTGGCAAAGCATTTGCCGTATCGCCGCAAGCGATAGTTGAAGAGTACATCGCCGGCAGGGAAGCGACGGTCGGGGTGATAGACGAGTTCAGGAACGAAAAATTGTATGCCTTGATGCCGGTCGAGATAATCCCGCCAACTTCATCGCCGTTTTTTGATTATGAGGCAAAATATAGCGGGCAAAGCATTGAAAGGGTGCCCGGGCACTTTTCGGCCGAAGAGAAACATGCGTTAACAAAGGCTGCCAAGGCAGTACACCTCGGGCTTGGCCTGCGGCATTACTCGCGATCGGACTTTATCGTGTCACCGCGCGGGATATATTTTTTGGAGGTTAATCCGGCGGCAGGCATTGGCATGACCGAGGAGTCGCTGTTTCCCAAAGCGCTGCAGGCAGTTGGTGCGCGCACCGCAGATTTTTTTGACCATATTATCCGGCTCGCTAAAAAACCTAAAAATGTCTAACTCACGCTTTACCGACCCGTCGCTGCCGCTGTCCGAGCGCACATGCGTGCCATGCGAAGGCGGCATCCCGCCACTTACTAAAGCAGAGGCCGAAAAGTTAATGCCGCAGTTACGCGACTGGATGCTCGTAGATGAGGCCAACTTGCTGGCTAAAAGTTTTAGGTTTAAAGATTTTGCCGAGACGATGAAGTTTGTAAACAAAGTGGCCGATATTGCCGAAGCCGAAGGCCACCACCCCGACATGACGGTTACCTACGGCGCGGTGACGGTCGAATTGATGACGCACGCGATTGGCGGCTTAAGCGACAACGATTTTATTGTCGCGGCCAAGATAGACAAGCTGGGCGCTACAGCAGAGTAAAATACAAAATACCCCGCGCAATTGCTTGCCGGAGTATTTTTTCATTGCTGCTAACTAATGATGTCCAAAGATGCCGTAGGCGATGACTACAATCGCCAGGGCAAGTCCTACGTAGGAATACAAGACGCTCAACTTTAATTCCGGAGCAATAAGCTGCGAGATCGAGCGGGCCTTATAAAGCATTGGTATCTCCCCTGCGGGTTGCGGTGAACTTTCCGTACCGCCCTTAATTTTATAGAAGCTACCTGTGTCTTACATGAGGCCAAATAACCCTTTGTCAGGCTTTTATTTTAGTCAACAATAGGGTATTGTAATCAAGTTCATACGAGGGCCCTTAGCTCATCTGGTAGAGCGCCTCATTTGCAATGAGGAGGTGACCGGTTCGATCCCGGTAGGGTCCACCAAAGTTAACAACTCATTTGACGAAAGTCATCTAGGGTAGTATCGTTTTGTTGTTCAAGCAACCGGTGCAATGTCGGAAGCGGGGAACAGGTTCTAAATAAAACGGGGAATAACATGCCTCCTAAAAAGCTCAGCAGCAATTTCGGACCATTTGATTGGTGTCCATGCGGCAAAAAGGTAGAGCGTAACGGAGTTCGGTTCACTTGTCCTGATCCTATCGGCCACGCCGAGTGGGAAGAGGTCCAGGAATCGCGGGGTAAACAGTTTACTGCATCAAATCCCAATGCGGATTCCGTGCAGCAATCGGCTTAGGCCAGTTGTATTAGGTCGGGCGCGAACGCGCTCGACCTTTTTTCTTTTTATTGCTATATTCTCTTTACTGTTAGACTCTTTAAAAATTCTGTCGGGATGTTGTATAGTGGCATTACATACGCTTCGGGTGCGTAAAACCCGAGTTCGATTCTCGGCATCCCGACAGAATTTTGAAAGAGAAGAAAGTGCATGCGTCTGTTAAAATAATTTTATGGGACGGGCCTATAGTTAAGTGGTAAAACGCTGCATTCGCATTGCAGAGGCGCGGGTCCGATTCCCGCTAGGTCCACAACACATATGACATTAACCACCCACGCCATAGTCGGCGCCGCAGTCGCCTCGGCAATTCCCTCGCATCCGATAATTGGATTTATCGGCGGCTTCTCCAGCTATTTTGTCATTGACTCAATACCTCATTTCGACGAGGGTAGCCTTTTGCATTCGACGCGAAGGGATGTTGATAGATCGTTTGCGCGCAGCATCCACTATGGCAAGGAACTCCTTTACGACTTTAGTTTGGTGGGCTTTGACGCACTTCTTGGATTTTTGCTTTCAATAGGTATTTTGTGGGGCCTATTTCATGTACCTTTATACATAGTGGTGTTGGGTGCTTTTGCCGCCATTGTGCCGGACGGGCTTCAATTTATTTATTTTGTCAGCAAGCCCAAGTTTATGGATCCGTTGCAACGCTTTCACGCAGGGATTCAAAAACAATATCCCGATTTTCGCTTATTGGTAATAGAAGCCGGGCTTATTTTGGCCGTCATCGCACTGGGCATTTTAGGCGTTTTTGCGTTATAATCGCCTTATATGACGGGGGGTTTACATATAGCGCTCGCGGCAGAGCGGTTAGGGAGCGTGTTTGGCATACCCATTACCAACTCCTTGGTTACCGCGTGGGTGGTGATGGCACTTTTAATTGTTGCCGCGTACTTTATCGGCCGCAGCACCAAAATGACGCCCGGCAAGGTGCAAAGCGCTTTTGAACTTTTGTTTGAGTTTGTGCTTGATTATATGGAGCAGACTTTAGGCACGCGCGCGTTGGCCGAGCGCTTTTTTCCGCTTATTGCGACCATCTTCCTGTTTATTTTTACTGCCAATATGCTCGATTACTTTCCGCTTATTGGGAGCCTCGGCTTTACGCGCGGGGCGGAATTTGTGCCGCTTTTTCGCCCCGTTAACACCGACCTCAACGTTACGCTCGCGCTCGCGATTATCGTCTTTTTAACCATAGAAATATCGGGTATTTTGGCGTTGGGAGTCTTGAAGTATGGCTCAAAATTTGTTAACTTTAAGACAGGCGCCATGGGGCTGGTCGTTGGTCTGCTCGAAATCATCGGCAATCTTGCGCGTCTCGTCTCGTTTTCGTTCAGGCTCTTCGGAAATATTTTTGCCGGCGAAGTACTCATCGCCGTTATCTCTTCCTTTTTGCCATACCTTTTGCCGGTGCCGCTGATGCTGTTTGAGACCTTTGTGGGTCTCCTTCAGGCGGCAATATTTGCGCTCTTAACCCTGGTGTTTATTAAGCTCGCTATCATGGAGCCCCACGGAGAAGAGGCGCACGCAGCACACTAAGATTTATCTTAGTAAATATTAGAAGAAATTATTAAGTATAAAAATAGTATGGATTTAGATTCAGCAAAGACAATCGCGTTTGCATTGGTAGTGGGGCTTGGGGTTATCGGCCCGGGCATCGGTCTTGGCATTTTGGTATCCAAGGCGCTTGAGGCAATCGGCCGCAACCCCGAGGCTGCCGGCACTATCCAAACAACTATGTTTATCGGCATCGCCGTCACTGAAGCACTCGCAATCTTCGCTTTGGTGGTAGGATTTATTATCAAATTTACCTAAGCGCAAGGTTCGACCTTGCGATTTGATCGCAAGGTCGAACCTTGCGCACAACTATATGTCAGCAGTTTTCGCAGCATTCGGCATTGATTGGAGGCTCCTCCTCATCGACTCGATTAACTTCGGGGTCCTGCTCTTGGCGCTGTGGTACTTTTTGTACGAGCCGCTGACAAAAATGCTCGAAGCGCGCCGCCAAAAAGTTGTGCAAGGAGTGCGCGATGCCGAAGCTGCCGCGGCAAAACTTGCCGACATACAACAGTCACGTGGCGCACTGCTAAGCAAAGCGGGCGCCGAGGCCGATGAAGTCTTGGCCAAAGCACGCAAAGCTGCTGAAGAGAAGGGTCGCGCCATGATTGCAGAGAGTGAAGCAGCGGCTGCTGCTTCACTTAAAGAAGCCGAGGCACAGGCCGCCGCACTCAAAGTACAAGCGATAGAGGAAAGTAAAAAAGAAGTAGCCAAGCTGGTCGTACTTGGTATGGAACGTGCGATGCAACCTGTCCGGTCAGGAAAATAAAATACTATGCCCACTGCCGCTTTATATGCCAAAGCGCTGCGCGAAGCCGCTCAGCAGGACCAAATGAAAGCAAAAGCGCTTTTAGGCAATTTGCACAGCGCGCTCCTGCGCCGCGGCCACCAAAAGCTGTTGCCGGCGATACTCAGCGAGTACGAAAAGCTCGAGCTTGCCGATGAAAGGAGCAAAATGCGCAGTACTATTTCTCCCCAGTCCGAACGCAATCGAGTGCTGCTTGAACTCTACCGCCGCCTAGTCTCCTCCAATTAATATGCAAAACTTCATCGAGCAATTTAAAAAAGAAATAGAGGGATTTACCCCAAGCGAGCGGGCTGCCAACACCGGTACCGTCCTTCGCGTGGGCGACGGTGTTGCTGAAATTGAGGGACTGAAGGGAGCGGTCATGTCCGAGATGATTAAGTTTGATGTTGCGCACGGCAAGCCGCTTAAGGATGCACTTCTGTCAGAGTCTGAAGTGTACGGCGTCATTTTAAACCTCGAAGAGGAGTCGGTGCGTGCGATTATTTTAGGCGACGCCAGCAAAATTGCTGAAGGCACGCTGGTGCTCTCAACGGGCTCGGTCCTTTCTATCCCCGTTGGCGTGGCGTTGCTTGGCCGTGTTGTGTCGCCTTTGGGCGAGCCTCTCGATGGACAGGGAGCCATAAAGGCCGAGAAGCACAATCCGATTGAGCGCGAGGCGTACGGCGTGATGGACCGCCAGTCGGTTAATCAACCCCTCCATACCGGCATCAAAGCCATCGACTCGATGATCCCGATAGGCCGCGGCCAGCGCGAGCTTATTATTGGCGACCGCTACACCGGCAAAACCACCGTTGCAATCGACACGATTTTAAACCAAAAGAGCGAGCCGGCCGAAACGCGCCCGGTTTGTATTTACGTATCCATTGGCCAAAAGGAAAGTAAAACCGCGCGCATTGTAGGCATGCTAAAAGAGCAGGGCGCAATGGACTACACGATTGTGGTTAACGCAGGCGCCGCTGCTCCGGCCGCGCTGCAATATTTGGCGCCGTTTGCGGGCGCAGCCATCGGCGAATATTTTATGGAGCAGGGCAAAGACGCGCTCATTATTTATGATGACCTTTCCAAGCACGCGGTTGCCTACCGCCAGCTGTCATTGCTTTTGCGCCGCCCGCCGGGCCGCGAGGCATATCCGGGCGACGTATTTTACCTGCACTCGCGCTTGCTTGAGCGCGCCGCAAAACTTAATGCCGAAAAGGGCGGCGGATCATTGACCGCATTGCCTATTATTGAAACGCAAGAAGGCGACGTATCGGGTTATATTCCCACCAACGTCATTTCAATTACCGACGGGCAGATATTTCTCGAGACTGACCTCTTTAACAAAGGCGTACGGCCCGCCATTAACGCCGGCATCTCGGTGTCTCGCGTTGGTTCGAGCGCACAAACCAAAGCGATGAAAAAGGTTTCGGGTCGCATCAAGCTCGAGTTGGCGCAGTTTAGGGAGCTCGAGGCTTTTATGCAGTTTAGCCAGGACCTCGACGCCGATACCAAAAAGCGCATCGACACCGGCCAGCGCATGATGGCGACGCTTTTGCAAAAAAATGGCGAGCCGCTGCCGTTTGAGCAGCAGGCGGTGGTGATTTATGCCGCGGTTAACGGGTACCTGGCCGAAGTGCCGGTGGCAAAGGTGCCGGAGTTTGAACAAAAATTTGTGGCGTTTTTGCAGGCTGAAGAGTCGGCAGTGCTCGAGAGTATTGCGCGTTCGCGCGACATTGCCGCGCAGACCGAAGCTGAGTTAAAAACACAGCTAGACAAATTTAAAGACACGCACCCCGACTTGTTTTCGCTAGAAGCTAAAAGCTAGCAGCTAATTTTATGGCCGGATTAAAAGCGATCAAAACCAAAATACGCTCAATCGAAAAGACCCAAAAGGTTACTAAAGCCATGGAGGCTGTTTCGGCTGCCAAAATGCGCAAGGCGCAGCAGGCGGCTATTGCCAGCCGCGCATATGCGCGCGCTGCGTCATCTATACTTGCGCGCCTTTCGGGTACCAAGCAAGCGTCGTACATGGCGTTGGCCGCATCGCGCCCCGTCAGCCGCGCTCTATATATAGTCATCACCAGCGACAAAGGGCTTGCCGGCGCGCTTAATTCTGCGGTGCTTCGTGCAACTGCTGCCGACATTGTGGCAAGCGGGCTTGCAAACAAAGCGGTGAGCATTATTGCTGTAGGCCGCAAAGCCAACGACTACTTTGTTGCGCGCGGGTACGAAGTGCTGAAATATTATCCCAACACCGATGAAATAGAATCCGGTGAGATGGACGAGATATTGGGCATCGCCCGCGCGCGGTTTGAAAGTGAAGAGGCCGATACCGTAAAGGTGGCGTATCAAAACTTTGTATCAACCTTTGAACAGCGCCCGACGCTGCGCACTATGTTTCCGTTAAGCTTGTACGAATTGCAAATGGTGGTCAGCGATATTTTGCCGGTGCGCGGCGTATTTGCGTACCCAACACAAGTTGAAGAAACGCCGCACGCGTACAGCATTGAGCCAAGCGAGGAGGACGTGCTCTCGGCCGTAGTGCCGTTGTTAGCCGGAATATTTTTATATCATGCATTGCTGGAGTCGCAAGCCAGCGAGCACAGCGCGCGTATGGTGTCGATGAAAGCAGCTTCCGACAACGCCGCAACACTAACCGACTCGTTAACCATTAAGTTCAACAAAGCAAGGCAAGCATCGATCACCCAAGAGATTAGTGAGATTACCGGAGGCATGGCAGCAATTGCGAACTAAATAAAATTATATGAAAGGAGAAATAAAACAAATAATTGGCCCAGTGGTGGACGTTTACTTCGAAGGGGAAGTTCTTCCTCCTATCAGGAACGCGCTTGTAACTAATGCGGCGGGGCGGAAAATCGTTTTGGAAGTCGCCCAGCACGTAGGACTCGGCCGCGTGCGCGCAATTGCGCTCCAAGACACCTCGGGCCTGACTCGCGGCGCCGAAGTTAGTGACACCGGCAGCGCGGTAACCGTGCCGGTGGGCGAGACATCGCTTGGCCGCCTCTTTAACGTTATCGGCGAGCCTATCGACGGCAAGCCGGCCAACAAAGACGCGCCGCGCCTGCCGATACACCGCGACCCGCCGCCTTTTAAAGACCAGCGCACCAAAGCCGAGGTGTTTGAAACGGGCATTAAATCAATAGACCTGTTGGCGCCCTTTATCCGCGGCGGCAAAGTGGGACTCTTTGGCGGCGCCGGTGTGGGCAAGACGGTGTTGATGCAGGAGCTCATCCACAACGTGGCCAAAGAGCACGGCGGCTACTCGGTGTTTGCAGGCGTCGGCGAGCGCGTGCGCGAAGGCAACGACCTCTATCACGAAATGTCCGAGTCGGGCGTCATCGACAAAATGGCGCTCGTGTTTGGCCAGATGAACGAGGTACCCGGCGCCCGCGCTCGCGTGGCGCTGTCGGGCCTGACCATGGCCGAGTACTTTCGCGATGAAATGGGCAAGGACGTACTGTTGTTTATCGACAACATCTTCCGCTTTGTGCAGGCAGGTTCTGAAGTATCGTCATTGCTTGGCCGCGTGCCGTCGGCGGTGGGGTACCAGCCGACTTTGGCCGAGGAGATGGGCGGCTTGCAGGAAAGAATTACCTCGACTAAAAAAGGATCTATCACATCGGTGCAGGCAATTTACGTGCCGGCCGACGACTTAACCGACCCGGCACCGGCAACCACGTTTGCCCACCTCGACTCAACTATCGTGCTGACACGCGAACTTGCGTCGCTCGGTATCTTTCCCGCAGTTGACCCTTTGGGCTCTAACTCGACCGCGCTAACGCCCGAGATTGTCGGCGAAGAGCACTACCAGGTGGCGCTCGAGACCAAGCAGGTGCTGCAGCGCTACAAAGACTTGCAGGATATTATAGCGATTTTGGGTATTGAAGAACTTTCCGACGAGGACAAGCAGATTGTGTACCGTGCGCGCAAAATACAGCGCTTCCTAAGCCAACCGGTGCATGTGGCCGAAGTGTTTTCGGGCATACCTGGCGTGTATGTGCCGGTGGCCGAGACTATCCGCAGCTTTAAAGAAATCTTGGCGGGCAAGCACGACGACAAACCTGAGAGCGCCTTTTACATGAAGGGCAGCATCGATACGGTAAAGGCAGAATAGCTTATTGAAAAATTTCTCCAAAAAAGTCCTCGGGTCTCCTGTACTGTCCTCGGAGGCCAGTCAGGCCAGACTATTTTTGTAGAATTTTTTCAAACGCACTAACTCTATGCATTTAGTAATAGCAAAAGTTGATAAGGTGTACTACGACGGCGAATGCGAGTCGGTCACTTTGCCGGGCGCCGAAGGCGAGCTGACGGTGCTAGGCCACCACGAGCCGCTTATTACCACGCTTAAGCCGGGGAGAATAACGGTTCGTATAAAGGATGGAGAAGAACATACGTTTGAGATAATGAAAGGCCTGCTCGAAGTCCGCGCCGACGGCGCGACCGTCATTTTGTAAATTCAAAGAATGCTTTAAAATAAGCTTCGTTTGGGCCTATAGTTCAACGGTAGAACGCGTCCATGGCATGGACGAGGTCGGGGTTCGATTCCCCGTAGGTCCACAAGGTAAATAAATATTTTCCAAACTGTAGAAAATCTAAACGCGTAACTCATCCTTTTTTCAGCACAGCTATTTTATAAATAGGGGATGAAAAAGCTGATATCAGTTTTGACCGCTTTTCTTATTATTTTTACGCAATTTTCATTTGCCGGCGCCCCGGTAGCGCACGCTGCGGTTTCCAGTTGGTTTAAGGGCTCGACGATTGTGCCGCAGTCGCAAACCGATTTTGGCAGTTCGTCCTTCCAGCAGTCGCTGCAAAATTTAAAAGCGACCGGCGCTAACTACGTGGCGCTTATTGTGCCGTATTACCAAAGCAATTTAAATTCGACCGACATCAGCGCCGGATGGAACACTCCAACCGACGCATCGCTCGCCAGCGCCATAGACTTTGCACACTCTATCGGCATGGGAGTGGTGGTTAAAATGCACAACGAGTCGTACAGCGGCGACTGGCGAGCATACATCAACCCCGGCGACCGCAACACGTGGTACGCAAACTTTAACAACGAGCTGGTGCACACGGCAACGCTAGCGCAGGCACACCACGCCGAGATGTTTGTGATGGGCACCGAAATGGTATCGACCGCATCGAGCTTTGTAAACGGCGACAACACCGAACGTTGGGTAACGCTTATTGGCAACGTGCGCAAAGTGTATACCGGCAAACTGGTGTACGACGCTAACTCGACAAGCAACAACTCCAACGCCTTTCAGGATGAAAAGGAATCGATTGGCTTTTGGAACTTGCTCGACTACGCAGGGCTGTCGGTGTATTACCCGCTTAACAGCGACAACTCAGTTGCGTCTTTGCAAGGCCAGTGGGATTTTTGGAACAACAACGATCTTAAAGGATTTCAACAGCGCATCGGCAAGCAACTGCTGTTTAGCGAGGTAGGGTATCGCAGCGCCGACAATGCGCACTACACGCCGTGGGTATCGAGCGGCGGCAACTACAACGCGACCGAGCAGGTCAACGATTACGATGCGCTGCTTGGATATTGGAACAACTTTCCGTACGTTGCCGGCATTTTGTGGTGGAACTGGTCAAGCGATCCTAACGGCGGCGGCGTAGGCAACACCGACTACACCGTGCAGGGCAAACCGGCGCTCCAAACGATGACCAAGTGGTTTACTACGTCTACCTCGCCCGGCACGCCGCCTCCAAGCACATCACCCGCAGCAATCAGCTCAACCGCAAGCGCTAATCCAAGCAGTCCGCAGCAAAGCGCCAACGTCGCAATTACTGCCAACGTAACCAACACCGGCGGCACGCTCTCCAACGGCATTGTTGATGTCGAGGTATACAACCAAGCGGGTAGCAAAATATTCCAACAGTTTTTCTCCGGTGTGACTATTAATACCGGTCAGACAAGTAGCTTTACCGCCAACTGGACTGCCGGGCCCGCAGGCGTGTATCACGTGGCCGTTGGCGTGTTTAACAGCGACTGGACGCAAAATTTTTCGTGGAATGGGAATGCAGCTGCAATAAATGTGCAGACGGCAACAACGCAGCCACCTCCGCCTCCACCGCCAAGTAATCCGCCGCCTCCTTCAACTCCGCCTCCAACCACCAATGCGGTAACTGATATTTGGTGGCCGACCAGCGGTAGTGCGGTAAATGGGCTGCAGCCGTTTAAAGCGATGGTTGAGGGAGTTGATATATCGCAATACAACATGTACTGGCAGGTCGACGGCGGCGTGCTTAACCAGATGGGCAACAGCACCACCGACTATCCGCACAAAGAGACGCTGGTTGACCTCTCGGGCTGGCATTGGCAGAGCTCTAACCACTACTTGCTTAATTTTGTCAGCAAAGACCCGGGCGGCAATGTCATTTCGCAAAAATCTGAAACAATAACAGTGCAATAAAACGCTTGCACAACACTTGTAATATAAAAAGTCGTGCTACCATTTATGCATGATCTTTGGTGTCGTGATCGTCAACCTTATTTTGTATTGTGCGCAGCAGCTGGGTGTGTCGCTTGGCCTTGGCGCCGAGACAATCATGCTGGTGGCGTTTGTAAGCGCCATGAAGGATGGCGTCGTCGACGAACATGAGGCGCAATTTTTGCGTGCAACACGCAATGTCATGTGGGTGTCGCTGGTGCTGATTGTGGTTTCCGGCATTGGCATTACCGCCTTACATTTGCTGGCGGGGCAGGCAGCAACCGTGATGACGCCGGCGTACCTTTTTAAAATATTGCTTATCGCTGCAGTTATAACGCTGACTGCACTTTTGCATAAGTTACCAGAAACTTTTGCCGAAGGCTTGCTTGGCGGCACATGGTATGCGCTTTTTTTGGTGCATATTTTGGCGCCCGTTACCTCGTGGGCAAACCTTATTACGTTGCTCGTGGTGTGGCTCGTTGGATTTAACGCCGTGTGGTATGTCATTGCGCAAGCAACGCGCGAAAAGGGCCTGTTTGGCAAACCTGCCGTAAAAAGCTCCGAAGCGCTGGTATTGGAAAAGTCTGCAGGCACTCCCTTTGCCAAATCAAAAGCTCCGGCTCTGTTGCAGCAAATAAGGCTTGACCCGGTGCCGCGCACACCGCCAAAAGTGGTACCCGAAGCGCTTGCGCCCGTTGAGGTGAAGGTGCCGATAGAGCCTCAAAAGCCCGCGCAGCAAATTAAAACCGATGCCGCGCCGGCGGTTATGCGCCAAGCACTGCCAATTGAAAAGCTGCCCGCCAACAGGGCAACTGACACGCCGTTTTTGCCGCAAGTACCGCCGCTCTCACCTATACCCGTGATTATGCCGACTACGGCGACTGGCGCAGGTACTGCGGCCGTTGCTGTGCCGATACCCGCTGCCGGCATACCAAAAGCGCCTGACGGATCGCCCATGCTCCAAAAACCCGAAGAGCTGCAGCCGGCAGTACCGCCTGAAATTAAACTGGGACTCAACGTGATGCCAAAGTCACCGGAGCAAATCAAACCTTAAAATACTTCTATGGGCTATTTTAGCGATCATTCACAAAAAAAAATCGTCATACTGCTTGGGCACCCGGACTCGGGCGAGACTCTTTCGCGAGAAGTGGTGCGCATATATAAGGAGGCCGCGCAGGCACAAGGCCACAAAGTTAAAGTGTTTAAGCTCGGCGACATGGACTTTGACCCTATATTGCACAAAGGATACAAAACGATCCAGCCGCTCGAGCCCGGCCTTGTTAAATTTCAAAAGGCGCTTAACTGGTGCGACCATTTCGTAATTGTCTACCCCAATTGGTGGTGCACCATGCCGGCGCTGCTTAAGGGCCTCTTCGACCGCATGTGGTTGCCGGGCTTTGCGTTTGGATTTTACAAAACCGGCATGATGGGCCACTTTAATTTATGGAAGCGTAACATGAAGGGTAAAACGGCGCGCGTGTTTGTGCTGTCGGCGACGCAGCCATTTATTATTTGGCTCATGTTTGGCGACTATACCAACGAGATTAAAAGGGGAGTGCTGTGGTTTGCCGGGTTTAAAACAAAAGTGACGCACTTTGGCCCAAGCGAAAAGGCTCCGCAATGGCTCAAAAATAACTGGTTCCGCAAAGTCCAAAAACTGGGCCGCTTAGCGGAGTAAAAATCTTTTACTTTAGGGCTATTTTGCGATATAGTGGCTTTTCACTATGGCTTTATCTATCGGTATTGTCGGGCTCCCCAACGTGGGCAAGTCGACCCTCTTCCAAGCTCTTACCAAAAAGAGCGTTTTAATTGCCAATTATCCTTTTGCAACTATCGACCCGTCGGTGGGCGTGGTGGCTGTGCCCGACGAGCGGCGGGAGCGGTTGGCAAAGTTTAGCAACTCGGCCAAAGACGTACCGGCGGCTATTGAGTTTGTCGATATTGCCGGCTTGGTAAAAGGCGCGAGCGAGGGCGAGGGTTTGGGCAACCAGTTCCTTTCGCATATACGCGAAGTGGATGCCATTGCGCATGTCGTGCGGCTTTTTGATAACCCAAACATTACGCATGTCGACGCAACGGTGGAGCCGCTTAAAGATATTGAGACGGTGAATTTGGAATTGATATTGGCCGACCAGGAAACGGTCGAAAAAAGGCTGGGCGGGCTGGAGCGCGACGTGCGTGCCGGCAAAAAGGAGGCTCTGGCCGAGCAAGCGGCGCTTAAAAAAGCCAGCCAGGTTTTAAACGACGGCAAGTTGGCATCATCGGCCACTTACACTAACGACGAGCTGTTTGCCATTAAAGGCATGCACCTTTTGACCATGAAGCCGATGCTGTACGTACTAAACAAAGAGGCAGACGGACACAACATTGACGAACTTAACGACGGCCGGTACGAAAGATTGCTGGAGTTTTTTGAAAGAGAAGGCGCGCAGTACGCGGTAGTAGATGCCAATGTCGAAAATGAGCTACGCGATTTAACGGGTGAAGATAAAGCCGGCTTTAGGCAGGAGTACGGCGTTTTTGACGATGGCGTTAACGGCCTGATACGCGCCGGTTACAAACTGCTAGGCCTTATGAGTTTTTTTACCACCGGCGAGGACGAGACCCGCGCGTGGACAATCCCCAACGGCTCGACGGCGCCCGAAGCGGGCGCGGCAATACACACCGACTTTTTTAATAAATTTATCCGCGCCGAAGTTATAAACTGGCAAACGTTGATAGACGCCGGCTCGCGCGCCAAAGCCCGCGAGTTGGGCACGATCCGTACCGAAGGGAAGGAATATATTGTAAAAGACGGCGACGTTATAGAGTTTCTACATAGCTAGCTATGTACCTATTTCAGGCGGTTAAAAAACAAATCCCGTCCAATGTTTTGGGCGGGAATCTGTGTCGTAAAGTCAGCCGGCTTAATGTAGGACTGCCACGCTGCTGATGGGCCGGGGACTTTGCACTTTGTACACGTGCTGGGCATGTGTCCGTGCATACCCTTGCAAAAATATCATGACTGCGAGCGAGACACCCATAAGGATTTGGATGCCGTGTTTTCCCAACCTAGCCATCTTGTCTCCTCTCCAGTGTTATGAACGCGCGTCTTCTGCCGTGATAGTACTACGCCTTTTTACAAAGGCAACTTCGCTATCAACAGGCCGGCAAAACTAACCGACACGCAACATACCACAGGTTGTAAGAGGTGTCACTAGCCATCGTCTTCTGTGGTATATACTTACGGTATGACAAAAACCACGCCAAAGGACTTCTTTCTGTGGGCGGGCGCTATGGTCGCTTTGTATTGGAGCGTTACCGCTTTTATCTTTTTGATGTTTGACTACATCAACTATGCTTTCCCCGACCCGCTGCGCTATTATGCCAGCGACCCCTACCAAGGCGGCGTCTCGTTTGAGATGTCAAGCCTTATCGTGCTCTTTCCGGTCTTTATTATTTTGATGTGGCTGATACACCGCGACATTGTGCGCGACCACTCGCGCGCTGAGGTGTGGGTGCGCCGCTGGGCGCTGGTGTTTACGCTGTTTGTCGCGGCGCTCTCGATGATCATCGACTTGGTTATTTTGGTGCATAGCTTTTTAAACGGCGACGCCATTACGACCGCTTTTATTTTTAAAGTGGTCGTGGTGCTGGCGGTTGGGGCGGTTGCCTTTATGCATTTTATCGCCGACCTGTGGGGCTATTGGGAGACATACCCAAGGCGCGCCAATTCGGTTGGCATTGCGGCCGTTGTATTGGTGATATTGAGCATTGCCGCCGGCTTTCTTATCCTTGGCACGCCGGCGCACGCGCGTTTGGTGCGCCTCGACCAGCAAAAGCTTAGCGACCTTCAAAATATCCAGTCGCAAGTAGTTAGTTACTATCAGCAAAAACAGACGCTGCCGGTACACTTAAGCGACCTCAACAACCCACTGTCGTACTTTACGGTGCCGGCCGACCCGCAAACAGGGCAAGCCTATGGCTACCAGGTAACCAAAGCGCCATACTCCTTTGAGTTGTGCGCCACCTTTAACACGGCAGGCGACAGCACCGGTGCCGGCATGTACCAAACTGCGTCGGCGATGCCTATGGCTGCGCGCACCGGCGGCACTCAAGACAACTGGACGCACAGCACCGGCATGCAATGCTTTACCCGCACCATAGACCCGCAACTGTATCCGCCGTTAAATACTCCCCCTGTTCCTGCTAAAGTACTTCAATAAACTGTTTTAGCGTGGTATTGTGTCTGAACGATGCAGAAGTACGACCACAAGAAAATTGAAAAAAAGTGGCAGGATATTTGGGAAAAGACAGCAGCTTTTAAAACAGAGGAGAAGTCGGACAAGCCAAAGCAGTACATACTCGACATGTTTCCGTACCCCAGCGGCGCGGGGCTGCATGTCGGGCACGTCGAGGGATATACCGCCACCGACATTTACAGCCGTTATAAACGGGCGCGCGGATTTAATGTGCTGCACCCCATGGGTTGGGACGCTTTTGGTTTGCCTGCCGAAAATTACGCGATAAAGACCGGCACGCCGCCGCGTAAAACGACTGACGAGTCGATAGACAATTTCCGCAAGCAGATAAAAAATCTTGGTTTATCATACGACTGGTCGCGCGAATTTGGTACGCACAACCCCGAGTATTACAAATGGACGCAATGGCTGTTTGCCAAGTTTTTTGAAAAGGGCTTGGTGTACAAAAAAAAGGCGCTGGTCAACTGGGACCCAATCGACCAAACGGTGCTTGCCAACGAGCAGGTGCTGCCCGACGGCACCGCCGAGCGCAGCGGCGCCAAGGTAGAGAAAAAAGAACTGGAGCAGTGGTTTTATAAAATCACCGACTATGCCGATGAGTTGATTGCCGGTCTCGATACTGTCGATTGGCCCGAATCCACCAAAATAAATCAGCGCAATTGGGTTGGACGCAGCGAAGGAGCCGAAATCGACTTTGAGGTTGTCAAACACTCGGTGTTTGACAGGAAGATTAAGGTGTTTACGACGCGCCCCGACACGCTTTTTGGCGCAACCTATATGGTGCTTGCGCCCGAGCATCCTTTGGTCGCAGAATTTATCCAGCAAGCTGAAAATAAAACCGAGATTGACGCGTACGTAAAAATAGCCACCGCCAAAAACGAAATTGACCGCTCTGCGGAAGGGAAGGAAAAGACCGGCGTCGAAATTAAGGGTGTCAAAGCGATAAATCCCGCCACTAAAAAAGAGATTCCGGTATACATTGCCGACTACGTGCTTGGCGGCTACGGCACCGGAGCCATTATGGCTGTCCCTGCACACGATGAACGCGACGCAGAGTTTGCTAAAAAATTTAGTCTGCCGATAGTAGAGGCCCAGCTAGTTGATCCTAAAAAAATAGTTGCCGATATTGGAGGTACGTTTGTTAGAAAGTATCGTTTGCGCGACTGGCTCATTTCACGCCAGCGGTACTGGGGAGCGCCTATACCTATTGTGTATGACCCGGACGGAAAGCCGCATGCGGTGCCGGAAGAGCATTTGCCTTGGCTTTTGCCAAATGATGCCGAGTATTTACCCAAAGGCACCTCACCACTCGGCACCTCTAAAGAATTGTTTGAACGGACCGAAAATATTTTTGGCAAGGGATGGAAGCCCGAGATAGACACTATGGATACGTTTGCCTGCTCGTCGTGGTATTTCTTTCGGTTTGCGGACCCGCACGACGATAAAGAATTTGCCTCCAAAGAGGCGATGCAAAAATGGTTGCCGGTTGATTTGTACGTGGGCGGGGCAGAGCACACCGTGCTGCACCTTTTGTACGCGCGCTTTTATACCAAAGCGCTGCGCGATATGGGCTACCTTAGCTTTGACGAGCCGTTTTTAAAGCTGCGCCACCAGGGCATTATTTTGGCGGAAGACGGCCGCAAAATGAGCAAGCGTTGGGATAACGTGATCAACCCCGACGATATGGTAGAGCGCTTTGGCGCCGACTCGGTGCGCCTATACGAGATGTTTATGGGACCACTGGAGGCTATGAAGCCGTGGAACACCAACAATGTCATGGGCGTGCGACGCTTTTTGGAAAGAGTCTGGACAATGCAGGAAAAAGTTGCTGGCGTAGTAGTGAATGCTGAAACTGAAGCACTGCTGCATCAAACGATTGAAAAGGTAACCAAAGATATCGAGGCTCTTAAGATGAACACGGCGGTTTCGACCCTGATGATATTTTCGAACCACTTGCACGGCCTAACCGAAATCCCAAAAGTTGCGTATGGCACGCTTGTAAAACTGCTGGCGCCGTTTGCGCCGCATATGGCATCCGAAATTGCCGCGACTGCAGGCTACCCTAGCGGGGCAATAGACTCATGGCCGGCGTTTGACCCGTCTAAAATAGTGGCGTCTACCGTGCCGGTTGCCGTGCAAGTAAACGGCAAAGTACGCGCAACGGTTGAGCTTAGCCCAACAGCTACAGAAGAAGAGGCTCTAACAGCAGCACGCGCCAACGAAAACGTAGCCAAATGGTTGAGTGAGGGTGTGGAAAAAAGAGCAGTCTACGTGGCTGGTAAAATTATTAACTTTGTTGTAGGGTAGTAAAGATACAAGTTTGACCCGCCCGTTAGTCTGTGATATATTAAGACATACAAATTATGGCAACAACAAGCGCAACCTCTGACAAAACAGGTTTTAAGCCCAAGGCAATTGTCCGCAAACTCCTCTCCTCGCTCCCCGAACGCTCGCGCACGGTACTTGAGGCGCGTTTTGGGCTGGGCGCCGCACCCGAGCGCGTCACGTTGGAGTCTATCGGCAAGCGCTACGGCATTACCCGCGAGCGCGTCCGCCAGATTGAAAATCACGCTTTGGCCGCGCTTAAAAAGTCGCCCGCTTTTGCCGAGGCATCCGGCGCTTTTGCCGAGCTTGAACGCATTGTCGACAGCTTGGGCGGCATTGTCTGCGAAGATGATCTTCTTAACTTTATTACCAAGGATAAGTCGATGCAAAACCACATCTACTTCCTTTTGGTGCTTGGCGACCCGTTTAAATACCGCAAAGAGGACAACGAGGTAAACCGCTGCTGGTACGTTGACCCGCAGTTGGCCAGCAAGGTAGAGAGTGCGCTTAAAGACCTGTACGAAGGCCTTTCCGACGAAGATTTAATCCCTGAAGGCGAGATGATTGACCGCTTCCTTAAGGAATTGCAAACGGTCAACGACAAGCACCGCAACGACGAGGTGGTTAAACGCTGGCTGCGCGTCTCTAAAAAAATAGGCAAAAACCCGCTGGGCGAGTGGGGGCAGGCGCACTCGAGCAACGTTAGGACCAAGGGCGTGCGCGACTACGCGTATTTGGCGGTTAAAAAGCACGGCTCACCTTTGCACTTTAAAGAAGTCGCCAGCCTCATTGAAAAGATGTTTGGCCGCGCAGCGCATGTTGCTACCACCCACAATGAACTTATCAAAGACGAGCGCTTTGTATTGGTTGGCCGCGGCATGTACGCGCTTAAAGAGTGGGGCTACGCGCAAGGCGTCGTACGCGACGTCATCCGCAATGTCCTGCGCGAAAATGGCCCGCTTAGCAAAGAACAAATCGTCGAGAAGGTGCTTAAAGAGCGCCACGTAAAGCCGGGCACAGTCGTGGTAAATCTCCAAAACCAAAAATACTTCAAACGCGGCAAAGACAGCAAATTTGTGTTGGTGAAGTAAAGCAAAACCTGCAAATTCTTATTGAAAATTTGCATGTTTTTTCTGTGATAAAATAGGTATATGGTTGGCAAGTTCTATGACGGCTTTACCGATAGGCTCTCCAAGTACGGCTTACAGGTCTATTACATAGTCTTGGTACTGGCGTACTTCCTTATTGTCTGGATACCGGTGCACTACGACGAGTGGCTGCTGGTATGGGGTTTTTTGCTTGCCTTTGCGCCTTTTGTACTGCCCATCTTTGCGTTGATTATTTTTAGGCTTCTATGGCTCGATTACAGGCGCCAGCAGGACTACTGGTCGACCGAGCATACCGTGCTTGAAATCCGATTGCCTGAGGAAATTACGCAAAATCCTTTTGCGGCCGAGCTCTTTATGCGCGTGCTGTATCAAACAGGCGAGGAGGACACGATAGTCCACATTTACCGCGGTAAAACCTCGCCGTGGTTTTCGCTTGAAATTGCATCGACCGAGGGCGTGGTTAAATTTTACGTCTGGACGCGAAAGCGCTACGCCGACATTGTAAAGTCGCAGATGTACGCGCACTACCCGACCGTGCAGGTGGCCGAGGTTGAGGACTACACCTACAACATGCCGCTTAACTTGGATAAAATGGATTTGACCGGCATATCGCAGGGCCTGCAAAAGCCCGACCCGTACCCCATCATGACCTACGTCGATTGGGGTTTGGACAAGCCCGATATTAAAGAGGAATTTAAAGTCGACCCGCTCAACTCGCTTATCGAGTTTATGGGTTCGCTTGGCCCCGGCGAGCACATGTGGTCGCAAATAATTTTACGCGGACACACGCAAAAGTACGTGCATAACCTCCACAAAGAATTAAATATTACGCAGTGGATACAAGAGGAGCTAAAGGTACAAAGCAAAGATTATACCGATGAGGGCGAGAAGCCAAACTTTCAACGCTTGCCGGAGGGTACCAAAGAGGCAACCAAGGCTATGCAGCGCAAAGAATTTAAGCAGATGTTTGACGTGGGCATGCGCATCTTGTACACCGCCAATAAAGAAGATTACAAAAGCCGCCTTGCCGGTATGGCCACCGCCTTTCGCTCATTTGAACACGGCTCCAAGGGGCGCGGGCTTAACGGCTTTAAACCTATTTTCGACATCGGCCCGTTTAACTGGCCGTGGGAGGACTTTTTGGGCATCCGCCGCCGCGGGCTTAAACGCCGTTTTTACCAGGGCTACGTCAGCCGGCAGTATTTTTACCCGCCCAACGCGCAGGAGTATATCTTTTTAAATACCGAAGAGTTGGCAAGCATCTGGCACTTGCCGGGTAAAGTGGCGCACACGCCGACGCTTATCCGCATGCCAAGCCGCCGCTCGGAGGCGCCGGCCAACCTGCCGGTAGGCGAGGGGCCGGTCAATCTTCCCGTCTAAAATTTTACTACCGCATGGATCCTGATAAAAAACCATTACATAACCGTGTCCGCCGCCATATTATCCGCACGACCGAGGTGTGCGATGCGTGGTGCCGTGAGGCGAGGCTTTACGACCGCGTGCTGCCGGCCGCCTTTCTTGCCGGAGTACTGGTATTTTTAATTTACTTCGTTACCATCGCGCCACCGCTCAACTTTCCAAGCGCTTCGCTCATAAAAATAAAAGAAGGCACCACGATAGAGCAGTTGGCACAAATTTTAAAACAAAAAAATATCATACACTCGGCGCTCCTCTTTGAGGCGGCCGCCAAGGCCTACGGCAACGACCGCGTCGTGGCGGGCGAGTACTTCTTTCCGGGCGCGCAAAATGTGCTGACCGTGGCGCGGCGCATTACGCGCGGCGACCACGAGCTTGTTCCCATTCATGTGACCTTCCCCGACGGCTCCAGCACCAAGGACATGGCCGCGATACTCGACGTTAAAGTGCCTGACTTTGATACCGAAACCTTTTTGGCAATGGCGACACCTCAAGAGGGCAGACTGTACCCGGACACGTACTTTTTTGTGCCGGGCGAAGACCCGGGGCTGGTCATGCAGTCGCTTGAAAATAATTTTAAATTGCACTTGGCCGACACCGACTTGCAGGACGCCATCGTAAAGTTTGGAAAGCCACTGCCCGAGGTGCTGACCATGGCGTCGCTCCTCGAAAAAGAGGCAAACAATACTGCGGATAGGCAAAAAATTGCGGGCCTTTTGTGGCGCCGTATTGCCATAGGCATGCCGCTGCAAGTAGACGCGGTCTTTCCGTACATCATCGGCGTCAACACGTTTGATTTAACCAAGGCCGACCTGGCTACGACTTCACCGTACAACACTTATATAAATAAAGGCCTGCCGCCGGGGCCGATAACAAACCCAAGCGTTAGCTCGATACTCGCAGCGGTAACACCCATCAAAACTACCTCGGTGTACTACCTCTCCGACCTGCAAGGCAACCTCCACTTTTGCCAAACCTATTCCTGCCAACTGGCCAACCAGCGTAAGTATTTAGACAATTGACGAATCTTAAAATCGAGGTATAGTTAAAAAAGTAAGAAGTGGAGGAAAGCATGAAGTACATTACTGCCGAAACGGCTAATGCTTTGCTCGAGGCTCTCATCGGTCTCGCGCTTACGTGTGTTGTGATGAACCTTATTTTTCTCGCTCTGTATGGGCCGCTGTTCGCACTTGAAGTATTCGGATACGGCGAGCGGTATCAACTGTGGGGTGTCCTTGTTGGGATGTTGTGTTTGATTGGCCTCGTCAAATACACCGAAGAGAAATGAGTCTTTTGTTTTGTAACGGCGCAGCTTTCGCTGCGCCGTTTTCTTTTTATGTTATCTGGGATATAACTACACACATGAAAGTTTTTGTGGGTTTATCGGGTGGTGTGGACTCGGCTGTCAGCGCTGCTTTGTTACACAAGGAGGGTCACGACGTGACCGGCGTTTTTATACGTATTGCGCTGCCCGGCTACCCGTGCTCGGCAGGCGAGGACAAGATTGAGGCACAGCGGGTTGCTGCGCACTTGGGCATCAAATTTAAATCAATTGATTTGTCTAAAGAGTATGCCAATGAGGTGTTTGCAGAAACAATTGATGAGTTTAAAGCGGGCCGCACGCCCAACCCCGACACTCTGTGCAATCAAAAGATAAAGTTTGGCGCCTTTTTTAACTGGTGCGTGGCCGAGGGTGCCGACATGGTCGCCACCGGCCACTACGCACAGGTAAAGGGCGACAAACTGTACAAAGGAGCTGACGACAGCAAAGACCAGTCGTACTTTTTATGGATGGTGCCAAAAGCCGCGCTCGAGAAAACGCTTTTCCCAATCGGCCATTTGCAAAAGTCAAAGGTACGCGAGTTAGCGGCGCAGTTTAACCTGCCCAACGCCAAGCGCCGCGACAGCCAGGGGTTGTGCTTTTTAGGAGACATATCTATCGACGATATGCTAATGCAGGAGTTGGCCCCCGTTGCCGGCAATGTACTGGACGAAAAAGGCGCCGTGGTTGGCACGCACAGAGGCGCTGTCCTTTATACGCAGGGGCAGCGGCACGGATTTGAATTATCTGCTCATACTCCCGACACACAGCCTCATTTTGTAATAAGTAAAGACATTACTGCCAATACTATTACGGTATCAACTTCGCGCTTTCCCACGAGCGTTACAAAAACTACCGCTGTACTTGCAGATGTTAATTGGATTGATATGCCAAAAGAAGACGGCGCGTATGAAGCGCGTTACCGTTACCGCCAAACGCTTATACCCGCAACTATAGCCACGCCAACTAAAGTAATTCTTGCCGAGCCGCATTACATTCCGTACGGTCAATCGTTGGTTGTGTATAAAGGGGATGAGTGTTTGGGCGGCGGAGTTGTGGACAGTGCTGCTCTTGAGTAAAAAGGAACGTATACTATTGGTATGACGCGCAAGCCGCACAGCACCTCACTGGTGCTCCTACTGGTATGTATCTTTACTTTTTGGTGGGGGATATCGGTGCTGGCCCAGCACGACCTGCGCGGCTCGCTCGAAGTGACCGACCAAACGGCGACTGCCCCAAGCAATAACTTGGCAGGCGCGCCACTTTTGGTTACCGAAACAGTACAGGGCGGCACTCACACGTACAGCGGCGTCTACCCTACGCCACCCGTGTGCAACTCGTTTGGCAGCGGCATACGTTACAGCGCGGCAAACGGCGGCCATGTGTCGGTACTATTAATTACAGAGCCTTCGGCAACTGAGTGCGCGCAAGCCTCAGGCACCGGCAGCACTACCGGCGAGCCCTTTACCGTTTCTATAAAACTTGCAGCCGGCGCCGCGCCATCGTTTGACGGCGTGCTATTAAACGGCGTACCAATCCTCGCACAATTAGTGGGGACACACTAATGTCATTTCTTGTTGCAAAGGCCGACGGAGTCGAAGAGCCTTTTGAAGAGGGCAAGCTTACGCACTCGCTGCTAAAGGCCGGCGCCGACGAGCAACTGGCGCGCAGTATTGTCCATAAAATTGAAAGCGAGTTGTCTGCGCGCATGCATACGCACGACGTGCTTACCACGCACGAGATATATGCGCACGCATTTGCGCAGCTGCGCGCCGTTAAGCGTCCGCTGGCCGCGCGTTACAGCCTTAAGCGCGCGGTGCTCGAGTTTGGCCCCTCCGGATTTCCATTTGAAGAGTATCTGTCGCAGCTGTTTGTGCACGACGGGTACGAGGCCAAGACCGACCAGATACTCAAAGGCGGCTGCGTCGAACATGAAGTGGACATTGTGTTAACCAAAGGCGGCGTAACCACGTTTGTTGAAGCAAAGTTCCACAACTCCCTTGCGTACAAAAGCGACCTTAAAGTCGCGCTCTACGTAAAAGCGCGGATGGAGGACCTGGTTGCCGGCGGCTATACTGGTTCAAAAGGCATGCTGGTTACCAACACCAAGTTTACCGATGTGGCAATACACTATGCCGAATGCCAGCTTTTAGAGCTCTTGAGCTGGGATTATCCCCAAGGCAGGACCTTGCACGAGCGCATCGAGCAGGCGCGTCTATACCCCGTAACTGCCATTACTTCGCTTTCGAGACGTGAAAAAACGGCTCTACTGCAGGCTAAAATTGTGCTTTGCAGCCAGCTGCTCCACAAAGCGGACATTTTGGCTACCCTTGGCATAACTGGACATAAAGCCGGCAGTATATTGGAAGAGGCGGGAGCATTGTGCTCTGCCTAGAGCGTACTATGATAGGGGTGTCCTATTATTTACATAGTAATTAGCAATCCAATGCCAGAAAATAACTCAAACACGGGCAGTCAGGGAAATCAGGTAAACTCGGGCGGACAGCAAAAGCCGACATTGTCTTGGTCGCAACCCGCAGCGGCAAAGCCGGCCAACGGCACTGCCAAGCCTGCGGCGTCTGCTAAACATGCACCCGCAGCCTCAACGGTAACGGTTGATTCGACCTCAAACATGGGGACGTACGCGGGCATTTTGGTAGCGGGCGTTGTCATTGGCGCGCTCATTGGTTGGGGCATCACCACAAGCAAAAACGGCGGCCAAACTTCAACCACAGCCAGCTCAACCAGCATGACTGCAAGCTCGACTAACACGGGCAGCACGGCCGGCAATTCTACCGGCGCCGGTGCGGGTGTTGACCTTAACGGCTCTACGGTCGGTTCAAGCGGCAACGTAGTGTTGGCAAGTACACAGACTGCGGGTTTTGCAGTTGCGGTAACCAAAGTTACCGTTACGCAGCCAACCTGGCTTGTCGTGTATGAAAACCACAACGGCACGCCGGGCAATGCCATTGGCGCAGGCCTCTTCTTTCCGGGCAACACCAGCGGCACGATACAGCTTTTGCGCGCAACGCTGCCGGGGCAGAGCTATTTTGTCGGCCAATCTCTTGACGACGGCGATAAAGTTTTTTCTCTAACGTCTGACAAGCCGGTGCGCGATGCGCAAGGCAATCCGTTGTTCACAGAATTTACAGCACAGTAATACACAAGCGAAAGCGGGAGGTATACTGTAGTAAATGCCCCTTCACCTCTCGGACACGCTCGCAGGCACAACGCTCCAACTTTTGCTGGTGTGGCGTCTTGTGCTTGCAGGCGCGCTCGGGGCGGCGCTCGGGCTTGAGCGTTCGCTGGCGGGCAAGCACGCCGGCATGCGTACCTATGCGCTTGTCAGTACCGGCTCGGCCATGTTTGTCATCATTGGCGTATTGGCTAGCTATCAACTTTCTGTTTTTGCTGGCGTTAATCCGCTGCAAATTGCCAGCAACGTGGTGCTGGGCGTCGGCTTTTTAGGCACGGGTCTTGCCGTCTTCAGGGGCGACCATCCGGTTGAGCTAACAACCGCTGCGGGCCTGTGGGTCGCCGCTGGTATCGGCATGGCTGCGGGGTTTGGTTTTTCAATACTTGCGCTCGGCTCGGCTGTCATTGCGGTACTGATTCTAACTCTCCTCCTTTCGGTTGAAAATAATGTCCGAACTAAATACACGCCCGAGTTGGTTGCTCCATTAAAAATTTCTCGTGCAAAGCGCGCTAAAACGCGACAAAAGAAGTTGCCGGCGGTAGAATAGGCAGATGAGCCTCTACTATAAGCCCAACCGCAAGCCTGACTGGAACTACGGCGGCCCCCGCTGGCGGCTTTCGCGCAGTAAAATAGCGCTTTTTGGCGAATGTGCACGCTGCTTTTATCTGGACAACAAACTGGGCGTTGCACGGCCGCCGGGCTTTCCGTTTAACCTCAACAGCGCGGTAGACGCCCTGTTTAAAAAAGAGTTTGATACGCACCGCGCGGCAGGTACCGCCCATCCGTTAATGGTTGAGTACAAAATCGACGCCGTGCCATACCAACATGCCAGCATGGACGTGTGGCGCGAAAATTTTAAAGGCATGGAAGTGAAGCATGCAGCCACCGGCTTTACCGTCTCGGGTGCCGTCGACGATATTTGGGTCAACAAAAAGGGCGAGCTTATCGTGGTGGACTACAAAGCGACCAGCAAAGACTCTAAAATAGAAACACTGGAGGAAACCTGGCACGAGGGGTACAAGCGCCAGATGGAAATATACCAGTGGCTGCTGCGCCAGCTTGGGTTTACCGTGTCCGACACGGGTTACATTGTGTACGCCAACGCGCAAAAAGACCGCGATGGTTTTGGCGCCAAGCTTGAGTTTGAAATTACGCTCATTGCACATAAGGGCAGCACCGATTGGGTCGAGCAAACACTGCTTGATATAAAGGAGTGCCTCGACAGCGATGCATTGCCCGAGAAAACTGAAGACTGTGATTACTGCCGGTACCGCGAGAGCGCCGGTTCCATATTACAAAGTAAAGAAAAAAAGAAACATGAGACCGCAACACTTTTCTAACACTAAAGGCCGTACGACAGGGAAGAGGTTTACCACTCCCTTCGCAACGCGCGTCTACGCTGTTGTCGCCAAAATCCCCAAAGGCAAAGTGATGACCTACGGCCAAGTGGCAAAGCGAGCTGGCAAGCCGGGCGCAACGCGCGCGGTAGGGATGTTTATGGCCAACAACTACAATCCCAAAATTCCATGCCACCGCGTGGTGCGAAGCGACGGAAAATTGGGCAACTACAACCGCGGCGGGCAGGACCGCAAGGCCGAGCTACTTCGTGAAGAGGGCTACCGTTAAACCTATGGATGTAAAGATAGAGGAGAGTTGGAAGAAGGCTCTTGAGGAAGAGTTTGGCAAGCCTTATTTTGAACACCTCACGCACTTCGTGCGCGAGGAATATAAAAAGACACAAATTTATCCTGATCCTAAAAATATCTTTAAAGCTTTTGAGTTGTGCCCGTTTGAAAGGGTCGAGGTGGTGATACTTGGCCAAGACCCGTACCACGGCGCAGGCCAGGCCAATGGCTTAAGCTTTGCCGTAAACAATGGCGTGCGTTTGCCGCCGTCGCTTCAAAATATTTTTAAAGAAATCGAAAACGACTTAAGTGTACAGACCACTTCGCAAGGTCGAACCTTGCGAAGTGGTCTGAATGGGGATTTGTCTCGGTGGGCGGTGCAGGGAGTGTTGCTTTTAAATGCGACGCTTACCGTGCGGGGCAGCCATCCCGGCTCGCACCAAGGCAAAGGATGGGAGGCTTTTACCGACGCGGCCATTAAAGCTCTCTCCGACAAACGCGAGCATCTGGTGTTTATACTCTGGGGCAACTATGCCCGCCAAAAAGGCTTGCACATAGACCGCAGCAAGCATTTGCTCATCGAGTCGCCGCACCCTTCACCCTTTTCGGCTCACAGCGGCTTTTTTGGCAGTAAGCCGTTTAGCAAAGCAAATGACTATTTGCTGAAGCACAACAAAAAGCCGATTGATTGGAGCTAGGGTCAGGTGTATGCTGACTCTCTGTGGCTAAACCTATCAAAAAAGTGCGCTCGGCTTACGGAATCAATGAATACAGGCTCTCAAACGGCTTGCGCGTTTTGCACAAGCACGACACCGGCGCGCCTGTGGTTGCAGTATGCGTAACCTTCCACGTTGGCTCGCGCAACGAGAGTGTAGGCGTTACCGGCTCAACCCATATACTCGAGCATTTGCTGTTTAAGGATTCAAAAAATTTTAATCAAGCTAACAATAAATCCGCGAAGGATTATCTGGAATGGTTTGGTACTCTTTGGAATGCAAGCACCTGGCTTGATAGGACTAATTATTATGAAATGTTGCCAAAAGAACATTTTTTAGAGGCAATAGAGTTTGAGGCGGATCGTTTACGGGGCTCGCTGTTTAATGATACGGATTTGGCGGCTGAAATGACTGTGGTACGCAATGAGTTTGAAAGGTCGCGCAACAATCCTTTTGAATTATTGGACGAAGAGGTAATGTACAAGATGTTTGAAAAGCATCCATACCGTATCCCAACTATCGGCCTTAAACAAGATATTGAAAATTCAACTGCTGCAAAATTGCGTAAATTTTACGATACGTTTTACTGGCCTAGTAACGCAACCCTTAGCGTTTTTGGCGATATCTCATGGAAGGATGCCGAAAGAGCGATCCTTATGCATTTTGGCTCGATACCGGCTGCGCCGCATGCTATCCCCCAATTAAAAGTCAAAGAGCCCGCACAAAAAAAAGTACGCACCGTTCATGTTAAAAAGGCGATGGGTGTATCTATTGCCGAGCTCGCGTACAAAATACCTGAAGGCCGGCACAAAGATTTTCCTGCGGTATATGTACTGACTGCTATATTGGCCGGCGGATTTGCTGCACGTATGCAGCACTCGCTGGTGGACAAAGGGCTTGCGTCGGGTATATCGAGTTTTTGCATGCCGCTCTACGACCCGGGGTTTGTCAATTTTACCGCGCAATGCGTGCCAACCATTGCTCCTAAAAAAGTATTGGAGGCAATGCGCAAAGAGGTGGCGTTAGTGCTGGCAAAAGGAGTAACCAAAGACGAACTTATGCGGGCCAAAGAACGCGTGCTGTCAGATGCCGCCAATGAGCGGGACGGCGTCATGATGGAAGCACGCGCTACTTCTGAAGCTATTGCAGCGGGCGACTGGACCATCGGCTATAAATTTCCAAAAGAAGTCTCTAAGCTTACCGTTAAAGATATACAGCGTGTTGCCAAAAAGTATTTTAGTGCCGCGCAAGAAACGTCCGGCATACTTGAGCCGTAAAAAAGATATGTATTCCAAAAAAATAAAACTAAAAAAACTTCCTTGGGGAGGCACTGCTCTTGTAGCAGCTTTTCCATCCAAGGATGTTATATCTGTGGTCGGAAGCATTGCCGGCGGCAACCGCGCGTGGGGCAGCAGCGAAGAGGCAGATGTGCACGCGCAAATGCTGCTGGAAGGGACAAAGTCGCACACTAAAAAAGAGCTGCAACTTTTGCTCGACGGCATGGGAGCGAGCCTCAGTTTTGCCGCAGGCAACGAGCGGCTGCATTTTAGCGCCAAAGTGCGGCCTATACATGTAAACGCGCTTGTGGGTCTTATCGCAGAGTGCCTTACAGAACCGACCTTCCCCGAGCCGGAGCTTGCCGTGATAAAAATGCATGAAGCAAGTAATCTTGAGCTTGAGTCACAAAATACCAACGCCCAGGCAAGCATTGCATTGACGCGTCTTTTATTTGCCAAAGGGCATCCCAATTATGGTGAAGCAACTGCTGAATCAGTTACAGTATTAAAAAGTATTAATGCTAAAAGATTGCGCGAAGTGCATCGCAAACTACTCGATCGCTGCTCACTAGTAGTATCGATGGCAGGCGACATAACTGCAGCCAAAGCTTTTGTATTGGCTAACTCACACTTTAAAGTTTTGCCCCAAAATAAAGTGTCTTTTCCAAAATATGCCAAAGCAAAACTTAGCTCGCCAAAACATACCAAGGTTACAATCCCAAACAAAGGCAGCATTGACTATGCGATTGGTATCACGACCGGTATTACCAATACTTCGGCCGATTACGCACCTCTTTTGCTTGGAATGCAAGTGTTAGGCAACCGCAGCGGCTTTACCGGCAGACTCATGGCAACAGTGCGTGAAATAGAAGGTTTAACGTATGATGCGCGCGGGTTTCCTGCTGGTTATAACTCTACAACCGATGGATACCTTTACATATTTGCAAGCTTTGCTCCGCAGTTGTTTGAAAAGGGTAGGGCATCTATTGCGCGGCAAGTGCATAAAATAATTACTGAAGGGGTAACCGAGGAGGAAGTGCGCAAGCATGCCGGATTGTACGAGGCGCGCAGCCGTGTGCAGCTGTCCAACTCGGGCGCGTTTGCCCGCGCTGCGCACGATATGGTGGTAGACAACAAGCCCCTGTCGTACATCGACGACTTTCCCAAAAAAGTCCTTAAGCTTAAAACTGCCGAAGTAAATAAAGCGCTCAAAAAATATCTTTTGCAAAACAAACTCTCCGAAGCGGCCGCCGGCACGTTTACACAGTAGTTGACGCAATTTTATTTTTGGATATTCTGTAGGCAGATAGTCATAACCCTTGGAGGCACTATGCCCAGAATAGCTGTTTGTCCTAATTGTGGCCACAAACTTGCCGAAAGCAACAACACAGAAAATGCCACCGGCCCTGCAAAAAAAGTGAAGGCTTTAAAAAGGAGAGCGCGGATTTTTCAATTCAGCCCGGCATCGTGCGCAGGGCGATGATATCCGCCATTTGTGAATACTTTCCCTATATCAACGAAGAGAAGCTCTTGAGTCAGCGAAGGGATTATCTCTATGAACGGCCGCGTGCTATCGCCTCCTATTTGCTGAAGCACGACGGCGGCCTTTTTCTTTTATATAAACCGTTGTATTCTCATATACAATGCAGTTACACGAGGTGCGGTCGAAATATTTAGAGTTTTTTAAGGCGCGCGGGCATACTAGTATACCGAGTTCACCGCTCGTGCCTGAAAATGACCCGACGACTCTTTTTACCGGCTCGGGCATGCAGCCTTTAGTGCCGTACCTTTTGGGCAAAAATCATCCGGCCGGTTCGCGGCTAGTCAACAGCCAAAAGTGCTTCCGCTCAATGGATATTGAAGAGGTCGGAGACAACCGCCACACGACCTTTTTTGAAATGCTCGGCAACTGGAGTTTGGGCGATTATTTTAAAGCCGAGCAGTTGCCGTGGTTTTTTGAGTTTTTAACTGATGAAATAGAATTAGACCCTAAAAAGCTGTATGTAACTGTTTTTATCGGCGATGAGGCAAACAATGTGCCGCGCGACACCGAGTCGGCAAAAATCTGGCAAAAACTCTTTGCCGGAAAAAGAATCGACAACACCGTGGTTGAAATTGGATCAGAAGAAAACGGCTACCAGGTTGGCATGCAGGGCGGACGCATTTTTTACTACGATGCCAAAAAAAACTGGTGGAGCCGCGCCGGCACGCCTGAAAAGATGCCGGCGGGCGAGCCGGGTGGTCCCGACTCTGAAGTATTTTACGAATTTACCGAGATCGAGCACGACACCAAGTGGGGTCTCGAGTGCCACCCCAACTGCGACTGCGGCCGCTTTCTTGAAATAGGCAACTCGGTGTTTATGCAATATATAAAGAATGTCGACGGCACTTTTGCGTTGCTGCCAAAACAAAACGTCGACTTTGGCGGCGGCCTTGAGCGCATTGCCGCCGTGTCCGAAAATAAAGATGATATTTTTTTAGTTGCGCATAAAGAAATACTCGATGCACTACAGCATGTCTCCGGCAAAGTCTATGCAAGCAATACCAAAAGTTTTAGGATAGTCGCCGACCATATCAAAGCTGCTGTATTTTTAATTGCTGACGGTGTCTTGCCCGGCAAGTCCGAGCAAAGTTACTTTGTACGCAGGCTTATACGCCGCAGCGTGCAGCATGCCGACAAACTCGGTATTAGCGGCAGCGTCATGCCGCTTGCAAACATTGTCGACTCGGTAGTACGCATGTACAAAGACCAGTATCCAGAATTGCTTGCCAAACAGGCATTGATTGAAAACGCCATCGATACCGAGGAAAAGCAATTTAGAGAGACGCTTGCGCGCGGCGTTAAAGAACTGGAACGTTTTACCAAAGGTGGGTCTGTCTCGGCGCAAGACGCCTTTCAACTGGTTACTACGTACGGCTTTCCTTTTGAGCTTATTGTGGAGGAGGCGGGGGAGCGCGGCATCAAGCAAATTGATACCGAAGGATTTAAAGAATTGCTTAAACAGCACCAAGACCTCTCTCGCGCCGGCTCGGAGCAGCGATTTAAAGGCGGACTTGCAGACACTGCAGAGCAAACCGTGCGTTTGCACACTGCACACCACCTTTTACTAAAAGCGTTGCAAATAGTGCTTGGCCCCGAAGTGCACCAGCGCGGCAGTAATATTACGCAAGAGCGCCTGCGCATCGACTTTAACTATCCACAAAAGATGAGTGATGAGCAAAAGAGGGAAGTTGAGCGGATTGTAAACGAAAAGATACAAGAGGACATTCCGATGACCCGCACCGAAATGACGCTGGAGGAGGCCGAAAAGCTGCATGCCGAGCATGAGTTTGGCGCCAAGTATCCCGAGCGCGTATCGGTCTACTCGCTGGGGCCAAAAACCGCCACCGAATCCGCCCCGGATTTTGCGCACGCGTTCTCTATTGAATTTTGCGGCGGCCCACATGTAACCCACACTGGCGAACTCTCAAAGTCCGGGGTATTTAAAATCCAAAAAGAAGAAGCCGTAGCGCAGGGAATAAGGCGCATCAAAGCAGTGCTGCAGTAGGGTATAATTACACTATGTTCGGAAAGAAAAAGGCGGCTTCAGGCACCGTACTTATTTTAGACGTTGAAAGCGGCTCGGTTGCCGCGGCTTTGGTAGACCTTTCAAAACCCACACCGCAAATTATTTCCTACCAGCGGCAGCATTTGCCGCTTACCCAAAGCCGCTCGGGCAGCGACATTACGCGCCTGCTGGAAAAGACTTTGGAACACTCGCTTACACACGTGGCCGAGGTGGCTGCGCGTATGCGCGTACATGCCCCCGGCCACAACATCGGCCGCATCAGCAAAGCATTTGTCTTTTTGTCAGCGCCGTGGGGCAGCCCTAACCTCGCAACCGGTGGCCCGCAGTATGTGCCCGGCATCCGCCAGTATATAAAGGAGGCGATTGAAACTGCCTGCGGCGACATGCCGGTGTCTTTTTACACTTCAGCCGACGCGATAGTATACGGCAGCAGGGCGATAGAAAAACATATTGATACGCTGGCCGTTGCACTTCGTGGCGAAATGTTAGAGTTGTTGCTGTTAAATGCGGGGGGGACGGGCGCTTACAGCACGGTGCCGCTTGGCTCACGCAGTGTTTTGCGCACGATGCAGGCGCACGGCGCACTCTCGGGCCACGAAGCGCACTCGATGCTTACACTTGCCAAACACAAAGGTAATTTGTACTACGAACCGCTGCTTGCCGCCGGCAGGCATTTAAGCGACACCTTTGCCGACGGCGTTCAGCTGTTGTTACCGGCGGGCAGTGCCACGAGTATTGTAGTGGTAGGCGAGCAGCCGCTTGGCGAGTGGTTTGCTAAAAGCATTGCCGACAACCCGCGTGTCTCGGAGCTTTTTACCGAGGACTCGACCGTCGAGGCGCTGCTGCCGTTTCATTTGGAGGGCCGCATAGGGCAGGGCACGGTGCACGACCCGTTTATTTTACTCGAGACGATGTTTCTAAAAGGTGTATACTAAACGCATATGCGAGACATGACGCCGCGAGGTGACAGATCAATTCGCAACATACCGGTGCCCAAGGGCCACCGGCCGATTACGGACCCGTCGCATCAGGAGGTCCCATTATCACCAGCTCATTTTGAAAAACCCGAACAGCCTATGTACGAAGAAGATTTTAGCAATACGCCTCCCCAGCGCCGCCGCCGCGGATTTTTTGGCAGCCGTTTCTTTTGGGTCTTAGTTGCCGTCGTCGTTATTTGCGCTGCCATCGGCCTCTTAATGTCTACTTTATTTGCCGGCGCCAGCGTTACGGTGACGCCGCGCTCGGCCACGGTTACCGCGCCCGCAAGCATACAAGCGCAGGTTAACGCGCCCGCCGGCAGCTTGCCATACCAGGTAATTACCACTTCGCGCACGGCGTCTACCTCGGTGCCTGCAACGGGCACCAAGCAGGTGTCGTTGTCGGCCTCGGGCGTAGCTACTATCTTTAACACCACAGCCGCAAGCCAGGATTTGGTCGCAACAACCCGCTTTGAGGCTCCAGATGGCAAAATATACCGCATTCATGCCAACGTAACGGTCCCGGCGGCAAAGGCCGGCGCGCCCGGCACCGTAACCGCAACTGTATACGCCGACAAACCGGGCGCCGAGTACAACCGCACTGCGGCAACCCAATTTACGGTCCCTGGATTTAAAGGCACACCCAAATACACTCAGTTTTACGCACAAGCGCAGTCTATTGGCGGCGGTTTGGTAGGCATGCAGCCGGCGGTGGCCGCAACCGACTTGGCCGCCGCACAGCAAGCGCTTAAGCAGGGCCTCGGCGACTCGATGAACACGATGATGCAAACGCAGGTGCCTAAAGAGTTTATAGCCGTACCGGGCACGCTCAACATTGTCTATCAAGATATTATCCAAACGCCCGGAGCAAGTGGTATGGCTGTTTTGTCGCAATCGGCCACTGCAAGCGCCGACGTACTAAAGTCCGCTGATTTGGCGGCGGCAATTGCCAGGCAAACGGTACAGGGCTACAACGGCGAAGCGGTAGATTTTGCCGACCCGACGCAAATTTCCATCGCGCTTGCGGCAAGCAGCAGCACCAGCGGCCCCATATCGCTTAAGCTATCGGGCAGCCCCAAGTTGGTGTGGCAGTTTGACCCTAACGCGCTAGAGCAGGCGCTGGTCGGCAAGCCAAAGGCCCAGTTTGAGACTATCCTCAAGTCGTTTGCGCCGGCCATAACCTGCAGTACTGACACACCGTGCAAAGCCTCTATAAGGCCGTTTTGGAGCAGCACCTTCCCCTCATACCCTGACAAAATTAGCGTGGTTACGGGCAACTAGACAAGGCCTCTTCTTATACTTTGGCCTTACGGCCGTTGACCGCTTTTTAATAGTCTGCTACTATAGTGATTGTCAGTTAATGGATACTAAAGCCGAGGAAGTTCAAGGAATAGTCGAAGAGGCTCTTCCTAATACCTTGTTTAGAGTTTCCCTGCCCTCGGGGGAGATTTTGCTGACGTATCTGGCGGGTAAAATGCGCTTGCATCGTATCAAAGTCCTGGTGGGGGACAAGGTGATGATTAAGCTCGACCCGTATGGCGGCAAAGGGCGTATCACTCGCAGACTATAGTCATGAAAGTAAAAGCATCAATCAAACCGCGCTGCGCAATCTGCAGAATGGTCCGCCGGAAAGGGCGGCTGTATGTTACGTGCACTAACCCGCGCCACAAGCAGCGCCAGGGCTAAGAATCGTTTTAAATTACTATGCGTATTTCAGGCATCACTCTCCCCGACAACAAGCGTATCCGCTATGCGCTTAATTTTTTGTATGGCGTTGGCCCGTCGCGCGCGCTTAAAGTACTTGCCGAGGCAAAGGTTGACTCAATGACCAAGACTAAAGACCTGACCGAAGCCGAAGAGGCCCGCATCCGCGCTGTGCTCGAAACCATCAAACTTGAGGGCGACCTCAAGCGCGAAGTGGCCGGCAACATCAAACGCCTTAAAGATATCGGCAGCTACCGCGGCTCGCGCCACACCAAACGCCTTCCGGCGCGCGGCCAACGCACCAAGACCAATTCGCGCACCATCCGCGGCAACGTGCGCAAAACGATGGGCTCGGGACGCCGTAAGGTTGAAAAGACCTAAAATATATAGTATAATCTCGCATCAAGCAGAAAGACTACAAAGAAAAATCCTATGGGTAAGAAAAGAATAGTCAAAAAGGGGGGCGAAAGCGATGGCGCAGGCCGCGCCTCTTCGGCACGCACCTCGCGCCGCAAAATGGACTCCGGCAAGTTGTACGTTGAGGCAACCTACAACAACACCAAGCTATCGTTGACCGATGCCAGCGGCAACGTGGTGTCGTGGTCATCCTCGGGCAGCCTCGGCTTTGCAGGCGCTAAAAAGGGCACCCCGTTTGCAGCCGCCAAGGTAGGCGAGCTTTTGGGCGACCGCGCAACCGCTATGGGGGTTAAAGAGGTGGCCGTGGTTGTCTCGGGTGTCGGCGCCGGCCGCGAGTCGTCTATACGCGCCTTTTCGACCAAGGGCATCCATATCAGCTCTATCAAGGATACGACGCCGGTGCCTCACAACGGGCCCCGCGCGCCTAAACCCCGCCGCGTATAATAATTTTTTATGATCATTGGACCAAAATATAAGATATGTAAACGTTTGGGCGCCTCAGTATTTGAGAAGTGCCAGACACAAAAGTACCAGCTTGCGGAGGCAAACGCTCCCCGCCGTACCTCGCGCCCCAAACGCGGCGGAGGCTCTGACTTTGGCGCGCAGCTTTTAGAAAAGCAAAAGGCGCGCTTTACGTACGGCCTTAGCGAGAGCCAATTTTCCCGCTACGTGCACGAGGCAATGGAAAAACACGGTACTGACTCGACGCTTAGCCTCATGAACCGCCTCGAGGCGCGCCTCGACAACGTTATCTTCCGCGCCGGTTTTGTAAAAACCCGCCGCGCCGCACGCCAAATGGTAAGCCATGCGCACGTTACGGTAAACGGCACGCGTCTTTCTATCCCGTCGCACAAAGTATCCGTGGGAGATGTTGTTTCAATCAAAGAAGGCAGCAAAGGCAGCCCTTTGTTTGCCAACCGTACCGAGGCCGTTGCCGAAACGAAGACGCCGCACTGGATAACCATGTCTGCCGACGGTTTTAGCGCGACCATTTCCGCACAGCCGTCAGTGGCGCCGACAGAAGCTCCGTTTAACCCGGCTACTATCATTCAGTTCTACAGCCGGTAAATAGTGTCAACAATTATTAAAGCCGTGAAAAATAATCAATTATTTTTAATATAAAAGTTATGATGGAAAACTCAATCACATTGCCTTCAAAGCCGCGCGTCGTCTCCGAAGAGGGAGCCGAGGGTACTTTTGAAATTGACGGTCTGTACCCGGGCTACGGTCACACACTCGGCAACTCGCTGCGCCGCATCATCCTCTCGTCACTGCCCGGCGCGGCTATTACCTCGGTTAAAATCGACGGCGTCTCTCACGAATTTTCAACCATCGACGGCGTTAAAGAGGACGTCGTAACCATCCTCCTTAATCTTAAAAAGCTCCGCTTTGAGGTGCTCTCGGGCGAGGCGCAAACCATCACGCTTAAAGTAAAGGGTCCTAAAAAAGTATCGGGTGAAGATCTTGAATTGCCGGGCCAAGTCCGCTTGCTTAACCCCAACGCGTACATCTGCGAAATTTCAGATAAGAGCGAAATCAACGCCGAGTTCCGTATTGAGCGTGGTTTAGGCTATGTACCGCGCGAAATGCTCAAAAAGGAGCGCGTAGACATCGGTGAGATTTCGGTAGACGCTATTTTTAGCCCTATCCGCCGCGTAAACTACGATGTCGAAAACATGCGCGTGGGCGACCGCACCGACTTTAACCGCCTGCGTATTACTATCGAAACTGACGGCACGCTTGGCGCGCGCACCGCGCTTGAGCAGGCAATCGAAATTATGATCACCCAGCTCAAGGCAATTGTCGGCTTTAAAGAAGAGTCTTTGGAGCTGCCGATGGACGTTGGAGTGGGCGAGACGCAGGCTATGCAAAATGGTGAAGTTGCCGCAGAGGCACTTAAAACGCGCATCGAGGATCTTGAACTTTCGTCCCGCACCGTATCGGCGCTTGAAAAGGCAAACATCCGCACCGTTGGCGGCTTGGCACGCAAGCGCGAGGCCGACCTGCTTGAGGTAGAGGGCTTGGGGCCAAAGGCTATACAGGAAATCAAGCGCGCGCTTGGCGGCTTCGGTATTGTACTGAAATAATAATTATATGAGACACGGCAATCACAACAGAAAATTCGGACGCCAGACAGACCAGCGCAAGGCGCTGCTGCGCGGCCTTTGCCGTTCGCTCGTTTTGCGCGGCAAAATAAAGACCACCGAGGCGCGCGCTAAAGAAATCCGCCCTATGGTTGAAAAATTGCTGACCCGCGGCAAAACCAACACGTTGGCCAACCGCCGCGTGCTTATATCGACCCTTGGCGATGAGCGTACGGCAAACAAGCTTATCAAGACTGCCGGCACCTACGCCGAGCGCGCAGGCGGTTATATCCGGATTATCAAAATGACGCCCCGCAAGGGCGACGCGGCCAAGATGGCAATGATTGAATTTGTATGATAACTATTGATGCACAAGGCAAAACTCTGGGGCGCGTCGCAAGCGCGGCGGCTAAGGCGCTGCTTGGCAAACACTCGGCCAGCTTTGCCAAAAACCTGGTTGCCGAGGAAAAGGTAACCGTTACCAACGCCAAGGGGATTAAAGTTTCGGGCCAAAAGATGGAGGACAAAGTGTACCTGCGTTACAGCGGCTTCCCGGGCGGGCAAAAAAAGGAAAATTATGCTATGCTCACGGCGCGCAAGGGCAACCGCGAGGTAATCCGCAAGGCGGTGCTTGGTATGTTGCCTAAAAACCGCTTGCAGGCATTGCGCATCAAGCAGCTCATCATTGAAGACTAATGTAATATCCGAGTTTACGAGGAAAATATAATAAGATGGCAACTAAAAACAAGGAAGAGCGTTATATAGAGACCGTCGGCCGCCGCAAGACGGCTATTGCGCGCGCCCGCATCACGCCTGCAGCGCGCAGCATTGTTTCCATAAACAACAAAGACGTAAATGCCTACTTTGACACCGACGGCCTGCGCAACACCGCTATGGAGGCGCTCCTTAAGACCGCGCTTACGCAGCAATTTGCAATTACGGTAGTGGTGCGCGGCGGCGGCATCGCGGGGCAGGCTACGGCCGTGCGCCACGCTATTTCCCGCGCACTTATCGAGTACGACATCAACCTGCGCGGCGCCCTCAAATCAGAAGGCTTTCTTAAACGCGACCCGCGCGCCAAAGAGCGCCGCAAACCGGGCCTCCTAAAAGCCCGCAAGCGCAAGCAGTGGTCTAAGCGCTAGTCCAATAAGCTATTTGACAAACTGGCCCTCCGGGGCTAGTTTTAGTAATGGCAGTTCCGCCGTGCTGAAATGCGAAAGCTAGCCTGTTCCCAAGTGGAATTCCAGGCGAAAAGAGGTCCTCTTTTGGGCACACTGCCTCCCCATCGAAAGGTGGGGATTTTCTTTTTCTATGTTTATGGTAGAGTTTTCCCGAAGCTGCGCTCTTTTACGGGAGAATCCCATGTTAATTTTAAACGGCACTATTCTCGATGCTGCCTACCGATGCAGCTGCCCCCGAGCCGCACAACCTAACGGAGAAGGAGGCTTTGTCCTCAATTACTCCTATCGCGTTGGGCACAGGCAACGATGCCGCGTCCATACATACCGTACCCCTATCGTCGAGGACGATTGCTACTCGTTCGAAACGCTTCTTGCGCCGCCGTCAGCACCTTGCTGACGGTTTTTCCTTTTAAAATTGGACAAAATATTTGACTTCGGTGTTTTTTTGTGTATAATTGTTGCACTTATGGAGGCTTCAGACGACGAGGAATTTGTAGACGAGGATGAGGCGGACATGGGTCCGGCAGCTTTAAAGAAGCTGCGGGAAAAATTACAAAAAGCAGTCGAAGAAAAGCAGGAATATCTGGACGGATGGCAACGGGCAAAAGCCGACTTTGCCAATTTTAAGCGGCAAGAGGCGCTTATACACGCTGACCGCGAAGAGCGCCTTAGAGCAGAGTTTATAGAAACGCTTTTACCGATGCTTGATGTGCTCGAGTTAGCAATCCGCCACTACAAAGCAGGCGACCCAACCCTAAAAATGCTCGAGAGTAAGTTTTTGGAATCATTAAAAAGTTACGGCGTAGAAAAGTTTGGTGCTATAGGCGAAGATTTTGACCCGCACAAGCACGAAGCACTTGCCGAGCAGGGCAAAGAACATGTTGTAACCTCGGTAGAGCGGTCAGGGTATAAAATAGGTAACAAAATTATCAGACCAGCACAGGTGATTATATAGCGAGTTTACGAGCTTAATATAAGAAGAAAAATATGAGTAAAATTTTGGGTATAGACTTGGGCACCACAAACTCGGCAATGGCTATTATGCGCGGCGGCGAGCCTCAAATATTGGAAAATGCCGAAGGCGCGCGCACGACGCCGTCGGTGGTAGCGACCTCAAAAACCGGCGAGCGGCTGGTCGGCCTTATTGCGCGCCGCCAAGCGGTCACCAATCCTAAAAACACCATCTACCAGATTAAGCGCTTTATCGGCCACAACTTTGACGAGGAGTTTGTCCAAAAAGACAAAGCGGCAGTGCCGTACGAAATGCGCAAGGCTGCCAATGGCGGCATCGAGGTACAAATGGGCGATGCGTGGTACCGGCCTGAAGAAATTTCAGCCATGATACTGGGCAAACTTAAAGCTGATGCCGAAAAGAGGCTCGGCGAGCCAATTACCGAAGCGGTCATTACCGTGCCTGCCTATTTTAACGACTCACAGCGCCAAGCGACCAAAGACGCCGGCAAAATTGCCGGCCTCGACGTTAAGCGCATCATCAACGAGCCGACCGCAGCGGCGCTTGCCTACGGCTTTAATAAAAAGAAGGATGAAAAGGTAGTCGTCTTTGACTTTGGCGGCGGTACGTTTGACATTTCGGTTCTTGAGGTAACCATGGGTACCGAAGGGGAGGGCTCAATCGAGGTGCGCTCGACCGACGGCGACTCGCACTTGGGCGGCAAAGACATCGACCAAAAAATAATCGATTGGCTTGCGAGTGAATTCCAAAAAGAAAGCGGCATAGACGTGCGCAACGACCCGCTGGCCCGCCAGCGCCTCGACGAGGCGGCCGAAAAGGCCAAAATTGAGCTCTCGACTGCTGTTGAGACCGAGGTAAACATCCCATTTATCACTTCAGACACTTCTGGCCCGCGACACTTACTTATCAAAATGACAAGGGCGAAGCTTGAGGAACTTTCAAACGAGTTTATCGAGCGTGCGATGTCCATCACCAAACGCGCCATGGAAGCGTCGCCGTTTAAAATTGCCGATATCAACGAGATCATACTCGTGGGCGGCCAAACTCGCATGCCTGCGATGCAAGCAGCGGTCGAGGCGTACTTTGGCAAAAAGGCAAACATGACGGTCAACCCTGACGAAGTGGTGGCTATTGGCGCTGCAATACAAGGCGGCATCTTGGGCGGCGACGTTAAAGACGTACTGCTGCTTGATGTTATCCCGCTCTCGCTCGGCATTGAGACGATGGGCGGTGTTGCCAACAAAGTAATCGAGCGCAACACAACCATCCCGACCAGTCGCTCGCAAACCTACTCTACTGCCAGCGACAACCAGCCATCGGTAGAGATACACATCGTGCAGGGCGAGCGGGCAATGGCCAGCGACAACAAATCATTAGGCAAATTCGTGCTCGATGGCATACCGCCGGCCCCAAGGGGACTTCCGCAAATCGAGGTTACCTTTGATATAGACGCCAACGGCATCTTAAGCGTTAAAGCAAAAGAAAAGGCTACCGGCAAAGAGCAGTCTATCCGCATCGAAGCCTCCTCGGGCTTAACCGACGCTGATATTGAAAAAATGCGTAAAGATGCGGAGGCCAATGCTGACAGTGATAAAAAGAAGATGGAAATTGCCGAAGTGCGCAACATGGCCGACCAAGCGGTGTACGCCGCCAAAAAGGCCTTGAGCGACAACAAAGGCAAAATCCCGGCTGAACTTGAGGCGGCAATAAATGAGAAAGTAACATCGCTGGAAGGAAAGAAGTCGAGCGAAGATATTGCTGACATTAAAAACGCAACCGAAGAGCTGTCAAAAGAATTATCCAAAGTGTACGAAGCGGTACAAAAGGCAAGCGGTCAAAGTGCCCCGACCGAAGAGTCCAAAACTCCGCCTACAGAAGAAACGCCTCCGGAAACAAAATAGCTTCGTGGTAAAATAAGTAAAGTGAAAACAGAAGAAAAGAAAAAACTGGCTCCGGCCGGTGCGGTTTTTCGCGCTTACTGGAAGTCTGCAAAATTACACCCTTACACGTTAAGCGGGGTTATTGTTACGACAATTCTCTCGCAAGTAACTGGCCTGACTTCGCCGCTCTTAATGCGGCGCTTCTTTAACCTGCTTGGTATGGGCATTAGCGCACCTTCTGTTGAACATGCGCTCGTAATAACGCTAGGATTAATAGCATGTACCTGGTTGCTGGATCTGCTTTTTTCAAACCTCTCTTCAATTTCTAATCAGCGTTTTGAAGCCGACGTAATGGAGCGCCTATATGAAAGTTCCTTCGGCTACCTTATGCGCCATTCATACAACTTCTTTACCTCTAATTTTACCGGCACTTTGGTACACAAAGTGGGCAAGTTTTCGCGTGCATTCGAAACTCTGTTCGATACTATTGTTACTCAATTTTTTCCTACCTTCCTGTTTATTGCGGGCGCGACCGTCATACTTTTTATCCGCAACCATACGCTTGGCTTGGTGTTAGCCGTATGGGAAGCACTCTTTTTATTTTTGCAGATATACCTTTCACGAAAGCGTCAGCCAATACGGGCAATGCGTGCCGAAGCAGATTCTAAAATGACCGGCAACCTGTCGGACGCTATATCGAACCAGTCGACTGTGTCTTTATATGCGGGGACCTCTTTCGAGGTTAATCTTTTTAAAAACCTAGTTCAGGTTTGGCGCAAGGCGACCTTGCGCTCGTGGTATTCTGACCAGCGCAATCAGGCGTTTATCGGCCTCCTAATGAACATCCTTCAGGTAGGCGTGATGTTTATGGCCGTTATATTTTGGACCCGCGGCCAGCTTACCTTGGGCGATTTTTACCTCATACAATCCTATCTGTTGGGCACCTTTAACCGCTTGGCAAATATTAATTACACGCTAAGGCGTTTTTATGATGCGTATACCGACGCGGCGGAAATGGTTATGATACTGGAAACGCCGCACGAAATAAGCGACAAGCCAAAAGCCAAAAAACTTGCCGTGCAGACAGGCGCCATTGAATTTAAAAAAGTGTACTTCCGCTTTAACTTTGAGACGGAAATTTTACGTAATTTCAATCTATCCGTAACCGGTGGCCAGAAAGTAGCTTTAGTCGGACCTTCGGGCGCCGGCAAGTCGACCATTACTAAGCTTTTGCTGCGCATGTACGATATCACCTCCGGAGAAATAAGTATTGATAATCAATCCATTTCTGAAATAACGCAAGATAGCCTTCGCCGCTCGATCAGTTTTGTGCCGCAAGAGCCTATACTCTTTCATCGCACTTTGATGGAAAATATCCGCTATGGCCGCCAAAATGCCACCGATCAAGAGGTGCTAGAAGCGGCTAAAAAAGCCAACTGCCACGCCTTTATTTCAGCCCTCCCCTTGGGTTATGAAACGTTGGTGGGCGAGCGGGGCATTAAACTATCCGGAGGCGAGAGGCAGCGCGTAGCCATTGCCCGCGCGATACTAAAAAACGCACCTATACTGGTACTCGATGAAGCAACTTCATCACTTGATTCGCAGTCCGAGATGCTAATTCAGCAGGCGCTCGACATATTGATGGAAGGCAAAACAGTGATGGTTATAGCACACCGCCTGAGCACCATTATGAAGATGGACCGTATTGTCGTATTAGATGATGGAGAAATCGTAGCTGATGGCACGCACTCGGAATTACTCTCGCAAGGTGGACTGTACGCACACTTGTGGGACATTCAGGCGGGCGGCTTCATCATCTCTGATGACGAAAAAGTGCTTGATGAAAATAATGAAGAATCCATAGAAACAGTACCGCTTGCAGAAGAGTAGTTTTTGAGGTAAAATGCTAAGCAAGTATGGCATCCAAAAAAGACTACTACGAGGTGCTGGGGCTCAAAAAGGGAGCCTCCAAAGACGAGGTCAAAAAGGCATTCCACAAGCTGGCCCACAAATACCACCCCGACAAATCAAACGGCGACAACGATAAATTTAAAGAAGTCAGCGAGGCGTACTCAATTTTGAGTGACGATAAAAAGCGTGCCGAGTACGATAGCTACGGCCAGACCTTTAATGGCTCGGGTCCCGGAGGATTTGGTGGCGCTGCCGGCTTTGATTTTAGCCAGTTTCAAGATGCTTTTAACCAGCAGGGCTTTGACATGGGAGATATCTTTGGCGACTTTTTTGGCGGCGGAGGTTCAGCAACGCGCCAGCGCCGCGGCCGCGACATATCTATCGACGTCGAGGTAAATTTTAAAGACTCGGTCTTTGGCACCAAACGCAAAGTACTGCTTGCAAAGGTAAGCGAGTGTGACACCTGCCACGGCTCGGGAGCCGCGCCCGGCGCCAAGATGGAAACGTGCAAGCACTGCAACGGCAAAGGCAGCGTACGCGAGAGCACCAACTCAATTTTTGGCGCCATCACTATGGTGCAAGAGTGCCGCCAGTGTCATGGTACTGGCACTATACCTACAGAAAAGTGCAAAACCTGCCATGGTGAGGGCGTGTACCGTAAGCAAGAGGAGATAGAGATTGTCGTTCCTGCCGGCATTGAAGGCGGCGAAATGATACGCCTCACCGGCGCGGGCGAGGCGGTTGCGGGCGGCCCGTCGGGAGACTTGTACGTAAAAGTGCACGTGCAGCCTGATTCGCGCTTTAAAAAGGACGGCAGTAACCTTATTACCGAGCTTTCAGTCAAACTTACCGACGCATTGCTCGGCGCGCCCTACAAAGTCCAAACACTCGACGGCGACTATTCTTTGGACATCCCTGCCGGCGTAACGCACGGCGAGATGCTCAAAATTGCTGGCAAAGGAGTGCCCACGGGAAGCGGCCCTGGCCGGGCAGGCAAAAGAGGAGACCTCTTCGTAAAAGTAAAAATCACGCTGCCCCAAAAACTTTCTCGCAGTGCAAGAGCAACCATAGAGAAGCTTAAGGAAGAAGGGATATAATAGGGGTATGGCAGAAAAGAAACGCTTACTGACTGGCCTCCAACCCTCTGGACAGTTGCATATTGGCAACTATTTTGGGGCTCTCAAGCCTTTTGTAGATTTGTATGGACAGTACGAGAGCTTCTTGATGATAGCGAACTACCATACCCTAACCACGCTTAAAAATCCTGCCGAGCTGCGCCAAAACACTTTAGATATTGTGCGCGCATATTTGGCTGCGGGCGTTGACCCAAGCAAGGCAGTAATTTTTAAGCAATCAGATGTGCCCGAGCACACCGAGTTAGCTTGGATATTTGAGACGCTCGTAACTGTACCATTTTTGATGCAAGCACACTCGTACAAAGACAAAGTTGCCAAGGGCCTTGAGGCTAATGCTGGCCTGTTTAACTACCCGATGCTTATGGCGGCGGACATTTTGCTATATAACACAGACGTCGTGCCGGTAGGGCAGGACCAGCGCCAGCATGTCGAGTATGCACGCGAAGCGGCTGCAAAATTTAATTTAACTTATGGTGATCGAAATCCGATTCTTAAGGACATTTATAAGAAGAATATCGGTGACAAATTAAACACTGGTCCGCTAATAGAAGAGTTCTTTAAGGAACCTCAGGAGTTGATTCAAAAAGATGTTGCTATCGTTCCAGGTATAGATGGCCAAAAAATGTCTAAAAGCTACGGCAACACCATCCCTCTCTTTGGCAGCAAAGACGAAATAGCAAAAGCAGTAATGAGCATAGTGACTGATTCAGGTACTGTAGCCGAATTAAAGATTTTAGGAGACGAGCCGATTGATAAGGCTGCTGAATGGCATCGGCCTATAAACGTTTATCGTATTCATACTCTTTTTCGCCCAGATAGAAACAAACTAGCTGAGTTTTATATTGCAAGCCAAAATAATTACAAAGTTATTAAAGAAGCATTAATTGAAGACATTGAAAAGATAGTTGCTCCTATGCGCGAGAAGTACAACAGTATTACCGAAGAAGAAGTCAAAAAGGTATTGAAAGAAGGTGCCGAAAAAGCAAAAGCGATAGCATCTGCCAAAATGGCAGATGTGCGCAATAAGGTAGGTGTGGCTATATGAAAAACCGCTCCCTAAGGAACGGTTTTTCGAAAGGCTTTAACCAGCCTTGCGTATTTCTTCTTGAGCCATGGCAATCAATTCTCGCGACATGGCGGCGCTACGGTTGCGAATCAGGTCGAATGCTGCTTCCGCGGCATAGCCCATCTTGAGCGTTGCTATCATTGTGAAGAGGTGAGCTTTCGTGAGCTGCTGAAGTTCGTGGAGAACCGCCGTCTGTGCGCCAGGCGGTAGTTGACCAAGAAGTGAAGCAATGTCAGTTGGCAATTCCCAATCGAAACTGCCGATAGCTTTGTCAGTGAAATGTACGAGCTGCATTGGATACCCCTTTGTTGCAGTAAACCTTTTCTATTGTACTTATAAATAATAGATTTGTCAAGTCCTGAACAATCAAGCCAGATAAGGGTTTTTTTGGTATATTAACTACATATATGGCAAGTGATACTATTAGAACTCTTATAAAAGATTTAGGAAGCAAAGTTGGGGAAGAGGTATCTATTTCGGGCTGGATTAGTGTGCGGCGCGACCAGGGTAAGATGGTGTTTTTTGATTTTAGGGACCGCTCGGGCACGGTGCAGGGCGTGGTGCTGCCAGCCTCGGCTGCAATTGAAACCGCTAAAGAGTGCCGAAGCGAGTATGTGGTAAAGGTAGAAGGTAAGGTAAACCAGCGCCCCGAGAAAAACCGCAACGACAAAGTCCAAAACGGCGATATAGAGCTTGAGGTTACCGGCCTTACTATTTTGGCCAAAGCCGAGCCGTTGCCGTTTGACATGTCCTTAGACGGCTACAACCTCGATTTAACAACCGAGCTTGACCACCGCGCGCTTGCGCTTCGTCACCCGCGCCTACAGGCAATATTTAAAGTGCAGGCAACTATCATTGACTCCTTTAGGGAGTTTATGAAGGCTAATGACTTTTTTGAATTCCAAGCACCGGCAATTGTACCTGCCACCGCCGAAGGAGGCGCCGAGGTATTTAAAATCGAATATTTCGATAAGCAGGCGTATTTAACACAGTCGCCCCAGCTCTACAAACAAGTAGTTATGACTGCATTCGAGCGAGTCTTTAGCGTCAACAAGGTATTTAGGGCAGAGCCAAGCGCAACGACGCGCCACATTACCGAGTTTGTATCGCTCGACGCCGAGATGGCCTTTATCGACTCGTGGGAAGATGTGCGCGATATGTCTGAGGAAACCGTACGTTATATTTTGGGCGTAGTTGCAAAGAAGCACGCTAAAGAGCTTGAAGTACTCGGCGCGACATTGCCCGTCATGCTGGAGAGAACACCTACATTAAGCCTAACCGAAGCGCAAGAAAAAATCACCGCCAAAACAGGCCGCTCTGTTGTAGGAGAAAAAGATTTAAGCTCGCAAGATGAGCAAGACATATGCGACATCATTAAGGAAGAGACAGGCAGCGACTTTGTGTATGTGTATGGCTATCCTACAAAGCAAAAGCCTTTTTACGTGTACCCTAACCCTGAAAATCCTGAGTTTAACGAAGGGATAGACCTTTTGTGCCGGGGCCGCGAGTGGCTTTCGGGCGGGCGCCGCATCAACGACTACGCACAGCTTATGGAACACGTACAAAAGTGGGGATTAGACCCCAAAACAATTGAGATGTTTCTTGAAGCATTCCGTTACGGCGCGCCGCCAGAAGGCGGCTTTGCCTTTGGCGCCGAGCGCATGACCATGCAGATGTTGGGGCTCAAAAACATCCGCGAAGCGACCCTCTTCCCCCGCGACATGAACCGCATCGACCAATCCCTCGCGAGCGAAGACTAAGAAGAATAAAAAAGACCGCTCAATTTGGGCGGTCTTTTTTTATATTTTAATTTTACAGCTGCACGATGTGCCAGACTCCGCCTACGCCGTCGCCGTTGAGTTGGCCGGCTGCAGTATCTTTAGCGTAGTAATAGAGCGGTTTGCCGTTGTAGGCATACTGCGATGAGCCGTCGGGGCGAGTGATAACAGTAACGTTGGAGGGCAAGCTGCTGGTGTCAGCGTTAGCGGCTACGGTGTACGGCGGCCAATTAGCGGCACAGGTGCCGGTACAGCTGCTAGCGCCGGGCGTCGCGTTGTCGTTGTCAAACGTGTACAGCGTTTTGCCAGCAATGTCGGTCATGTATGTGCCTTTTGTGGTGCTATTGCCGCTCTGATACACCGTGTTGGTAGTGGCTGTGGTATTGGTTGCCGTAGTATTTGTAGTGCTTGCCGGCGCGGCAGGATTATTCATCGAACTAAAAAGTAACCAGCCTCCGAGCACGATAATAATAATTACGATAATCGCCCAGATTGCTTTATTCATATGCTACCAGTATACCAGTTGGCATGCTGAAGGCTACATGAAGCAAAATCGTCAATTTAGTAATTGGCGTTAGTAAAAACAGAAAACCCACCAATAGGGATTTTCCGTTGGTGGGCCTTAACTACGAGTGAGACGAAGCGTTGTCTCCATTCCAATTGGGCTTTTATCGCTAAAGGTAATGAGGCCTCGCGTGCGCATACCCTGGATGTGGGGTAAATAACCGGTACCCAGTTTTGCTATTTCGTGAATTTCTCTTACCGTTAAGCCATTACTTGGACCTCCCTCCAAAGCGCGGATGATAAAGAAGTCAGTCGTTTTATTTGCTGTCGAGTGCATTACACCTCCAAACATTTTTACTATCTGAGCGGTTTACCTGCCTTAATAATTTTGCTCTTAATATCATAACTTGTCAAGTACTGGTAAAAACGCATAAGTTTGGTATGGTTTTGGCTCATATGGAATTTATTTTTGAGGGACCAAAAAGCCAAAATACCCTTAGGCAGCTTCATTTTATTGAGGGGCCGCTTAACCGCTTTGACGGCATGTCTCTGCTTGTCGGCTACAGGCCCTTCGACTCTGCTCAAGGTAAACAACCAAAGGCCCTGCCGCGCCGCAAAGCACTAATGCTGATGCGCAAGGCGGCCAGCTTTGCCAAGCAAAACCAAGTTAAGGCTTTTGAGATTGATTTTAAAGAAATACGCGCGCTTGCCGCCAAAGACATTACCGATGCCGGCTTGGCGCAACTCGTTGCCGAGGCATTTGAAATGGTTAACTACGAGCCAACCACGTACAAAACCCCGCCGAAGGAAGGTTTTATTTTTATCGAAACGGTTGCCGTGCGCAACGCATCCGCGGCCGTTAAAAACGGATTTACCAAAGGCAAACTGGTTGGAGAGGCTATCAATGTGGCGCGCGAGTTAAGTAATATGCCCGGCGGCGACATGACTCCCGAGCGATTGGCCGAAGCCGCAGTTGATGCAGCCAAAGGCACGAAGGCAAAAGTAAAGGTACTTGGCGTAGCCGAAATGACGCAGCTTGGCATGGGCGCCGTGCTAGGCGTTGGCAAAGGCTCGCCGCACGAGCCGCAATTTATTGTGGTCGAGTACTGGGGCACAGACCGCTCTAAAAAGCCGATTGTGCTGGTGGGCAAGGGCGTTACCTTTGATACCGGCGGCTTAAACGTCAAACCCGGCGACCATATGTACGAAATGCACATGGACATGTCCGGCGGAGCGGCAGTGATACAGGCGGCAATTCTTGCGGCAAAATTGGGATTGAAGAAAAATGTTATCGCGTTGGTGCCTGCGGTTGAAAATAATCTGGCAAGCAACGCCGTGCGTCCCGGCGACGTGCTTACATCTATGTCGGGCAAAACTATTGAGGTTTTAAATACAGATGCCGAAGGCCGCGTCGTATTGGCTGACGCGATAACCTACTCTAAAAAATATAATCCGTCTACAGTGGTAGATGTCGCAACGCTCACGGGCGCCGCACTCATTGCGCTTGGCACGGTAGCGTCGGCCTACATGACCAATAACGAAAAGTTGATACCCGGCCTCATGGACTTGGGCGAAGAGTCCGGCGACTACATTTGGCCGCTCCCACTGTGGGAGGAGTACGACGAAATGGTTAAAGGCACCTTTGGCGACGTGCCAAACATATCGGCCATGGGCAACTCGCGTTATGGCGGAGTTATTGCCGGCGGCAAATTTTTAGAAGTTTTTGCCAAAGATTTAAATTGCCCATGGGTGCACCTCGACATGGCGCCCGTGATGACCTCACGCGCGGGTGACTTTTTGGCTAAGGGGGCAGCGGGTGCTCCGGTGCGTCTCCTCTTAAAAATGATTGAAAATGGAGTAAAATAGGGAAGTGCCTATCACTATTAAAACTTCTGTATACGAAGGGCCGCTTGAGCTCTTGCTTGAGCTGATTGAAAAAAGAAAGCTCTTAATAAACGACATTTCGCTCGCGACGGTAACCGACGAGTATATTGCGCGCGTAAATGAGGCTTCCGAGTTGCCGGTGGGCGAAACAGCCGAGTTTGTCGCGCTAGCTGCGACGCTGCTTTTGATAAAGTCGCGCTCGCTGCTGCCGCAGCTTGAGCTTTCGAACGATGAATCGCGCGATATTAAAGAACTGGAGTACCGCCTTGCCCTCTACCAAATTATTAAACAGGCGGCGCGCGGGCTAAGCGGTCAGCTGGACGCGCCGGCGATGTACGAAGGCAATTTGCCCGATCGTGAGCCGCTGTTTTTACCTGACGAAACTGTCACTCTGGTACATTTGCGCGCTGCTGCGCAAACGCTGATACAGGGCTTTCCTCAATCACTCACGCTGCTGAAGGTTGCCGTCAAAACAATAGTTTCGATTGAAGAGATGATTGAGCGGCTGCAGCAACGGGTATCGGCTGCGCTTAAACTTTCCTTTAAAGAGTTTGCCGGCATCGGCAAAAAAGAGCGCACCGAAATAATCGTAAGCTTTTTGGCCATGCTTGAGCTGGTCAAGCAGGGTATACTTAACGCGTCCCAAGAGAGCACGCACGGCGACATTACTATGGAGTCCGACGCCGTTGCAACACCATCCTATGACTAACTTCGCCGACAACATAGAAGCGCTGCTGTTTGCCTTTGGCTCTATGAGCCGTTACGAGCTTGCCAAAAAGCTCAAAGCTACCGACGCAGAGATTGAGGAAGGGCTGGCCGCGCTTGCGGCGCGCCTCACTTTTGGCATTACGTTAATAGACGACGGCCACACACTCGAGCTGCGCACCGCGCCAAGCACCGCCGCTATTATTGAGCAGGTTCAAAAAGACGAAAACTCACGCGACATTGGCAAAGCGGGCTTAGAAACCCTCGCCGCTATTTTATATCGCGGCCCTTTAACGAGGGCCGCAGTCGACTTTATCCGCGGCGTTAACTCATCACAAACGCTGCGCACCTTGACCATGCGCGGCCTTGTGCGCCGCATTGAAAATCCTAAAGACGAGCGTTCGTTTTTGTACGAGCCGACCACCGAGCTGCTGGCACACTTGGGCCTCTCGGCACGCAGCCATGTGCCCGAGTATGAAAGCATCCGCGCAAAGCTCGAGCAGCTTGAAGACGCTTACCGCGCCAAAGAACAAGATGAGTAAAAAAATTTCCCTTTATATCCCGCTGCACATTGTAGTGTCCCTGACCGGCGCTATACTTGCGGTGCTGCTCCTTCTCTTTTTGTATTTGTATGAAAAGCACGGCACCAACACGGCACCGCCCAAGGTTGTGGTGCCACACTCGGTAACTCTGGCCGACAACGCACTCGAGGCCAAAGCAGCTGTGCTGTATGACCCTGCGACCGGGCAGATTTTATACTCCAAAAACGCAGAGGTAACGATGCCGCTCGCATCGCTTACCAAATTAATGACTGCGCAGACAGTGCTCAACACCATTCCGACCAATACGCTCATCACGCTCAGCAAAAAAGACGTGTCTGTCGAAGGCGACGCCGGCGACTGGAATTTAAAAGCGGGCGACACGATGACGCTTAGTAATATTATACGGCTCGGGCTTGGGGCGTCCTCTAACCACGCTATGTCGGCGGCTGCTGCTGCGCTGGGCGCATCGTACGTAAGTGACCTCAACAAAACCGCCGCGCAGCTAGGACTTGCCCACACCTACTTTTTAAATTCGACGGGGCTCGATTTGAGTACCGACACCTCGGGGGCGTACGGCTCGGCATCAGACGTGGCGCATTTGGCGGCCGCCTTTATGCGCGACTATCCAAACTACTTTGAGTTAAGTGTAAAGCCGAGCGTAACCGTGCCGGTACGCACGGGCAACACTAACCACGAGGTCACCGCGTCGCCCACTGCACTGCCCATTTTGGATATTCCGGGGATAATTGGCGCCAAAACAGGGTACACTGACTTGGCAGGCGGCAACTTGGTGGTGGCCTTTGACGGCGACATCAACCATCCGCTTATCGCCGTCGTGCTGGGCTCAAGCGAAGAGGGCCGCTTTGCCGACATGCGCAGGCTCATTACTGCAGCGCGCGCCGCACAAGAATAAAATATGACTACCTTCGACATCATGCGCATATTTGTCCCCGCCACGGTTGCCTTTTTATTTGGCATTGGCATCACGCCCATCATTACGCACTTTTTATACAAGTACAAAATGTGGAAGCCGAAGGCTGGCAAACTGGGCCTCGACGGCAAGCCGGCACAGGTGTTTAACAGCCTGCACGAAAGTAAAGAAGTCGGCACGCCGCGCTTTGGCGGTGTCATTGTGTGGGGGAGCGTCGTATTGACCGCGCTGCTTTTACAAATTCTGTGGCTTATATTTCCCGATGCGTTCGAGCAGCTGGCATTTATCAGCCGCAGCCAAACATGGGTGCCGCTTGCAACATTGCTTGCCGGCGCATTGGTCGGGTTTGTGGATGACCTCTACGAAGTCCAAGGCCGACCGGGGATACCGCTTCGCTACCGGCTCATATTAGTTGCGGTCGTTGCGGCTCTTTCGGCGTGGTGGTTTTATGCAAAGCTTGGAGTTACGACATTGGCGGTGCCGTTTGGCAGCGGACTTTTAGATATTGGGGTCTGGTTTATCCCGTTTTTTATTTTAGTGGCGCTCTTTATATATGCAGGCGGCGTCATAGACGGCCTCGACGGCTTGGCGGGCGGCGTTTTTGCAACCATATTTGGCGCCTACGCCGGCGTAGCGCTCTTTCAGGACCAGCTCGACTTGGCGGCGCTTTGCGCAGCCATAGCGGGCGGTCTGCTTGCGTTCCTTTGGTTTAATATCCCGCCCGCGCGCTTTTATTTGTCTGAAACAGGCACGATGGGCCTCACGCTCACCTTGGTCGTGGTGGCATTTCTTACCGACGGGCTTGGCGGCGGCAAAGGAGTTATGGCGCTTCCCATCATTGCACTGCCGCTGGTTATCACGGTGCTTTCAAACATTGCACAAATCATCAGCAAAAAAGTTTTTGGCCGCAAACTCCTGCGCGTGGCTCCTTTGCATCATCACTTCGAGGCACTGGGGTGGCCGTCGTACAAAGTGGTTATGCGTTACTGGATAGTCGGTGTGGTCGCGGCCATACTCGGAATGACCATCGCGCTGTTGTAAATTAAAATGAAAAAATCGATCGACGCTCCGTTTTTGCTGGTACTCTCGACTCTGGTTGTCGCGGGTCTGCTTATCTTTACCTCGGCGGCGCTCTCGCTTTTGGCGCAAGACGGCGGGGCCACGTTTAGCTCGGTCGCCATCAAGCAGGTGCTGCTGGGGCTGGTGCTTGGCGGCTGCCTCATGGTCTTTTTTGCGCGTATCGATTACAGAGTTTGGCGCCCATACACGCCATACATCTTTGGCGCCGCAATCATTCTTTCTATTTTGCCGTTTGTGCCGCACGTGGGGCTCAACCTTAAAGGCGCGGCGCGTTGGGTGGTGCTCGGCCCGGTGTCATTCCAGCCAGCCGAGACGATGAAGTTTGCCACTGTTCTTTTTTTGGCGGCGGTCTACGCCTCGCGCATGCGCGCAGTCAACACGGTTAAAGGCGGCATACTCCCGCTGTTTTTAATTGCCGGCTCCTCGGCGCTCATACTTTTGGTACAGCCCGACACTGCAAGCGCCGCTATCATTGGCATGTCGGCTGTGGTGATGCTCTTTGCGGCCGGCGGCAAAGTAAGCCATCTTGGCATCCTCTTGCTTATTGGCGCGCTGGTGGTCGGTGGCGCGGCCTTTAAATATCCGTACGTTGCGCAGCGCATAAAGACATTTATAAACCAGGAGGCCGACCCACTCGGGGCCGGCTACCAGGTCCAGCAATCGCTCATTGCGGTAGGCTCGGGGCAGTTTGGCGGCAAAGGGTTTGGGCAGAGCGTCGAAAAATTTTCCTATTTGCCCGAGCCCATCGGCGACTCTATCTTTGCGGTCGCAGGCGAGGAGTTTGGCTTTTTAGGCAGTACAGTGCTTATCCTTTTATACGCGGGCATTGCGCTTTTGGGCCTGCGCATCGCGGCGCGCGCGCCCGACCCGTTTGGCGGTTTGGTTGTAGTGGGTCTGGTAGTGCTTATAGTAGGCCAGTCTTTTTTTAACATCGCCTCGACCTTGGCGCTGGTGCCGTTGGTCGGCGTTCCGCTGGTATTTGTCTCGCACGGCGGCACCTCGCTGGCTATTTCACTGGCTGAAGTGGGGGTGATTTTGAGTGTTTCTAAAAGAATGAAACAGAAGTAATATCTGTTATACTTTTTGGTACATGAAGATACTTTTTACCGGAGGGGGCACCGGCGGCCATTTTTACCCCATTATCGCCGTTGCCGAGGCCGTTAACGAGGAGGTGCGCGTACGCAAGCTCTTGGAGCCGCAAATGTACTATGCTGCGCCCGACCCGTACGACCGCGAGATGCTCGTGGGCCAAAATATTACTTTTGTGCCGACCTCGGCCGGCAAAATGCGGCGTTACTTTTCGGTATTAAATGTTATTGATTACATCAAGACGGGATGGGGCGTGCTGCGCTCTATCATCCGCGTCTTCTTTTTGTACCCCGACGTGGTGTTTGGCACCGGCGGCTACGCCAGCTTTCCCAGTATCTTGGCGGCAAAATTATTTAAAATTCCTGTCGTAATTTACGCAACCGATGCCAACCCCAGCCGCGTCAACAAATGGGCCGGAAAATTTGCAGCTAAAATTGCAATATCCTTTCCTGAAGCGGCAACTTATTTTCCAAAAGACAAAGTTGCTTTTACCGGCAATCCTGTGCGCAAGTCATTGCTTATGCCCGCGCGCGAAGGTGCATATGAGTTTTTAAAGCTTAGGCACGACCTGCCAATCATCCTGGTGCTTGGCGGATCCTCGGGCGCGCAAACCATCAACGAAGTAGTACTGTCGGCGCTGCCGCAGCTGGTAGGGAAGTACCAGATAGTGCACCAAACCGGCGCAGATAATTTTAAAGATGTCTCGGGCCGCGCCAAAGTTATTTTGGCCGACAACACCAACGCTGCCAACTACAAGCCGTTTGGATACCTTAACGACTTAGCCATGCGCATGAGCGCGGGTGTTGCAAGCTTGGTCATAACGCGCGCGGGCTCGGGCAGCATTTTTGAAATAGCCACGTGGGGTATCCCTTCAATACTTATCCCAATACCCGAGCCAATTTCGTACGATCAGGGCAAAAACGCGTTTGCATACGCCCGCTCGGGCGCCGCTGTAGTGGTAGAGCAAAACAATTTAACCGCGGGACTTTTACTTTCAGAAATAGAGCGCATTGTAACTAACGACGAGCAAAAACATAAAATGTCAGCCACAGCCCGGGCCTTTGCCCGCCCCGATGCCGCCAAAGCAATAGCCAACGCGCTTTTAGATATCGGCCTCTCCCATGAAGAATAATATGAGTAATGTAGTCACACGGGTAGCGCCTTCACCTACAGGGCAGATGCATATAGGTACTGTACGCACGGCCCTTTTTAATTATCTTTGGGCCAAAAAAAACGGCGGTCAGTTTTTGGTACGCATTGAGGATACCGATGCGGAGAGAAACCGGTCCGAGTGGACCGAGATGATCTGGAAAGATTACGAATGGTGCGGTCTGATTCCGGACAAAAAGTACATACAATCCGAGCATCTGGCGCGACATACCGAGCTGCTTCAAAAACTCGTTTCAGAAGACAAAGCGTATATTTCAAAAGAGCCATCAAAAGATAATTCTGAAAAAGAGGTTGAACTGGTACGTTTTAGGAACCCCGGCACTACCGTTACCTTTAATGACAGTATCCGCGGCGATATTAGCTTTGATACATCTGAGCTTGGAGACTTCGTTATTGCACGCTCGCTTACCGAGCCGCTGTATCACTTTGCGGTGGTGGTAGACGATGCAGACGCCGGCGTGACGCATATTATCCGCGGCGAGGACATTTTATCGAGCACGCCGCGTCAAATACTAATACAGGAAGCGCTTGGATTTACCCGTCCGCAGTACGTGCATTTACCATTAATCCTTTCCAAGGACCGCAAAAAGCTTTCCAAACGCAACGATGTAGTATCGCTCGAAGATTACCGAAACAGAGGCTTTATACCGGAAGGCATTATAAATTATCTTGCTCTGCTGGGATGGAATCCGGGTACAACAGAAGAATTGTTTACCATCGACGAACTTACGGAACGCTTCTCACTGGAGCAATTGCAAAAGTCTGGCGCAATATTTGATGATGTAAAGCTTAAATGGTTTAACCACGAGCATCTTAAAAAACTATCAAGCCTTGAGTACGAAGCAAAGCTCAAGGAGTTTATGGAGAGGCACGGCGAGAGGGCTCCCGATTACCTTATTGACATTGTCCCAGAGCTGCGCAACCGCGCGCAGACCTTGGGCGAGGCGAGCGAGGCTTTGCGTGCGGGCGAGTTTAGCTTTATGGAAAAGGAAATAACGATTGACCCGCTGCTCTTGGTACAGGGCGCCAAAGCCGACTCTGAAACTATCAAAAAACACCTGCTGGCTGTTAAAGAGATGCTGGGCGGCATGCCCGAAACTTTTACCGCCGAAGATGCTAAAGAAAAGATATTTCCCTATGCAACTGAGGTTGGCAGGGCAGCAGTACTATGGCCTTTGCGCGTTGCGCTTTCCGGAAAAGAAAAATCGCCGGACCCGTTTGTCCTTCTTGGCTTGCTAGGCAAAGACATTTCAGCGGCCCGCGTAGCACAAGCAGCTCAACTGTTGTAAAATGGGGCAATGGTTGCACGGTCCTTTCTCCTGCGCTTCGGATTCTTACTATTCTCTATTATGTGCGGGCTCCTTCTTTCGCTTGCGTTTACGCACGTGAGCCCTTCATATGCGCAAAGCACTGCCGAAATACAAAACAGTATCGATGACACTAATGCGCAGATCCAAAATTTACAGATCCAAATTGCTAAGCTTCAGAGCCAGCTTACTACCACCAGCGCCCAAAAACTGACCCTGCAAAATGCCGTTAATGCGCTCAATCTGCAGATTCAAAAGCTCCAAAAGAGCATTGTACTGGCGCAAGCGCAAATCAAGCAAAAGGACGGCCAGATACAGGTCATTAACACAACTATTTCGACCACCACCAGCGAGATAAGCCGCGCACAGAGCGAGGTTGCCGACTCGTTGCGCCAACTCCAAACACTCGACAGCGAGTCTATGCTCGTGACCTTACTTAGCGACGGCACGCTCTCGTCGTTTTTTGACCAGGCGGCGTCGCTCGCGTCCTTGCGCAGCGATCTTGAAAATAAAATAGAGGACCTCAATACGCTTAAAGGTACGCTCGCCAAAAACGAAACGGCCGCCGAGGCGCAAAAGCAGCAGCTAGCCGCTTACCAACAGACGCTCACGCAGCAGCAGCAAGGCCTGGCAATTGCCAAAGACAGCCAAAGCAAACTCCTTATCCAAACTAAAAACCAGGAGAGTATTTACCAGGCGCAAATTGCCGCAAAGAAAAAAGAAGAGGCGCAGTTTGAAAGTGATTTGTTAAACTTCCAGAGCAAGCTCAACTTGGCCTTTAACCCAAACAGTTTGCCGCCAACGGGGCAGGGGGCGCTAGTGTGGCCGCTTACGCACGTTATTATCACGCAGTACTTTGGCAACACTGACTTTGCAACGCAAAACCCGCAGATTTACAGCGGGCATGGGCACAGCGGTATCGACTTGGGCGCCAGCCCCGGCACACCAGTGTTAGCCGCTCGTGGCGGTGTCGTACTAGGCATTGGCAATACCGATTTAACCTGCCCCGGGGCATCCTTTGGCAAATGGGTGTTTATAAAGCATGACAACGGCCTGTCGACGCTATACGCCCATTTGGCCTCATTTAGCGTCTCTACAGGCGATATGGTGACCGTGGGGCAGCAGGTTGGCTACTCTGATACCACCGGCTACGCTACGGGCCCGCACCTGCATTTTGGCGTATATGCCTCGGCAGGCTCTGAAATAGCCTCCTTCCCAAGCTCCAGCTGCAAAGGCAAAACCTATACTATGCCGGTAGCAGACCTGTCGGCCTACTTAAACCCGTTGTCTTATCTGCCACCGGTACCGGGTAAATAGACATTTTCTTATCCCCAGACCGTACAATCGCCCTATTACTAAACTTTCATTAAAAGCTCATACTAAGGTAGCGGAGAGCCTGGCAAAAACAGGGGTCGAGCCGCATCTTAATTTTCGTATAAAATATTCTCAAAAGTATGAAAATACTCCACATGATCGCGTTTATCCTGCTTGTTATTGGCGGTCTTAACTGGGGCCTCGTAGGCCTTGGTTGGCTCGTAAGCGGGTCTGATTGGAACGTGGTGCATATGCTCCTTGGCTCATCAATGACCCTCGAGGCTGTAGTATACGTTTTAGTCGGCCTTTCGGCTGTATGGCTCGGCATTACGCACAAGGGCGATTGCAAAACCTGCTCAATGTAATCCTGAAAATAAAAAATTCCGTTTTCTCAAGAGAGAAGGACGGGATTTTTTATTTTACAGGCTGAATATGATATACTCATACTTCTTTATGGCCGATGCACTATTTGTAAAAGACTTGCGCAAAACCTACGACAACGGCGTCGAGGCGCTTAAGGGAGTAAGCCTAAGAGTCGAAGAGGGCGATTTTTTTGCCTTGCTTGGCCCCAACGGGGCAGGGAAGACGACCATTATTGGCATCGTCACCAGCCTCGTTAATAAAACCTCCGGCGAGGCGCGCATTTTTGACGCCTCCATAGACGCCGACCCGAGCAGAGCTAAAACATACATAGGCGTCGTGCCGCAGGAGTTTAACTTTAATATTTTTGAAAAGGTCATCGATATTGTCCTAACCCAAGCCGGCTACTACGGCATCCCGCGCCAGGAGGCCATGCCGCATGCCGAAAAGTTGCTTAAGGACTTGGGGCTGTGGGAAAAGTGCAACGACCCCTCGCAACAACTCTCGGGCGGCATGAAGCGCCGGCTTATGATTGCGCGGGGACTCATACACCAGCCAAAGCTGCTTATACTCGACGAGCCTACTGCAGGCGTCGACGTCGAGATGCGTCTTGGCATGTGGGACTTTTTGCGCAAGCTCAATCAAAGCGGCACGACTATTATATTGACTACCCACTACCTCGAAGAGGCCGAGGAGCTCTGCCGCAACATTGCCATCATCAACAAAGGCACCATTGTAGTCAACGAATCAATGCAAAAACTCCTCGAGAGCCGCGGACACGCCTCGCTTGAAAAGATCTATCTTGATTTAATTAAAGGAGAGAGTAAAGCCGAAGCAACTATATGACACCGCAAAAAATTGCTGTAGCCTACTACACCATGATGCGCAACGAGTTTGTGCGCATTATCCGCATTTGGTCGCAAACTCTCTTGCCGCCAGTCGTTACAACCTCGCTTTACTTTGTCGTCTTCGGCAAATTTATCGGCTCGCAGCTGCACCCCATACACGGCTTTGCCTATATTCAATTTATTGTGCCGGGGCTTATCATGATGTCAGTCATCACCAGCAGCTACATGAATACGGTCTCGACTTTTTACTTTGCCAAATGGACAAAGACGCTCGACGAAATTTCGGTTTCGCCCATGCCGGGCTGGGCGGTCATCTTGGGCTTTGTCAGTGGGGGAGTATTGCGCGGGCTTATTGTCGGCGTGTTGGTGCTTATTGTATCGCTCTTTTTTACGCACTTGGTTATTTACAACGTAGTAATACTTATTTTGGCCGTGGTGATAACCTCGGTTGTGTTTAGTTTGGGCGGCCTTATCAACGGAGTGTTTGCCAAAGGGTTTGATGGCATATCAATCGTGCCGACCTTCGTGTTGACGCCGCTTACTTATCTTGGCGGCATCTTTTATTCGATACAGCAATTTACGCCGTTTTGGCAAAAGGTGTCGCTCTTTAACCCTATCCTGTACATGGTAAACGCCTTCCGCTTTGGCTTCCTTGGCGTCTCGGACATTGGCGTAGCCATCTGCTTTGCGGTGCTTCTCGGTTGTATGGCGGTTTTTATAGGCCTATTGGCGTACCTCTTCAAAAAGGGCGTCGGGTTTAAGAATTAAATAAAAAATGCCGTCGGAGATTCCTCCGACGGCGTTGTTGTGCATCAATCACCGATATCGTTGCGGTGATATTCATCGTCCCAAGTGATGAAATCTACTATATCGTAAGCTGTTTCTGCAGCATTTTCACGATCAGCTCCTAAGCCGACAACGTTCAGCACTCGACCGCCGCTTGTTACCCACTTGTCCTTTTCAACCAACTTGGTGCCGGCGTGGAAGATGTACTCGCCGTCTTCCTTTCTGACGGAAATGTCTCCCAGGCCCTTGATGCTCATTCCCGTTATGTATTTTCCAGGGTATCCGCCGGAGACCATAGTGACACACACCGCATGCTCGCTGCTCCACAGTAGGGGAGGCAACGAGTTTAACTTGCCTTCAGCAGCTGCTATCAGATAAGGCACAAGATCCGACTGGAGCCTCGGTAACACTACTTGCGTCTCGGGGTCACCAAAACGGCAATTGACCTCAAGAAGCATCGGTCCTTCCTTGGTGAGCATAATACCCGCATAGAGCACTCCCTTGTAGGGAAAGCCTTCTTCGCGCAGCGCCTTCAGCAAAGGCTCAATAATCTGTTTACTGATTATGCCTCGGTTGACCGGGCCTACCTGCATGGGTGAGTACGCGCCCATGCCGCCGGTATTGGGATTGTCCGGTCCATCAGCGCCGTCATACAGCCGTTTGTAATCCTGAGCGAGCTCAAGTTCAAGCGCTATAGTGCCGTCGCAAACAGCCATTACGGAACACTCCACGCCTTCGAGCTTGCGCTCGATGACAATAGTCTCTCCAGCCTTTCCAAGTTTTTTTGCTATGAGCATTCTATATGCCGCATCGTTTGCCTGTTCCAAGTTATTTGCGATTACAACTCCTTTTCCCGCGCAAAGGCCATCGGCCTTTATAACGATTGGTACACCCCAGCTCATAAAGATACTGATAGCGTGATCCATGTCATTAGTTATCTTGTAGTCCGCGGTAGGGATGCCGTACTTGGTGCACAATCGCTTGGTATACGCCTTGCTGCCTTCAAGCTGTGCGGCGCCTTTGCAGGGTCCGAAGAAGTGCACGCTTGGCGCCATCTCGCGCAGGTAGTCGCCAAGCCCGTCGACCAGCGGCTTTTCAGGGCCAACGACAACAAGCCCTATATCGAGCTTTTCGATCGTTTGCAGGACTTCCGAAAATGCGTTTATGTCGATGCGCACTTGGTCTTCAAGCGGAATGCCGCCGTTGCCGGGCGCAACGTGTGTGCGACCCACAAGCGGGCTTTGCTTAATTGTCTCGTAAAGCACATGTTCGCGTCCGCCAGAACCGAGGATAAGCACGTTCATTGGTCTCTCCCAGATTGAATTAACTTCCGCTGGCAGTATACGCGATTTTAGGGCTTTTTCCACTCTTCAAACTTTGCAGCTTTTATTTCTATTTTGCTTGCTTTGCGGAGGTTTTTTAGTGCTGATTTGGGAAAGAGAGGGTAGTGGGGAGAGGCATCAAGCTTCTCGGCCAGCCAATCCAGCGTCTCGGCAGCCCACCACTTGGCCGGATTGATTTTTCCCAGATCAAACGGCTTTGAATACTTACGGAGGGTCTTTGCGCCCAATTTATTTTTCAAAACTTTCTTGTCGTAATGTGTCGAATCAAATAAAAAATACTCATTAAAGTACGACAGTGCTAATTCTCTTTCATTTTTGTAAATTGGGTCGCGCCAGCGCAGCTGCGCGTGGTTTGTTTTGCTCACGGCCCCCCACAATCCATTTTCTTTAAACAACGCAACGACGTGGTCCTCGTCGTCATCACTTGCCTGCAAGTCCATTAAAAGCGCCGGCCGGCCATGGTAGGCAAGGGCAGCGGCCGTCAATATAGCCGCCTCAATGCAATGAGCGCGTTTATTTTGCAAAACGCGCCGCGGAGATTGAACCGGCTCCCCTATCCTGGAGAAATTAGAAGGGAAGGAGTCTAAAAAGTCCTGTACTTTGTTTGGCGTCGATAACTTTTTTAATAGGGACAACTCGGTGGGGAGTAGGAGCGGCACAAGTTGAGTCCAAAACTTATTTGTAGTGTGTTTCTTCATACTAGGGTAGCTAGCCTGGCCGAGGTTATAAGAGTCGCACAATATACCTTTTGCGACGCTTACTGTAAGGTAAGCGGAGCAAAAGGATGTAAGCAGATGGCGATGGATTCTCTTCTGTATACTCTGCCCTAAATCCAATTATAAACCCTGAAGTTTGTGCCAAGCTAGCGCGGAACCGGCTTCTTCCCCGCTAATAACAACAAAAAATAAAACCGTCCGGAGTTTGCCGGACGGTTTTTTGGACTTGCGCTGGTCTAAGCCATACTCCCCGGTATAAAGCAGCGGATGGCGGGTCCGAGGGGCCCATAGTTCGGCCACACAATCGTCCTTCCTATACGGTTTGGCTCGGTAATCACAGCCTCGTTCGGCACATCGACCCAAACTAGCTCTTGTTGTAGATTGCCGTAGAGGTATCCATAACGAGGAATGTGCACCCGATAGTGGCCATTCTTGCTCTCCCAATCAGCGTCCGCAATGGAGGCGCCGTCTGCATCAGAGCAGCACGACCCCTTGCCGCTGTGCAAACCCTCAAACCACTTCTTCATTTCAGGAGAAGATTTAGCATACTGTCCGTTATCTCTTGCTGCGGCCCCTGTACAGAGGCAGCAAAGCAGTAGTATCAAGCAGCGATGCATTACAGCCTCCTTGTTGGATGAACCTGAACTCTATACGAAGTTGTAGTTTTTATTGGGTAAATTGTCAACCACAAAAAAGGGAACTTCCTTCCCTTTTAAAAGAAAAGGCCGCCCGAAGGGGTCTTTCCTTTTCGGGCGGCTTTATGTTAGCAGAGCTGTTTCGCGCGATGCTTGCCGCTTGGCGTAGTTGGTATTTTTGAAATTCAAGACCTTTCGGTCATCCCTAAAAAAGGGACTGCGTTCCATGCAGAGCAAACCTTGGCTTGGACACCTGCCGCAGCAGAATTCACTCGAGTTTGCGTCGTAGGTGTGCCCTAAATCACTAGGGGTGTACGGGCAGCTGACGCAGGTTTTGACGGTAAGCAAGCGCATGGCTTGTTCCTTTCGGGTTGCCGCTAATGAACGTCGGTAGTGAAGCCGTATTCCAAAGTGGATACGGCTTTAAGTACTCAAGTCATAGGGCCGGGTATAAAGCAACGGATAGTAACCGTGCCGTCAAAACGTATTGGCCAAACCATCGTACGCCCTGCGAGGTTTGGCTCGGTGATCAACGCGTCGTCGGGCACATCGTACCACGTAGGCGTTCCTTGGTTGTTTGGAATATGCACCCGATAATGCCCGTCTTTGGACTCCCAATCGGGGTCTGCGACAGCTTCGCCGTCGGCCATAGAGCAGCAAAGCCCTTTGCCGCTCGCGAGGTGGTCGAACCACGGTTTGAGCGGCGAGTTAGTGTATCGACCGTCCAAGTCTCTTGCAGGTGCTGGAGCAGTTACAAACAGTGTCGAGAGGCAACAAAGTAATACGGACGCGTAGCGCATTGGCAGCCTCCTTTGTATTGTGAATGTGTGCCGTCGTAGTCGATACTTGTGTTGAACCTATTTTCTTTATGAAGGAATTCTAAATTAAAGTTACCACAAGTGTATTCAAATTAACAGGTATACTGTAAGTATGGACAGCTGGTCGGATATTTTTGCGCCGCTCATTGGGCGCATACTCATGGGCGGATTCTTTTTATGGAACGGGATAGAGGCAACGCTCAACTTCCCTAACACAGTCGTTGCATTTGCAAACATCGGGAGCCCAAGTCCTACCGCATTGGCCTTAATTGCCATCGCGGTCGAGGTCTTGTGCGGTATCGCGCTTATTGTAGGCGTGTGGAGCCGCCCGGCTGCCCTGGTTTTGGTCGTATTTGTGGTGGGCACTGCCTTTTTGCAAACCGGCTCAGCTCAAAGTGCACTTGCACAGGCACTATTTTTGCAGGACATGGCTATTGTCGGCGGCCTCCTCTATGTATCAGCTTACGGCGCCGGCGCATGGTCGACCTCTTGGCATTACAAACGTTAGCCACTTAGTCGGATTTAGAAGCTATTGCAAGATCCTTGGCAGCCTGCGACTTGCCCCAGCACGCTTTGGACGAATTCCACGGAGCAGTGCCTTCGCGGTCATAGAGATACTGCGCATACGCAGCATTGCCCTGTACGGTGTAAATATCAATGCCCAGCTGTGCGGCTGTTTTTTCGTGGGCTGATTGCATGATTTGGAATAACCCCAAAGCCGAGCTTTTAGGGTTACGCAAGATGCTGCCGTCGACATCATATTGATGATAGTGCGACTCGCATCCGGCGATTGCATACATAATAGGCTCGTCGGCAAAGTACGCCTGTACGTACTCTTGTACCGACTGCGCCTGCGGCATTGGCTGCGCTAGGCCTTGTGCCTGCGCTACGGGTGTAGCGTTGCCGCCGTTAAGTACGGCTGCAAGGGCAAGGGCGATTCCTGCAGTAAATGTCATTTTATTTTAGAAATTCTATTTATATTTTTCTTTTTACCTATCGGTCCCCCTCAGATAAAAAGAAAGCTCCAGAGCGACCGCTCTAGAGATAAGAAAATAGTAACATTTATTTGTCAAGAGTAGCAAGGAAAGAGCTTGACAAGAAAAAAGGCCCTATGGTAATTACCCAAAAGGCCTTATTTAACAACGTTTTTTAGCACTAGTGAGCCGTGTTGTAATGCTTAGCCTCATCTGGGAACATCACAAGGCTCTGTGTCTAGGAAGAACCTGTTCTTCCTTAAAAAGCCAACCCCTGCCGTCCTTGATTGCCTGCCTTTTAGCCTGGGTTAGAGCCCGTTTGCGGCCGAACTCTCTCCATCCGTAACCGCCCTGGGTGAGATCAAACATTGGCCTGCGCCTTGAAGCGCCCAAATAACGATACAAATTCGGCGATGCAACTTCAACTTGATCAGTGGCAGTCTTCGGGCTTATCCGAAGCACTAATACCCCCAGCATAGTTTTTTTATCAGAGCCATAAATCCGAACCAGATAATGAAAAGGATGTAGGGCTCTTTCCCTAGCCTTGCTATATTGGCTCACGCTTGAGCGGGTTTTCTTTGGCATAGGCACCTCCCTTTGTTCAACTAGCGCAAAGGTAACAAAATAAGGTATCTTAGTAAAGTCCTCCTTCGCAAAAGCTACGAAGGACAAGCAAAAAACGGGCCGTAGTATACCGGCAGTACACATGCATGGGGTGCATGTAGACCGGGTTCAATTCCCGGCGGCCCGACAAAAGTTAGTCAGTCCAGGGTATATCAAACTGCTCGAACTCCGGCAAAAGTTTTTTGCCGTATAGGAGGCGAGAGATTACCTCGGCATGAGACTTGGCGCCGGTAAGCGCGTTGTGCGGTTTGGGCTCTTCGGGGATACCACAATAGTTAAGCACGGCGTCGAGGTTAAGTGCCGTGTGCTTTTTTACCGGGTCAACCGGGGGAGTCAGTCCCCTCTTTACCATATGCATCCACGCAAGCGTGTGGCTGTCGATGATACGGTGTGCAAACGGCCAGTTGACGTGACCCGCGCGCGCTGCGGCGGCACGCAAAAAGCCTAAGTCAGTAAAAACGTTTTGCCCGCCAAAGGTGGTGTCATTCATCCCTTCGGCAAACTGGATAAACTTTTGCACCAGCTCGCCTTCGCTTTGCTTGGCAGGATCCGCAATTTGATCGCGCGTAAAACCGTTGACAGCCATGGCCTCGTCTTCGATATGCGCGCCTTCCCATATTCGGCATTCGCCGTAAAATTGCCGGGTTGGATTGTCTAAGTCTAGCGCTCCTACGCTCACTAAAGAATTTTTTTGCGGGTCAAGGCCGCTCATTTCGCAATCAACAATTAACATACAAACGAGTATACCTTAAATCGGCACCTTAGGGTCTGCCAATAATTGAGACCACCCAATCCTCGGCCTTGAGCACGATGTGGTGGAGCTTGGGGTACCGTACCGTATGCTTGTCCAGCCATGCACGCAATGCCGGCGAGTACAACGAAAGTAAGAGGAGGCCAATTGCAATAAATAGAAATCCCTGTAAAAACGGCAGCACCAAGCCTATAACTCCCAAAATGAGAAATAGGATAGCTAATATCAGTATCGCAATGCGCTTAAAATGCTTATTCACCGGGCTAGTATAGCAGGCGTCGTGCTGGCAAACGCTGAAGCGGGACTTTGATGGCTCTCGGTCATATCTTTGACCGAAAGGCGCCCCAACCCAAAGGCTGCGAGGCCCACCAAAACCACAATGGCGGGTACGGCTAGCGTCTCTAAGCTGATATTGCCTTTGGCCGCAATCTTTGGTATCATGTGCACACACTAACACAGTAAAAACATGGCATCAAAGAAAGCGGGCGGAACAGCTAAAAACCTCAATACTTCACAGCCAAAATACCTTGGCGTTAAGCTCTTTGCCGGTGAGTTGGTAAAGACCGGCCAGGTTATAGTCCGCCAGAGGGGTACCGCAATGATGCCGGGCAAAAACGTCGGCCTTGGCCACGACCATACTCTTTTTGCGCTTAAAGACGGCGTCGTCGCCTTCCGCAATGTGCGCAAAACAGGCTTTACCGGCCGCATCAAAGTCCGCTCGGCTGTCGACGTCGTTACCGTGTAACTTTCAATAAAACACGCAAAAACCCCGGCTCAGTCCGGGGTTTTTGTTATTCAATATACCAAGCCGCTATGCATCCGCATCTGATTCAGTATCAATAGCCTGCTCGTCCAATTCTTTCTTGGTTTCGAGTGCCGCCGTCTGCTCATCTTCAGTTAGGGTTTTAGTGCGGGCTTCCGTATCATCCATTTCCGCCTCGCTTTTTTTGTCCTCGTTCATTTTCATCTTGTCGTTATTTGCCATACATTTTATGTCTCATTGTTAGAAACGCAAATAATATCGACCTCTATATAGTGTATAGGGGTCGCATGAACGAGAGGTGAGCCGTGAAGCGTTAAGATTACTGCTTATTTTTAGCCTTGATGCGTGCAGACTCGTTTAAATATTGCTTGCGCAGGCGCACGCTCCTCGGAGTAATTTCCAAGTACTCGTCGTCGGCCATTACCTCAAGCCCGCGCTCGATAGTAATAGTAAACGGCGGTACCAGGTTAAGCGCCTCGTCGGTACCTGAGGCGCGCATGTTGGTCAGCTGCTTGCCTTTGGTCGGGTTAACCGACATTTCGTCACCCTTGGAGGTGTTGCCTATCACCATGCCTTCGTACACCTCTTCGGCCGGTTTGATATACAACACGCCGCGCTCTTGCAGATTGGCCAAAGAGAAACCGAGCGTTTTGCCGCCAACCATCGATATCATCGAGCCGGCTGCGCGCTTGGTAATCTCGCCGGCGTACGGGCGGAATTCAAGAAAGCGCGACGACAAAATGCCTTCGCCTTTGGTATCCAAAACAAACTGGTTGCGGTAGCCGAGGAGTCCGCGTGTCGGGCCTTCAAATAAAATGCGCGCGGTCTCACTATGCAGCTGCATGTCCTTCATCACAAACTTGCGTAAGCCAAGCCGCTCGATAATGGCGCCTTGAAACTCGGTAGGCGTGTCGATGGTGACCTCTTCAAAAGGTTCGGACTTTACGCCGTTGATGTCCTGGAAGATTACCTGCGGTTGCGACACCTGCATCTCGTATCCTTCGCGGCGCATATTTTCAAGCAAGATAGCGATGTGCAGCTCGCCGCGGCCCGACACTTTGTATGCAGTGTCGTCGCTAAAGTCAACGCGCAGCCCCACGTTTATCTCAAGCTCTTTTTCGAGACGCTCTCGGATCTGACGGGTGGTCACGTATTTGCCCTCGCGGCCGGCAAACGGCGAGTTGTTGACCAAAAAGTTAAGCGTAATCGTCGGCTCATCAATGGCGATTGCCGGCAGCGGCACGGCCTCGGCACTGTCGGATATCGTTTCGCCGATAAAAATGTCAGGCAAACCCGCCACCAACGCAATGTCGCCGGCAGTAACTTCCTGCGACTCCTCTTTTTGCAAGCCTTTAAAGGTAAACATTTTTATGACCTTACCGATGCGAGTTTCGCCCGTGGGCTTTTTTACAAAAACATTTTGGCCTGTCTTTAAAGTACCCTCATACACGCGCACAATGGCCAAGCGGCCAAGAAAGTTGTCGTAACCCAAGTTAAAAGGCTGCGCACGCAAGGGCAAATTTTCCATCCCCTTGCCCGCTGGCTGCACGTGTGCAAGGATCATATCCAACAGAGGCGTGAGATCTTTAGAATCATCATCAAGCTTCTTTTTAGCTATTCCCTGGCGGCCGATTGTATAGATGACCGGGAAGTTAGACTGTTCGTCGTTGGCTCCGAGTTCCAAAAATAATTCAAGCACCTGCTCCTCGGCCTTGGCTGGATCGGCAGCCGGCTTGTCTATCTTGTTGATTACCACCATCGGCTTAAGGCCCAGCTCGAGCGACTTTTTTAACACAAAGCGGGTCTGCGGCATCGGGCCCTCTTGCGCGTCTACCACCAGCAGCACCGAGTCGATGCTGCGCAGCACGCGCTCGACCTCGGAGCCAAAGTCGGCGTGGCCGGGGGTGTCGACGATATTTATTTTGGTCCCCTTATACTCAATCGCGGCGTTTTTAGAGTAAATGGTAATGCCGCGCTCAAGCTCAAGCGCGTTAGAGTCCATCGAAACGCCCTCTTCGGCAACGCCGGTTTGGCGCAGCAAAGCATCCGTAAGTGTCGTCTTACCATGGTCCACGTGCGCAATAATAGCGATGTTTCTGATTTCCATAAATTTGATGCCTGAGCCCGAAAACAAAAAGGCGGGCTCTCCCGCTCAGTTGTCCATAATATACTCCAAAAACCCTTATTTGTCCAATTAGATTGCCGAGCCGACTATTTCAACAGTCAGTGTTGCTTTTTGTGACTTTGATTCTATTTTTACTGCGTGCTCGCCTACCGTTTTGATTGGCTCATCAATGGTAATTAGGTCAACGGGGATTTCGAGCGCGTGCTCGTCGAGGATTGCCTTTGCAATGTCCTTTTCGATTATGCCTTTAAACAGGCCGCCCTTTTCGGTTGCCTTGGCAGTAATGGTTACCTTTTTGCCATTGAGAGATTTTATTTTGCTGCTGGTCTGCTCCTCTTCTTTGGCAATGGCCGCCTCGTGCTCTTGGCGTTTGGCCTCAAATAGCTTTATCTTTTCATCCGTAGCAGGCTCGGCCAGCTTCATAGGCAGCAATTTATTTACCGCATAGCCATCGGCAACGGTTTTTACCTGCCCGTGCTGCCCCACCCCCTTAACATCCTTCAATAGTATTACTTTCATGCAAGCACTATACCAATTACTGAGTCAAAAGCCACTGGGCGGCGGCGTCCATGGTCGGGTCTTGGCCATTTTTGACGTTGTCAGCGGTGGTTGAGGATGCTGCGATGTCAGGGTGGAGGCCACCGTCGCTTATCGAGGTGCCGTTAGGGGTGAGCCACCTTGCAATGGTGACTTTAAGCTGCGCACCGTTGCCTAAGTCCATCACCTGCTGCACCGAGCCTTTGCCAAAGCTGCGCGTACCCACCAATTTAGCAATGCTGTGCTGCTGCAATGCGCCTGAAAATATTTCTGATGCGCTGGCCGAGCCTTGGTCGATGAGTATCGCCATCGAAAGTTTTTTATTAGCAAAAACGTTGTACCCAAGCGAGCGATTTACGATGTTGTCTTGTTTGCCCTTAAAGTCCTCGGTCACAACCACGTCGCCCACCGGCAAAAAGAAGCTGGCCATTTGCACTGCCTGGTCAAGGTAGCCGCCCGGATTGCCGCGCAAATCGAATATAAGACGCGTGTCTCCTGATTGCTGGAAGTTACGCAAAGCCGCGCGGAAAAGGTCGGCCGAGTTGGCAGTAAAGGTATACAGCTGTATCACGTAAATGCCGTCTTTGCGCGCGTACTCGTTAATTTCAGGGATATTGATGGTGTCGCGCACAATACTAATGATGATAGGCTGCGGCACGCCCTTCCTTTCAATAGTCAGCTTAACCGTGGTGCCGATGGGCCCGCGGATATACGCCACCGCCTGGTCAACCGGCATGCCGGCGGTCGAGGTCGCATCGATGTCCAAAATAATATCACCGCTCATAACCCCCGCCTTCATTGCCGGAGAGTCTTTAAGCGGAGCAGTCACTACAAGATTGCCCGCATTGTCTTCGTCCATTTGCATGCCAACGCCTGCAAAGGTGCCCGAAACTTGTGATTGAAAGACCGCCGCCTGTGCGGGAGGGAAAAAGACCGTGTACGGGTCGCCATAGCTGTCGGCCAAGCCCGCTATTGCACCGTACAGTTTTTGCTGGTCGCTGGGTATCGTGCCCGAAGCGTGCGTCTCGACAAAGTTATCGCTCAAATCTTGCCACGCCTGCCAAAACTGCGACATGTCTACATTGGCCGGCTGCTGCACGTGGTTAAAGACGGAAATTTGCAATGACGGGCCGGTGGCGCTGCTTGTACTTTGGCCGGTACTTTGTGCAGACACGACATCGCCCAGGTTGCCACCCTCGGCGACAAAAATTCCTCCTCCAAATGCAACTAGCAGCGCTACCAAAAGTCCCGCAACCTTCAAGCGTGTTTTACTCATTAAGACAATTATATCATATACCTTTAAATAACAGTGTATAATTAGTGCATGCTCACGCGCTATGTGCAGCGCCATTTGACATGGGTCGATTTGATATCCCCGACACCAGCGGAGGTGCGTTCATTAATGGATGAGTTTGGCATTGACCCGTCGTTTGCCAACGAACTGTTGACCTCTTCGTACAAACCCAAAGTCGAGAGGCGCGGCGACCTTATTTATCTGATACTCCACTTCCCTCTTTTACGCGGGATGGGCAAAGTGCCCGAGGAGGAGATTGATTTTTTAATAGGCAAGGACTTTTTGATTACCGCGCGGTACGCACAAAGCGACCCCCTGCACAGTTTTGCCAAAGCGTTTGAAGTTAACCAGGTGCTGGGGCACAGTGCAACGGCAACGCACGGCGGCCACCTGTTTGCGGCAATGGCTCGCAACTTGTACCGCGCGCTTGCAGATGAGTGCGACGTGCTCGAACGCCACCTGAGCGATATTGAAGAGCACATATTTAACGGCGACGAGCGCAGCATGGTCGTGCGCCTCAGCCAAACGGGGCGTATTATCCACGACTTTAGGCAGCGACTTTTGCCGCACAAAGAAATGCTCACCTCGCTTGAGCCGCAGGCCACGCGCATGTTTGGCCCGGAGTTTGCCTATTACGTGCGCACCATTGAGGGCGACTACAGCCGCGTGCGCATACTGCTTGAGAATTTGCGCGAAGCGCTGATAGAGCTGCGCGAAACAAACAACTCGCTGCTTACCACCAAGCAAAACGAGATAATGAAGACGCTGACGGTTATCGCGTTTGTGACGCTGCCACTGGAGCTTATTGCCGCGATATTTACGATGCAAACCAAAAGCACCCCAATTGTGGGCATGCCGGGCGACTTTTGGATTATCCTTGGCCTCATGGCTTTGCTTGCGGGCACTTTCTTTGTATATTTCAAGCGCAAGGGCTGGCTATGATATTTTCCTTTTTCAAAAAAACAATGCCGAGGGCCGTGGCGCAAAAGCCGCTGTATCTGCACAATACCCTCTCCGGCAAGCTTGAGCTGTTTGAATCGTTAAACGGCACGGTGCGGATGTACAACTGCGGCCCGACCGCGTACGACGAGCAGCATATTGGCAACCTGTTTCCGCCGGTGGTGGCAAATGTGCTGCGCCGCACGCTCATGGCCTGCGGCTATGCGGTAAAAGAGGTCAACAACATAACCGACTTTGGGCATATTTCGGAAGACGAGTCGAGCGAGGACAAAATGACTAAAGGGTTGCTCCGCGAGGGACTAGCCCCGACACTTGAAAATATGCGCGCACTTGCCGAAAAGTATGCGGAACTTTTTTTTGCTGATCTACCGCAGCTGGGCGTGGATCCTAAAAAAGTTTTGTATCCGCGCGCGAGCGACTACATAGGCGCACAGATTGAACTCATAAAGACGCTCGAGCAAAAAGGCTTTGCCTACCCCACCTCGGACGGCATGTACTTTAATACGGCCAAATTCCCCGGTTACGGCAAGCTTGGCCGGATTAACCTCATGGGGCAGCTTGCGGGCGCACGCGTTGAAGAAAATAAAGAAAAGAAAAATGCCAACGACTTTGCCCTGTGGAAAAAAGACGCAAAGCTTGGCTGGCAATCGCCGTGGGGGCTCGGCTTTCCGGGCTGGCATACCGAGTGCGTGGCAATGATCTTTAGCTTGCTTGGCAAGCAAATTGACATACACATGGGCGGCACCGATCTTATACCAATCCATCACAACAACGAAATAGCGCAGGCCGAGGCGGCAACCGGCAAACAATTTGTACGCTACTGGGTACATAACGCACATATCACTATTGAAGGCAAAAAAGTGTCGAAGTCTTTGGGCAACACCGTGTACCTGCACAACATTACTGACCGCGGGCTAAACGCGCGTGCTTTGCGCTACTGGTTTTTGACCGGCCACTACCGCACGCCGATGAATTTTACGTGGGATGCACTTGAGGGCGCCAACACCGCGCTTAAGCGCTTGCAGCGGGCTTTTTTAGAAATGCCGGCCAAACGCGGCAAAGCAGATGCAAAATTTTTAGATGAATTTTACGGATTTATTTTGCAGGACTTGGATACGCCCAAGGCGTTGGCTCGTGTGTGGGATTTGCTTAAAGATGACACGGTAATGCCGGCAAACAAACGCGTCTCACTAATTGAGGCCGACAAAATACTCGGACTTGGATTAAACGACGAACGCGCGCGGACCAAACTTGCCGTGATAGAAGAATCCGACCTGCCCGAAGAGGTGCAAACTCTGCTCGACGAGCGCACGCTTGCCCGCATAGCCAAAAACTATGCCCGCGCCGACGAGCTTCGCATACAAATAGAAGGATTAGGCTATGAACTGACTGACACCCCCGAAGGCCAAAAAGTAACCAAAAAATAAGGCTTTTCTTGTCCCCTCATTGCCAACAGGTTTGGCACATATCGCCGGCTTTCAAAAAAAGGTATTCTGTGGGTAATGGCACAAAATTCCGGCGAGAAGAAGAAATTTGAGAGTGCTGCTGACAAGGCCAAGGCTAAATCGCTTACGGCCAAGCGGCTTAACCCCATGCGCATGCCGCCGCAGACACTGGAGAGCGAAAAGGCGCTGTTGGGAGCGCTCATGATACGCCCCGACGCAATCATGGAGGCAACCGAAGTACTTGCCCCCGATGCTTTTTACAGTGAAAAGCACCGCATTATTTACCGCGCGATGCTGGCGTTGTATGCCAAAAACGAGCCTATCGACATTGAGTCCGTGCGCGCCAAGCTTGCCGATGAGGAGATGCTCGAGAGTATCGGCGGCGTACCCTACTTGGCCGACTTAGTTGGTGACGTGCCCGCCGCCAGCAACGCGGGGCACTATGCGGCCCAAGTGCAAAAAAAGTTTATGCTGCGGAGCCTTATCGACGCCGGCGAATTTGTCGCCGAACTTGGCTTTGATGAAAGCGAAGATATTGACGAAACGCTCAACAAAGCCGAAAAAAGAATTTACGAAGTGACCGAGGCGCCTTCCCTTTCGAAATTTGCATCGCTTAAAGACACGCTAGCCAAAGCTTGGGAGAATTTTGAGCGGCTGCAGGCAAACAAAGGCGAGTTGCGCGGCATACGCACCGGCTTTAAAGATTTGGACAACATGCTGGCCGGCTTTCAAAAGTCCGACCTTATTATTTTGGCGGCGCGCCCTTCAGTCGGTAAAACAGCGCTAGCGCTCGACATTGCGAGGATGAGCGCCATACAATACAAGACCAAAATCGGTATCTTTAGCTTGGAGATGAGCGCGCAGCAGCTGGTCGACCGGATGGTTGCGGCCGAGGCCGGTGTCAATTCGTGGAACTTGCGTACGGGACGCATCACCAGTGATGAGGATTTTGAAAGGATTCGCGACGCGTATGACCGCCTGTCGCAGGCACCCATATTTATAGACGACCAGCCGGGCAACAACTTGCTGAAGATGCGCTCGGTGTCGCGCCGCCTGAAGCGCGAGCACGGGTTGGACTTAATTATTGTCGACTATTTGCAGCTGCTGGCGCCGGTACACAGCCGCGCCAACGACAACTTGGTGCAGCAAATTACCGAAATATCGCGCTCGCTTAAAAATTTGGCGCGCGAAATGGACGTACCGGTGATCGCGCTCTCGCAGCTAAGCCGCGCCGTCGAGCAGCGCGGCGGCAAACCACGGCTCTCGGACCTGCGCGACTCGGGCTCTATTGAGCAGGATGCCGATGTGGTGATGTTTATCCACCGCGACGACAAGATAAATAAGGAGAGCGACCGCCCCAATATTGCCGAAATACTGATAGAAAAGCACCGCAACGGCCCCGTGGGCCAAATCGAGCTCTACTTTGACGACAAAAAGACCACCTTTGTGACGCTTGAGAAGTCTGACTTTGGCGCCTTTGAGAGCGCGCCCCAGGACTTTTAGATATACTGGGGTATGGCGTTATAGGTTTGACGGAACATCCGCAGACCGACGGGGCGAGGACGAAGAAATTTTTAGCAAAAAATTTCTGGTTCCAGCAGGCCTATAGCGCCTTATCCCAGTATATGAACCCTATCCAAAAACTCACCGACGCCTTTGAGCACTTCCCCGGCATTGGGCCGCGGCAGGCAAGGCGCTTTGTGCAATACCTCCTTTCCTCCTCGCCAAGCCAGCGCGCCGAGCTGTCGGACGCTATCAAAAAGCTGGGCGTTGGCTCAATGCAATGTAAAAAATGTTTTCGCTGGTTTGTTAAAAATAACGCCGGCGACGAGCTTTGCAGCATATGCGGCAATGCCCGCCGCGACGAAGGCCTTTTGTTTGTAGTAGAAAAAGACGCCGACATCGACAATGTCGAAAAGAGCGGCTTCCGGGGCCTCTACTTTGTCTTGGGCGGCACCGTCCCCTTGGCCGCCGAAGAGCCGGCCAAGCACGTGCGTATGCGTGAGCTGTTAAAAAGGATTGAGGCTGAATCCGTGGCGTCGCCACGGGAAATCCGTGGCGACGCCACGGATGCTAAGCTGCGCGAGGTCATTTTGGGCCTCTCGGCCACAACCGAAGGCGACCATACCCGTTTAATTTTGCAAGAAAAAATAATGCCAATAGCCGAAGGCTTTGGCCTTAAACTCTCCTCCCTTGGCCGCGGCCTCTCAACCGGCAGTGAGCTTGAATACGCCGACCCCGACACCATAGCCAACGCCCTTAACTCCCGCAGTTAAACAAAAAACTCGCCTTAGGCGAGCTTGGTGATTTTTACTTCAAAGTAAGGCTGGCGATGGCCGCGCTTTTTAAAATAGTTTGATTTGGCCTTGTATTTGATGACCACCACCTTTTTGGCGCGGGCAATCTTTTTAATCTCGCCCTCTACCTTGGCACCCTTGATAAATGGCGCGCCAATGGTCGTGGCGTCTTTGCCGTCGTCACTAAGGAGCACGTCGTTAAATACGATCGAGTCCCCGACTTTGTGGTCGCCTTTTATTTTTTCGATTTTAACGACTTGACCCTCCTCGACGAGGTACTGCTTGCCGCCGGTCTGGATTATTGCGAATTCTTTCATAAAAAGGAGCGCCCTTTGGCGCTCCAATAATGTACCCTATTTGGGCTATGGGCGCAAGCCTACTCCTCGCTCGACGGCTTGTCTAAAAGAGGCGACTCCAACCCCGACGATGTGCCTGCAATCCGGTAGACGTCCTTGTCTATTTTTTTAAACTCTTTGCCGGAAAGGTTGTACTTATTGACCGCGGTCGAGAGTGCATTGCCCAAACCGGCATGGTGCTCACCGTACACTTTTAAGTGCTTGTCCAAGTCGCCTACCCAGGTTTGTATTTTTTTTACATTCTCCTCAATTTCCATCCCGCGCAAGCCCTGCAGGACTGTTTGTAGGTAAGCCAAAAATGACGTGGGCGAAACGATAATTACCTTGTATTTAGACGCTGCGCGCTGGATAAGATTTTCCTCCTCGTCTTTAAGCGCGCCGACCGAGTTCATCAAAAGGTCATAGTAAATAGCCTCATGCGGGATAAACATAAAGGCAAACTCCATCGTGCCTTCGGCCGGCAAAATATATTTTGATGTTTCGACAATGCGATTTTTAAGATCATTTACGAATACCTTTTCAAGCCGCGCCTTTTCGGTCGGTTCTTTTTCGACCACCAAACGGTTGTAATTATCGAGAGAAAATTTGGAGTCAATGGGAATTATTTTGTCTTTAACAAATACCACCGCATCGACAATATCGCCGCCTGCAAAAGCGTACTGCATCTGGTAGCTGCCCGGCGGCATCACGTTTTTAAGCAGCGTCTCAAGATAGTACTCGCCAAGGATGCCGCGCTGTTTGGGGTTTTTAAGGATGTCCTGCAAAGACTGCAACTGGTCGGCAAAGGACACCACCTGCCGGTTTGTTTCGTCCAGTTTGGTAAGCCCTTCAGTCACATCCCTAATCAAACGGGCGGACTCTCCAAGCTGCGCGCGCACTGTTTCGTTTACCTGCTTCGATGACTCTGATACGCGCGCATCGAGCGTACGGGTCAGGTCGTTGAGCCGATTGTCGAGGAGCATAAACCCTTGCGTATCTTGTGTTTGAGCCGGTTGCGATATCTTGCGCCACACGGCAAAAAGGAAGCCTAGTATCGCCAGCGCCAACACAATGAGCACAATCATCAGCGGATCCATGTCTTCATTTTAGCATTTTTCCTGCTATAATTCCTCTATGACACAAAGCGATTTGAAGGAGGAGTTGAAGAATGCCATGCGCGCTAAGGATGCTACCAAGCTGGCAGTTATCCGTGGACTTTTAACCGCTGTGACCAACGACTTGGTGAGCAAAGAGCGCGGGCCTGACGGCACTTTAAGCGACGACGAGTTGATGACCATCATTATGCGCGCCGCCAAGCAGCGCAAAGACTCTATACAACAGTTTGAGGCAGGCGGCCGCCCTGAGTTGGCCGAAGGCGAGAAGGCCGAGCTGGCCGTGCTTGAAACGATGCTCCCCGCCCAAATGTCGCGCGACGAGATTGTCGCAGCGGCAACCGCTAAAGCAGCCCAAATGGGTGTTACCGACAAAACCAAAGCTAACATGTTGATGGGCAGCCTGATGAAAGACCTTAAAGGCAAAGCCGACGGCACGGTAGTTAAAGAGGTGGTAGACGGCCTGTTCACTTGACTTTCACCTATTTTGGGGGTATAATCACAGGCAGTAAGTTTTGCGTTATCGCAACCCAAAATAGAGGAGCGTCGGATGACGCAACGAGCGGTTATTTCCACCAAGACGCTCTCCTACGCGCCGGTCACCGAAGCCGAACTGGCTGTAGGTATCGAGTACGCTAAAGCCGAGCATGGGAAAGTTCTTGACCACGACATGCTTAAGGTCCTGGTCAATACTGTAATGCGGCGGCGCGGGCCAAAGACCATTTTGCCGTTTCTTGCGGCTACGGTTGTTCGGGAAACAATCCCCAACTCAAACAAGCTGGAGGCCCCGAAGATTGAAGCGTACAAAAGCGGCATCATGAAGATTATGAGCACTCGAAGGGTCCGCCAGCAAAAAAAAGACGCAGCAAAACGAAAAGCTGGTATCCCGACTCCAGCGAGGCCGAAAGCAGTGGATCATCCCGAGGATCCTAAGCGCAAAGGCCAGTTGTTGCTTCTGTAAAACACCGAAGCCGAGCGAGCACGAAAGTGCTCGCTCTTTATTTTTTCTTTTTTACTATTACTTTTATTTTCTTTACTTTATTTCCATCCGCAACGCGCCACAGGTACCACGAAGCTACCGAGGCGTGCTCACGCCAGTTTTTGGCAAGCTGCTCCATTTCTTTGGCATTTGGCAGCTTTTTTAATTTGTACACAATTTGAAAGCCTTTTTGGATGCCCAAATCCCCCACCGGCAATACATCAAGCCGGCCAAGTGTAAAAATTTGCAGCATATGCACGGTCCAGACCCCAACCCCTTTAACCTGCGTTAGGTGCGCAGTTACCTCCTCGGTCGACATTTTGTGCAGCGTTTTGTGCTTGATAGTGCCGTCGGTAAATTTTAAGGCTAGGTCTTGTATGTATGCGGCCTTTTGGCCCGACAAGCCAACCGAGCGCAGTTTTACAAAATCCATTTTTAAAACCTCTTCGGGCTTGGGAAATTTGAGTTTGCTTGACGGCGTGTTTTGCTTGTTAAACAGCACAATCAGGCGCGTCAAAATAGTTGCCGCAGCTTTGCCGGAGAGCTGCTGGTAGACAATTGCCCGCACCAAAGCCCGAAAGACATTTTTAGTCGAGCGGTTACCCCACGCCATGGTGGGCTTTTCATATTGCTTAATTAATTTCGCAAACCGCTTATCTTTGCGAAGTACTTTTAACGAGATTTCCATTCATGACCCTACGGGGATTCGAACCCCGATTTAATCCGTGAGAGGGATTTGTCCTAACCATTAGACGATAGGGCCGTCGCAATAATCTATAACACTTTTACCTTTTAATCCACTCCACATCCTGTCGAACGAGCAACTCGTGCGCGCTTTCCGGGTTCGCCATCAATTCTTCGACTGTGCGCTCCATGCGCATACTCTGCGAGCCTTTGACTAACACGCAATCACCCTGCCCTACCATGGCCGCCAGCTCTACACCAGCTTTTGTTGCATCTTCATATTGCAAAATATTTTTTTCATCCAGCCCCGCGTCAAGCGCACCCTGCGCAATATCGCGCGCGCGGAAGCCTATAGTAACCAGTAAATCGGCGGTGCCGGCTGCGTAGGTGCCGATTTTGCGGTGTTCTTCAACCGAGTGGCGGCCCAGCTCAAGCATGTCCCCAAGCACGGCGATTTTACGCCCATGCGGCGCAATCAACACCATCGTATCAAGCGCCGCCTCAACAGCAGCCGGCGAGGAGTTGTACGTATCATCAATAATAGCGCTGCCCTTGATGCCGCGCAGCAAATGCATACGCCCCGGTGGCGGTACATAACTGCCAAGCGCCTGCACGCACTCAGCCAAGTCTTTACCGAGCGCGCGGCCAACCGCAACCGCGGCAAGTGCCGGCAGCAACGTATGTGCGCCGGCTGTGCCCAATACCTGCGCGGGTACCGAGACGCCGCCCAAGGCTATATGCGCCTCAATACCTACCGGCATGTGCTCCTGCCCCTCTTCGTATATAACTTTAAAGTTTTGCGCGCGCACGTCTACCTCATCGGTAAAGCCAAAAGTGACAACGTGCTTGCCCACAGCGCGGCGGCGCATGTCATTGGCGCGGCTGTCGTCCGCCTCGGCTCCGCCTTGGCGAGACGGGTCGGCATACAACACCAATGTTCCATCAGGCACCAAAGCGTCTATCAGCGCCGCCTTTTCCTCTACTACCTCTTCGGGCGAATTAAAAAACTCGACATGCACGGGCACTTCGGGCAAGCGGGTTATCACGGCCACCTCGACCGGCAGCCACTTGGCAACCGATTGTATGTCGCCCGGCCGGTCGGCGCCAACCTCCAGCACCAACCACTCGGGGTACGGCGAATGGAACATAATTAAAAAAAGTCCGTCCAGCAGGTTTTGGATCCAGCCAAGCGGGTTGTTCCACGCATTGGGCCGCCCCAAAATAGTAAGTGGCAGCCCCAGCTCGCTGTTAAAGCTTTTTTGCGATTTGCGGACGCGCACGCCGCCCCCCGTGTGCGCCAGCACTTCGTAAATAGCGTCTTTAGCCGACGTTTTGCCCACGCTGCCGGTTACAGCCACGATGCGCGGCTTGTAGCGCCGCACGACGGCTTTGGCCTCGAGCGTCAGCAGTACTATTATTATTTTTCTAAAAAAATCTTTCATCTTTATCGGTCGGGCGGGAGATTATAATAGTTTACCAAAAAATGCGTCAGGTCGATAAACGGGTCGGACCACGTTTCCGACGCGTAGGGGGCGCCCACCGGCTTAAACGCAAACAAAAAGATAATGAACTTGGGGCTGTACGACGGTAAGTACCCAAAGTAACTGTGCAGGTACTGGTCTGCATAATAGCCCCCGCCGGCGGGGTTAGCAATCTGCGCGGTACCGGTTTTGGCGGCAATGCTGTAATGGTCCATCTTAACTTTGCCGTTGTCGAGCACCGTGTCCACCACCGTGGTGAGCATGCGCGTTACCTCAAGCGCCGTTTCGGGCTTTAAAGCTTGCACGGGCGCGGGATAGGAAATATTTTTGGTAATGCCGTTGTCGTAATGTATTGCTTTGGCAACATGCGGTACTACCAATTTGCCGCCGTTAGCGAGCGTTGAGAGCGCCCGCACCGTTTCGATTGGCGTAATGGCAATGCCCTGCCCGAATGATGCCGTATCAAATTCCACTTGCCCGCGGCTTTGGCTGGTCGTCTCAATATTATTTACCAGCCCCGCCTGCTCGGCCGGCAAGTCGATGCCGGTGGTGCTGCCCATTTGGTAATGATTGATAAAATAATCGCGCATGGTTGCCGGGCCCATTCGGGTGGCAACATATGAGGCGCCAACGTTAAGCGACTGGCTAAGCACTTGCTGCATGGGTATGACGCCGCGCGCTTTTAGGTCGTAGTTGCAGATTTTTTTGGTATCAACGGTAATGCAACCGGTGTCGTTGTAGGTGGTGGTTGCCGTAACTGCGCCCGAATCTATCCCGGCGGCCATAGTAAGCGGTTTTACGATCGAACCCATTTCGTACACGTTTTGCACCATGGGGTTGCCGTAGATGCTTGGGTCATTTTGCCCGAAGTCGTTAAGGTCAAATGTCGGACTCGAGGCTATAGCGATAATTTCGCCGGTTTGCGGGTCCATAATGATGCCGCCTGCAAGCGCCGGATGCCAAACGTTGTCGTAGGAAACAAGTTCGCGCTCGAGCTGCGCTTGCACCGACGGCTCAATGGTCGTAATCACATCGCCGTTTTGCGCCTGCCCCGCCAGTACGTTTTTAGCGGCGCCAAAGAGTTGTACAAAAAAGTTGCTGTACAGGTTGTCGTCGTTGCGCGTTAACGTATCGTTGTAAAAAGATTCCAGGCCGTACCGTCCCTCCTGCGTGTCGCCGTTGTAAGCGACAAAGCCAAGCGTTTGCGCCGCCAACGAGCCGCCCGGGTAGTAACGCCAGCGGTCGTTTGCCAATACGACGCCGGCTAAGCTTTTTTGCTGTATCTCCTCCCCCAGTTCGGTCGGCAAGCGCTGCGCTACCACCTGATACTGCGTGCCCTGTTTCGTTGCCTTGGCAATGAAACTATTATAATCGAGTCGCGTATACTGGCTGAGCTCCTTATACAACGCCTCGGCATCAACTACTTTGGTTGGGTTAACTGCAAGCGTAAAACCGTCTTTAAGCGAGGCCGCAGTTATTTGGTTGCCGTCTTTGTCGGTAAAGTAAATTGAGTCGCGGTCGGTCAGCGGCGTCGACGGCTCGACAAATTGCGCCGAAGCGCGTGCAGCGTACGCCCTGCCCTGTACAATCTGCAAATAGTAGAGCCTCCCGATAAGTATGAGTGCGATGCCGAGCGCAAAAAAAGTTATGAGACGCACGCGCGCTACATACCGGGGGTGGGTCATTATGTTAATGGCTGACAAACGACAGCGACGCGTTGCCGTTTACCACTACGGTAGAAACTTGCGACGGCTGTACGTAGCCAAGCGCTTTGGCACGCTCAGGGGTCAGCTCTTTGGTAGCCGTCAAATACTGCCCTTCCAAAACACTAAGCTCCACAGAGAGGCTGTGTATTTGGCGCTCGGCGTTGGTGCGCGACGCTGCCTGCCCCACCGCCTCGAGCAAAAAGGCTCCGTATAAAAAGGCCGCTATAGCGCACACCACAACCAATGTGGCTGCAATGCGCGGCAGGTATGGTTGGTACGTAACGGCTACGCGCTCGGTGCTATCTTGTATAGTTTGGATTGCGTATATCATATCTTTTCAATAACGCGCAGTTTGGCGCTGCGGGCGCGCGGGTTAGCGGCAATTTCTTCTGCGGCTGGCACAAGCGGTTTTTTTAGTATCAGTTTGCCGCCTTCTTTGGTATAGGCAGCAAACATGCGCTTTACCGCACGGTCTTCAATGCTATGAAAGGATATGACCGCGATGCGCCCGCCGCTCTCTAAAAGCTCCCACGCGCCGCTGACTCCCTTTTCAATGCTGCCTAACTCGTCGTTGACCGCAATGCGGAGTGCCTGGAATGAGCGCGTGGCAGGATGTATGCGGCCTTTACGGTAAGCAGCCGGCACCGAAGCGGAAATAAGCGCGACCAGCTGCGCTGTTGTGTGTATAGGGTGCACATCGCGCGTTTCAACAATATTTTTAGCAATGCGGCGCGCGTACCGCTCTTCGCCATAGCCAAAAAAGACATCGGCCAAAACCTTCTCGCTCCACGTATTTACAATTTGGGCTGCAGTAAAGCCCGACGCCGGCGTACTGCCGTAACTCATAGTAAGAGGCTCATCTGCCATAAAGGAAAAGCCGCGGCCGGCCATAAGCTGCGTCGAGTTCCATCCCAAGTCAAAGAGCGCTTTGTTGATTTTGGAAACGTCGGCACTGTGCAACGTGGCAGATACGTCTCTAAAATTGCTCTCCAGCACGGTTGCGCGTGCGCCAAAGCGCGCCAAACGCTTGCGTGCGGCTTCAACCGCCACACGGTCAGCGTCTAGCGCCACTACGCGCGCCGCGCCCGCTTCAAGCAGCATCTCGCTGTGGCCACCCATGCCGGCGGTGGCGTCCAGCACCACGTCGCCCTCTTTAATATCCAAAAACTGCAGCACCTCGCGGGGCATGACACTAACGTGGCCGTTTGCTATCTGAGTCTGAACTGGCTTCTGCTCGCGATCATCGCCATCCTCCTCTCGAGAGAGATGGTGTTGCGCACGAGCGGGAGCCAATCCGGATTTCAAGGTAATCATATGTTTACAAAATACCCAGGTCCCCCAACGTCTGCGCCATTTGGTCTGCACCCTTCTCGATACGGCGCTTGTACTCTTCCCACGTCTTTTCGTTCCAGATCTCGACCCTATCTGACACTCCCGCCAATACGACCCGCGACTTTAAATCGGCAAAGTCTTTGAGGAAGTCCGGTACCAAGATGCGGCCCGCGCCGTCGACATCACTTTCGACCGCGCCCGAAAGGAGGAAGCGGCTCATGCCGCGCGTGTCGGCCCCGCCAATGGGCAGCTGCTGCAATTTGGCGGCAATGCCCTTCCAAGTCGACAGCGGAAACATAAACAAACAAGCGTCCAAACCGCGCGTTATCACCACCTTCTTCCCCACTTCTTTGCGGAACTTGGCAGGCAGCGACAGGCGCTTTTTGCTATCCAGTGTGTGTAAGTATTCTCCGATAAGCATATAGTTTCCCACTTCATCCCACTACATAGGATTATACGCTACTCTATCCCACTACCTGGGCGGGTTATCCACAAAAACATCCATATAAAAAGACAGATGTAGCATTTGTATAGAGCCGTCAAAATAGCCTTACATAGGGGCTTTTTTATACCCTTGACAAAACATATTAAGTAGGATATACTCATCCTTGGGAATTGATACGGGGAGGGTCAAAAATTCACACAAACAACAGAGGTGAGTTATGGCTGGTATCATATCGTTTTTAGTAAACGCGCCCGATGAGTTGCGGGAGCGAGTTGCGGAATTCCGTCGAATGCCAAAAACAACGCGGATTGAAGCTCTCAAGCTTGCAGGTGCGGCGGTGTTCTTAATCTGCTGCCTTGTAGGAGGTTTTTACAGTCCGAACTTTTTTTAAAGCTGGATCGGGGCTGTCTCGTTTTTTTCGAGACAGCCCCTTCTGTTTTCCTCACTTATGCACTGCCGGTAAGTTTACAAAAGAAAGCACGTCTGGTATAAGCAGAAGTAGAGCCGTAGAACATTCATGTAAACCTCACGCCCCCAAAAAGACCTCAAGAAGGAGATTTAAAAATGGCAAAACTGAACCAATGCAATCACCCGGATTGCCAAAAGCCGTTTGGATTGTATCGCTATGGATTTATGGGAAGGCGATTTTGCAGTCTTAGTTGCAAGGAGGATTACCAATTTCGATATCATTCCGAATTTCAGCTCTTTAACTTTATGAAAAAGTTCTGGCCATTGTCCCGGACGCGTTCTCCCACGGAGATGCCTCAGCGACAGGTGTCAAGATAACCAGAGGCTTATGACTTTGCATAAAGCGTGGCCCGCCAATTATGGCGGGCCTTTTATTTTCTTAAAATTATTGTGATGCCTCTTGTAGGCGCTTCAGTACAAAGTCTTTATCGAGCACCGAAAGGAACCAACCTATTTTTGGGCCGTATGTTTTGCCTAAAAAAGCCAAATAAAGCGCGCCGAACAGTTCACTGGGCGCGATTTTGAGCTCGTCCTTTATATCAAAGAGTTTTTGTTGGATATCTTCGCCGGTTGGCATGGGCAGGCTTGATTGTGTGTATGCAGCCAACTCTTTTAACGCGGTCTTTTGTGCCTCTGATAAATGTGCAGCTGCTTCGGGCAGCGTATCTTGCAATTTAAAGACAAACTTTTCGGGCGCGCACTCCTCTATCCATTTTTTGGCGTACTCCGCACGCTCAGACAGCTCGGTTTTGTCATGGTCGTTGAGCGGCGAGCCTTTCAGTGCCTCTATTTCCCTTTCAATGTTCAAATGCGGCATTTGCACAATAAACGCTACCTGCGAAAAGCGCGGCATAAAAGTATCGGGCACGGGCAGCTTGCGCCCGGGATGGATTAACAGAAATAATTTAGCATAATCATCATCCGTAACTGTTTTGTATCCTTCAAAAAGTTTGTCGTACAAATCGTATAGCACCGGTATCGTGTCGCCCTCGGGGTCAAAGTTAAATTGCTGGCTGATGTCTTTGCCAAGCAGCGCGAGGCGGAATATTTTGGCGGGGATAAGCGCGGCGATTTCAGCGGCGCTTGAGCCGCGGCCTTTGCTGGAGGACATTTTTTTGCCGCCGACCAATAAAAACTCATATGGCACATCAATGGGCGCTTCATAGTTAAAAACTTCTTTGGCAATATGCAGCGCTACGTCGCGCGAGCCGCCGCGCGTCGAGTGGTCTTTGCCGGCGCCTTCAACGGTAACGCTGTGGATCATCCACTTGGCCGGCCACTCGACCTTCCATGGCAGTTTCGCTTTGCCGCCAAACGGCGACACTCGGCCGCTAAAGCCGCACCCTGCGGTGTACTCGACTTTAGTCAGGTAGCAATTGACCTGCACCGTTGTGCCGTCCCACTCGGTGGCATCGGTGGTGGTCACTTTGCCGCACGAGGGGCAGATAACGTTAAGCGGCAGCCAACCCTCTTTGCGGTCGCTGCCGGACACCTCTTTATAGATTTTGCGGATTATTGCGGCATTGTCGAGCGCTTTGCGGATAGCGTCATCCATCTTACCGCTCTCATACCACTCGCTGCCCCAATAAAACTCCGGATGAAAGCCCGCGTTCTCTATTACGGTTTGAAACTCTTTTGCAAAATAGTCGGCATAGCTGGCAAAGCCCCCGACCGGCGACGGAATATTTTTGAGCGGCATGCCAAGGTACGGCTCAAATTTTGCGCGATCGAGATACACCGGTATATCGTCCATCGGGTCAAAGTCGTTGTGCTCCCATAAAAAAGCATTGGCAACTCCCTCCGCGTCCAGTGTCTCGTGTATAGCGCCGTGTATGGCCGCACCGCGCATGCTGCCCACATGCACGCGGCCGCTCACGGTCTTTTCATCGCGTATGACAATCTTCCCGCTCTGCCCTTTTTCTTTGGAGCGTTCTTTAGCCTCTGCAGCAATTTTATCAGCCCAAAACATTCCCTCTATCTTAGCCTTATTTTGCAATATTATTTAGACTTGACAAATACTCTTTTTGGATGTATTATTGTATCGAAAGCACATTCATAAGTTCAACCCAATTACTGAGGAGATTTGGAATGAGTGACCTGGTTGCTACTGCGCAATCTTTGAAACTGCGTAACGCAGTTTCTTTGATCGCAACGCTTGCCGGACCGCTCTCAGTTGCTTGGTTCGGCTTTCTACTTTGGAAGACAGGCGAAAGTCAGAACATTGCTACATTTACGCTCTGGGGCACACTCGATTTCATTTTCTGCGCTAGCCTTTGGAAGGCCGGTGTAAAGAAGGATTCGATGTTCGCCGGAGCGTATGGCATTGCTGCCTTTCTTGTTATTGCAGCGATATACCACAATGGCAACTGGACACTCGGATTCGAAGAGAAGATCTGTGCAATTGGAACACTTCTCGCCCTATTCGGATGGTGGAAGAGCGGGACGAAGGCTTCGGTTATCTGCGGAGCATTGACTATGGAAATCGCCGGAATTCCGGTGATTGTCGATGCTGCACTGCACCCGGCAGCCTGGACATTGGTCCTGTGGCTGCCATGCGCAATTACCGGTTGGATTCTCTTCTCACTTGCTCCCAATTGGAAGCTTGAGAGTTGGGTCTTCTCCGGCACGAGTGCGGTGTTTAACACTGTCGTATCTCTACTCGTCGCTCAAGCATTGTTTATCTGAAGTTATGCAGAATCACCAAAAGTCCCGCCAACCGACGGGACTTTTTTACTCTACTTTTAAGATTTTGTATTTTTGGGAACCTTTGGGGGTGTTGAAGGAAAATTCGTCCCCTTTCTTTTTACCCAAAAGCGCATTGCCCAAGGGCGAGTGGTAGCTGACCTTCCCTTCTATAATATTGGCCTCTTCGGCGCCTACAATGGTGTAGCTGTGCTTGTCGGTCGCTCCCACCTTGGTGACCTGCACGCTCGAGCCCATGCCGACCACGTCGGACTTTGCGCTGCGCACTATCTTTGCGTTTTTAAGGATTGATTCAAGCTTTTGAACGCGCTCCTCTACTGCAGCCTGCATTTCGCGGGCCTCCTGGTATTCGGCATTTTCTGACAAGTCGCCCAGTGAGCGGGCGTACTCGAGCTGCTCGGCCACCTCGCGGCGGCGCGTGGTGCGCAACTCGTCGAGCTCTTTGGTTAACTCCTCAAACTTCTCCTGCGAGATTAGTTCTTCTTTAGGCATAGTGAGCCATAAGTGTATAGAAAAGCACTGTAAAGTCAACCCGCCTAGGCGTTCAGCCTCGTCGGCTAGACGGGCGAGACTGGCTATTGCAAATACTGCGGGGCGTTGTCGTGCATCCACAGCAGGAATTGCCCTGCAGCGGCGGGCGCACCCACCAACGTACCCGCCGGCCCGCGGTCCATCACTATCGCGTAAGCGTATTTAGGATGCTCGTACGGGAAGAAGCCTATCATCCAAGAATTTAAAAACTCGTTGTGGGCGCCCACCTGCGCGGTGCCCGTTTTGGCGGCCACGTGCACAAAATCAAATTTGACCGACTGTGCAATACCGGTCGTAACGCCCTGCCGCATGCCCTCGCGTGCAATTTCAAAATTTTGCTCGGGCAAATTGAGCTGCGTAAATTGGGGCGTCGAGCTGGCAATAAGGGTCGGGGTAAAGAGTTTGCCGCTGCTCGCGATAGCTGCCACTTCTCGTACCGCTTGGAGGGGCGTTATTTGCGTACCGTACTGGCCGATGGCGGTGTGATAAGTGTCGCCAAGGCGCCATGGGTCGCCCGGAAAGTTGGCCTCCTTCCACGCAATGCCCGACACAACGCCCGTGGGCTGGGTAAATCCAAAGAGGCCAGTTGTCGTGCCAAACCCAAACATATGCAGATACTGGTTAATTTTGTCGATACCGATGCCAGGCTGGCTTTGGTAGCCGCCACCCACTTCGTAAAAGAATACGTCTGACGACACGGCAAGCGCATCGCGCACGGTCATAAGCCCGTTAACCCGCCAGTCTTTAAATACGCTCGGATGCGCTTTGTCGTAGGGGTTAGGCACGCTGATAGAGCCGGTCGAAACTATCTGGGTATTTTCGGTTATCACCCCTTCGGTGAGCCCTGCTATCGCCATCACCGGCTTTACGATAGAGCCCGGCGAGTACAACCCGTCGACCGCGCGGTTAAGAAACGGCAGGTCTTTGTTAGTATTTAACGCATTGATAGACGCGGGGTCGCCGTCGGTGAGCGACTGCGAAGCATACTCGGGGTAGGTGGTCATGGCCACTATCTCGCCCGTTTGCACATTAATAAGCACGCCGGCCGCGCCATGAAAGCCCGATTGCTGCGCAACTTTGGCAATGGTGTCGTACAGGCCCTCTGTTACGTTTGCGTCGATTGAAAGGGTTATCTTTTGCCCCGACTGCGGCGGCATCTCGGTACTCTCCGACACCACCTGCCCGCGCGCGTTTGTTTCGCTTAACTTATCGCCATTTACTCCGGCCAACTGCGTGTTGTATGCCTCTTCGATGCCGTCCATCCCCTGAAATACGTCGCGGTAGTATGTACCGGTTGAATCTTTAGCGGGCGGCTTAACATAGCCGACAATATTTGATACACCGCGAAAGTCCGAGTATATGCGTTTGGCAAACTCATCGGTTACGTTGGCGCGTTCGTTATATGCAAGCGGCACCCCGTGCACATCGGCAATAACGCCGCGGTCGGCGACTATCACCTTTTGCTCGAGCTGGTTGTCGTTGGCCTGTTTGGCGTACGTGGCGCCTTTAGCAATCTGCAGCTGCCCCGCGCGCCCCACTAACAGCACCGCAAGAGCCGCAAGCAGGCAGCCTACAAATATAAAAGAGCGGCGTGTCAGCGGCCTTTCGATGCGCCCCTCAAAACGGTCGCGGTCAAAGTCGGCCGGATTTTGCGCATCAAGTAAAATTTCGTCCGGATCAATTTCGGTCCGCCTATGCTTCCTGAAGCGCCATCGCATAGGCTGTAGTATACGCGCGCCGGCGCAAGTAATCAAAAATTAGAGCCGGTTGCTGCCGGCCTCGCGAAAATACGCGGACAAAAAGTAATGCAGCACGCAAAGGAGTAATGCCAAAAGCGTGAACGGTACATGCAAAAAATGCCACTGCCCAACCGGTACACCGTACAACACGTCAAGCAAGAGTCCCACCGCTACCGCCGCCAAGTACTGCCCCGCTGCCGCCGCAACCAGGAGCCCAAGCAAGCCAAGCGGCCAATACGGCAGCACAAATCCCGCCGCCAATAAAAGCAAAGCGCAAATGCTATATATGGGTTTGGACTTGTACATACTGCAAAGAAAATATGTTGACCGGCATTTGCACGTACAGCGTCTCAAATGACGAGCCGCTTGGCGCATCTATGTGCGTGATGATGCCTAAAAACTCATTGCCGAGGCCCGGCAGCACAACCGGGTCGCCCACTGCCGCGCTTGATCCTGCCGGTACTTGGCCCAATAGCGATCCCGCACCCTGACCTGCGAGCGAGAGCGGTATCACGCCAGAAGCGGCTTTGGGCGTTATTTGCGCATCGTATGTGCGCCCCGGCGCCGAAAAGAGGCTCACGCGCGACGTGGTGGTATACACGTCGCTAATGTCGCCAATGGCCGCCGAGCCTCCCGCAAACACCAGCTCGCCGGCGACGATGCCATTTTCGGAGCCGGCATCTATCATGAGCGTGTCGTACGGCAACCCCGGCGGGCGCAGCAACACTCCGGCTACCACTTGCGTTGAGGTTTGCGGCCTGTTAAGCATTTTTTTAAGTTCGATATTTTGCATGTACAAAGCGTCGCGGTCTGCAATCGCCGCAGTAGTCGATGCCAGCTCGGCTTGTAAGCGCGCCACCGTGGTGTCGGTAAGCGTGTTGTGCAAGCGGAGCACTGGCGTGCCTATTTGCCACAGCACTCCCGCAAACTGCTTTTGCCAAACCAATATTGCAATGCAAATAATAATAATCAGCGCCGCAGTGGCCACGGGCACCGCGAGCGATGAGCGGCGGCGGTTTTTTTGCGAACGTTCATAGGGGTTAGGAGATATCATCATCGTTTTCGAGGAAGATGTCGCGGTGCGCGTCTAAATTTTCCATAATCACGCCGGCGCCGCGCGCGACCGCGGTCAAAGGGTCGTCGGCCACTAGCACCGGCACTTTGAGCCATTGGCTTAAAAGTTGGTCGAGTCCTTTAAGCAAAGCTCCCCCGCCAACCAACACGATGCCCGAGCGCATAATATCAGAAAGTATTTCGGGCGGCGTAGTCTCGAGCACCTCACGGACGCTCTCGACCAGCGAGTCAATAGATTGCGATATGGCTTCGCGGATATCCTGGTCGGTTACGAGCACTTCACGCGGGAGACCCGTAATAAGGTCGCGCCCGCGCACTAAGGCCTCGAGCCGCTCGCCGCCCTCCATCACCGAGCCTATCGCCATCTTGACGTTTTCGGCTGTCTTTTCACCGATTAAAATTTTAAATTCGCCGCGCACATAGGCAATAATGTCCTGGTTTAATTTATCGCCCGCAATGCGCAAGTTTTTAGAGCGGACAATACCGCCCAAAGATATAACCGCAATGTCCGAGTTGCCCCCGCCAATGTCGACCAGCATGCTGCCCATTGCCTCGCGCACCGGCATGCGTATACCAAGCGCTGCAGCCATGGGCTCCTCTACTATATGTACCTCGCGGGCGCCGGCGTTTTGCGCCGCGTCGCGCACAGCGCGGATTTCGACGTTGGTGATACCACTGGGGACGCCAATGACCGCGCGCGGCCCCAGCATTTTGCGCGAGGCTCCCTGCGCGCGGTTAATAAGATACGCCAGCATCTCTTCGGTCGCCTCAAAGTCCGACACTACGCCGTCGATAAGCGGCCGCACGGCAATAAGGTGCCCCGGGGTGCGTCCCAGCATCGCTTTGGCAGCGGTGCCAACGGCCACCACTTGGCCCGTCTTTTGGTTGACCGCCACGACCGACGGCTCGTTGACGACAATGCCCTTGCCGCGCAAATACACCAGCGTGTTGGCGGTGCCCAAATCAATGCCAACATCGTTGGAAAGTAGTGGCAAAAATCGGTTTGAAATAAAATGAGGCATGGGTCAGGTTGGAAGCACGGTTAGGCTGAAAGATCTACGAAGCAAAACTATACGGTAAGGCGTCCTATCAATTCTGAAAGGCTTTTGTGCTCGGCTTTGCCCGTGGCGCGCTCGACGCACTCAAACTTGCCAGCGGCGAGCGTCTTTTCGGAGACGACAATGCGCAGCGGTATGCCGATAAGGTCGCTGTCGGCAAACTTTTCGCCGGCGCGCCTGTCGGTATCGTCCCACAGCACCTCAATGCCGGCCGATGTAAGCTCGCGATACAGCTCGGCCGCTTCGGTATGCACGTCGGCATTGTCGCTGGTTATCTCGACCAAGTGCACGCGGAAAGGCGCGACTTCTTCGGGCCAGACAATGCCTTTAGCGTCGGCACATTTTTCAACCAACAGTCCCATGAGGCGCGTAATGCCAATGCCATACGAGCCCATCCACACCGGTACGTCTTCGCCTTTGTCATTTTTGTAATACAAACCAAGATCCTGTGATTTTTGCGTGCCAAAATTAAAGATATTGCCGACCTCGGCTGTTTTAACTTCTTCAAGCTCGTCGCGGGTTACGTTAAGGCTCTTTAGTGTCTCGTCGTTCAGCACCTCCTCGTTTATAGCGATATTTTTCTGGCGGTTTATATAAATAGTATCTTCACCAGTCTCAACAATCGTTTGGAATTCATGGCTAAACTGGGTAAACGCTCCGCCCGAGGCAAATGTAACAAACGTGTCATCGCCAACACCGACGCGCTTGAACACACGCAAGTACGCATCAATTGACTCATTATAAAACTTGGTGTGGCCTTCTTCATCTTTGGCAAACGAATAGGCATCTTTCATGACAAATTCCTTGCCACGCATAATACCGCTTTTAGCACGCAGCTCATTGCGCAATTTGGTTTGAAATTGGTACACCACTACCGGTAAGTCTCGGAAGCTTTGTATAAAATTTTTCATCATGTCGGCAATGGGCTCTTCGTGCGACCAGCCAAAGCCAACTTCACCTCCTGCTTTCAATTCCGACTTGAACCACACGTCCACCACTTCGTCGCTCCACCGTTTAGTCTTTTCCCACAATTCCTTGCGCTGCAGGCTTGTCATGATAATTTCCTGGCCGCCGATTCTATTCATTTCCTCGCGCGTAATATTTTTTATTTTTTCGACAACGCGCAAACCAAGCGGCAAGTAGGCATAAACTCCCGCCATTTCCTTATGTACATAGCCGGCGCGGATTAATAGCTGCGCGTTCTTACTAACCTCGTCGCTGGGGGCCTCGCGGCGGGTCTTGGTAAAAAGCTGTGATTGGCGCATATAGAGAGCATTGTACTAGCTAAACCTCATAGGGCAAAATACGGCTTAACCTCAATCCAACTTGACTTTTAAGTTTAAAGATGCTACTATATTAAAGGCTGTTCAACGCCCTTAGCCAAGGCTTACAACTGGAGGTCCCAATGCCTGATTTGCGGAATGCACTGCAAGAAGCCTTGATGAAAGGACACCTGAAGATTGCCCGCGAAGGCCGCGCAAACAATAAAAAGAAACTCGAACTTTTTGCGCAAGTTAACTCCGTGGCGGATTTTCGCAGGGTAACGCGCCAAGTATTGCGTAACAATCCGATCCCCTCGTTGTTACAGGAGATCATTACGCTTGCAAATAAGAGGAAACTCTGGGAGCAAGGCGGCGGAAAGAAACTTATTTCGGGTCTCCGAAATATGAAGGAGTTTTTTGGTCCAACACCAAAGTCCAAATGGAATGAGGTTTTGGATCTGGAAATACCTGCCGAGTAACCGCAAGCTTAAGGAGGATAGCATGATCAAACGATAGCAGAGCCGCCACATATACTGTGAGCGGCTTTTTTATTTTTACCCTATCAGTTTGACGATGTCGTGGTAGGAGACGACTATCATTAAGGTTATAAGGAGCGCAAAGCCTGCTATCGTGAGCTTCATCACTATGCCCGGGTTTACGGGCCGGCGGATTATCGCTTCGATGATAATGATAAGCAGGCGCCCGCCGTCGAGGCCGGGTATTGGTACAATGTTTATGAGCGCCAAGTTTATTGAAATGAGCGCCGTAAGCACCGCCGCCGCGGCAAATCCTTGCTTGATGGCCGCCGCGCCAAACACGGTGATGCCAATCGGCCCCGACACTTCGCTAAAGTTAGCGGTTGCGGTAAAGAGGTGCCCAAAAAATGATACGAGGCCAAGTGCAGTGTTTTGCGTTATGTCAGCGGCAAGCATCGCGCCCTGCCCCAACGCAAGCAGCGGATTTAACTTAAGCGTACCAATGTCCTGCAGCTCTAAGCCTATAGCTTTGCGGCCGGTAATAACGCCGTCGGCCGCTTTGGCCAAAAAATTCTTTTCTTGCCCATCGCGCAATACGGTGATTACGACGCTTGCATCGGGGTGCGTTGATATAAAGTTGGTTACGCCCGCAGCTTGCCGGTCGCCGTTTAATGGCCGCAGGTCAAACTGCTCGGTCGCAGTCTGCACCTCTTCGACTTGGTCGCCGCTCATGAGTCCCGCCTTTTCGGCCGGAGAGTTGGGCAAGACGCCGGCTACTAACACGTGCATATTGGTTACCGGGCCAAGCGCGTTTTGATCGGGCGAAGCGGGCAGGCCCGCCATATAGCCTACGCTTAGTACCAGCCACGCAAACAGCAGGTTAAAGACGATGCCGGCGACAATAACCGCGGCCTGCACGTAGCGGGGCTTACTGACAAAACTCCGCGGATCATTTTTGCCCTCGTCGTAATTTTCGCCAAAGATTTTTACAAATCCACCCAACGGCAGCGAGTTAAAAGAGTATTCGGTCTCCCCTTTTTTAATGGCAAACAACCGCGGCGGGAAAAAGATGCCAAACTCATCGACGCGAATGCCAAATAGTTTGGCGACAATAAAATGCCCAAACTCATGCACAATGATGAGCCCTACTAAAATTAAAATAAAAAAGAGTATAAACATGAGTTAGCTGGCGATTTCTTTTTCTTTCCGCTCCAGCGCCTCGTCAAAGGCTTTATTGGCGGCGTCAACGCGCTTTTGCATATCCTCTTTGGCGCGGAATTTGTCGTCCTCGGGCATTAAGCCTTCCTTCTCTAAACTCTGGATTTCGCTCCACACCCCGTCGCGCGCAGTGCGCAGTGCAATGCGCGTTTCCTCGACGCGCTCTTTAGCAAGCTTTACCAGCGCAGTGCGGCGCTCGCCGGTCAGTTCGGGAAAGAATACGCGCACGCCGCGCTCGTCCATGCCGACCGACACGCCAAGGTTGGCGACCGTGATCGCCTTTTCAATCTCTTTAGCCTGCGAGAGGTCCCACGGTGATATGCGCAAGGTGCGCGCGTCTTCGATAGCAATATTGGCGACGTTGTTTAACGGCACGCGCGAGCCGTAACTCTCTATTTGTATACCGTCGAGTATTGCCGGAGCAGCCCGCCCCGTACGCACCCCGCTGAGCTCCTTTGCCAATCGTTCAGTAATCTCCTTAATCCGCCCCTCAAAAGGTTTAAAATCGTATGCCATCCAATTAGTATACCAAATGAATAAACAAGGCTTATACCCTAAATTTATTTGCTGCGGGCGGATAGATTTTGATTAACGGATCTTTGGAAGTGTCGTACTTGCGGGCCGGGGCCAGGTAGCGGCCGTAATGTATGACGCGATGGGTAAAGTTGCGCCACTCTTTTTGCGGCAAAAGTTGTATCAAATCTTTTTCGATCCTGACCGGATCTTTGTAATCGCTCAAATCAAAGCGCTGTACAAAGCGTATGACGTGCGTGTCGACCGTAACGCCCGCCAGCACTTGGTGCGCTTCGGCCAGCACGACGTTGGCGGTTTTGCGGCCAAAGCCGGGAATTTTAATCAACTTTTCCATTGTATTTGGAACTCGGCCGCCGCTGTCTTCCTTTATTATCTTGGCTGCGGCCAAGATGTTTTTGGCTTTGTTACGAAAGAAGCCCGACGCAAAGATATCCCTTTCAAACTCGCGCCTGCCCTTTTCGGTTTTGCCGGCGTGCACGTAATCGTCGAGCGTTTTGTACTTTTTAAATAGCTTTTCGGTAATTTTGTTTACCTGTTTGTCAGTCGACTGGGCCGATAGTTGCACGGCCACCACCAACTCCCACGCGCTTTTAAAATTCAACTCAATTTCGGCATTGGGATACAGCTTGGCCAGCGCCTTGTTTAGTTTGGTTATGCGCGCTTTTCGCTCTTGCAATTTTTCTTTAGTCATATCTGGGCACTATGATATATCATAGTGTTTATAGCACCGGCAGCGTAGCAGCCAAATGCTCCAGCAGCATCTTAAGTGACGGCGACTGGTCGGCCAAATAGCCGCGCACTTGGCCTATATCCTCGAGCCCTTTTCGTACCTGTGCATTGTTCGACCTCGTAGGTCCAACACCTGGCCCATACAACTCCTTCTCTAGGGCGGTCAAAAAACTACGCACGTGTTCTTTGGTATCTTCCTCATCTTTTAGTAATGCTGTAATTTGTGCGCTGCGTGTTTTATATGAGGCTTTGAGGAACTCAGCTGCTTGGCGGACAAAATGGTCTGGCCCGCGATGGGTCTGACCCGAGACGGGATACCCGAGGACTTTTTGAACAGGAAATTGCAGCTTTTCCGGATACACCATCAATCGCGAACGCAGCGTAGACATCAAAATACCGTGCGGTACTAGCAATACAAACGTGACCCCCTGCTGTGGCTCTTCAAACAATTTTAAAAGCGCCTGTTGCGCGTGCGTGTTGATAGACGCAAGTCCCAAAATAAAAAGCGAACGGCCCGACACGCTTTTAAGCTGCGCGCTGCGCGTAAGCTCGTGCGCATCCTCAATCAAAAACTTTTCAAACTGCAGCACATGCAGGTCGGGGTTTCCGCCGGCTGGCGGATCACTCTCAAAATCAAATTGTTTTTTCGCATCAGCAACCAAAGGCTCCAGCAAGTCCTGGCTCCCTTCATATATATAGGCATGGTGCTGCATAACTATTAAAGGTAGCAAAAAGCGCAGAAAAAGTCCTCGGGTCTCCTGTACTGTCCTCGGCGGCCAGTCAGGCCAGACTTTTTCCGCATCTGCTTTTGCTACCTTTTAGCTATTATTGCCTTCTTGTAGGTATCCAGATGCTCTAAAGCTATGCCGGTGCCGCGCGCCACGCAGTTAAGCGGGTCATCGGCCACCTGCGCCTTTACGCCCGTGCGGCGCAGCACCAGTTCTGGGAAGTTGCGCAAAAGGCTGGTGCCGCCGGTCATCGTAATGCCGCGGTCGATTATGTCGGCCGCCAACTCGGGCGGCGTTTCTTGCAGTACGTCTCGTATGGCTTTGATAATTTCGCGCAGCTCTTTGCCTATCGCTTTAACAATATCGTTGGTCTTTATTTCAACTGTGCGCGGCAGGCCTGATATAAAGTCGCGGCCGCGCACGGCCACCACCAGCTCCTCTTCCATCGGCACGGCCGAGCCTATGGCAATTTTTACGTCCTCGGCGGTCTTGTCGCCAATACCTAAGTTGTAGGTTTTTTTAATATAGTCGGCAATGGCGTGGTCAAGCTTGTCGCCCGCCACCTTGACCGACGTTGATGCCACAATGCCGCCGAGGCTAATAACCGCCACGTCGCATGTGCCGCCGCCCAAGTCCACCACCATGTTGCCACGCGGCTCTTGTATCGGGATGCCGGCGCCAATGGCCGCTAGCACCGACTCTTTAACCACGTACGCGCTTTTTGCGCCCGCGCGTATCGCGGCCTCGACAACTGCGCGGCGCTCGGTCGACGATACGCCGGTGGGTACCGACACCATCACCTCGGGTTTAAAAAACTGGTATTTGCCGAGCGCTTTGGTAATAAAATAACGCAGCATCGCCTGCGTTACGCGGTAGTCGGCAATGACGCCGTCGCGCATCGGGCGGTATGCGACAATTTCGCCCGGCGTGCGGCCGATCATCTCTTTAGCGGCAAACCCAACGGCCAAAATGCGCTTGTCGATTTCTGAAACAGCCACTACCGACGGCTCGTTGAGCACCACTCCTTTGCCCGGCACAAACACAAGCGTGTTGGCGGTGCCGAGGTCTATCCCCAATTTAGGAGTGAAAAAAGCCATTGCGTAGCTATAATACTCTGCTTATGGCCCCTAAACAAATATACATTGACAAAGATGCAATACATAAGTATGGTTGCTCACGGATACAAGCGTCGCTACAAACTTTTTGGGAGATGAAGAATGGCCAAGACCATGCGAAACCAGATAAGGGATTTGACTTTGGCGGAATTCCTAGACCATGAGTTTTTCCTGCAGGTGTTGGATGCAAAAGGAATTGATACCCTTTCTCCGGAGGCCGGCACAATCGAAAGCGTGTTCGAGCGCTGCAAAAAATCGATCGCGAGTGATTGGGAAAAACGTACCGGGAAAAAGTACGGAGAGTCAAAGGTCGCAGATTTGCTCGCGTTGAAACCCGCGCAATTGCTGGAGTTCTATAACTTCGGCAAGAAAAGCCTGAAAGGCTTTAACGCGTACCTCTCGCTATTTGACTTGAACCTGAGCGGAGCCCCTGTTATACGTGGAACCGGTTTGAGCGATCGCCAGCAAAAAATTATAGATTCCCTGAAGAAATGAACTGTGCGAGCCCGCGCGTCCCAGGACGCGCGGCTTTTGCTTTACACCGCTTCCCTTTTGATATTGAGGCCGATTTTTTGGAGGCGCTCTTCGATGCGCTCGTAGCCTCGGTCTATATGATATATGTTGCCCACGGTTGACGTGCCTTTGGCAATTGCCGCTGCCATTAAGAATGCGAGACCGGCGCGGATGTCGGGGCTCTCGAGTTCGGCAGCAACCAGCGGCGTGGGCCCTTCTATTTTGATTTGCTGCGGGTTGAGTAGATTTATTTTAGCTCCCATCCTTTCAAGATCCTTCGTGTATGCCAGCCGCCCGCCCCAGATCGTTTCGAACACGCTGCTGACTCCTGTCACTTGAGTTAAATACACCACCATCGGCGGCTGCATGTCTGTTGCAAAGCCCGGATACTCGTGCGTACGCACCTGCAATGGATGAAATTGTTTGGTATCAACCTTACGCATGGTAATGGCGCTCGCGGTTGTATCAATTTCGACACCGCTCTCGCGAAGCAGCTCAATCAACATTTCCAAATGGGCAGGATTGCAGTCGGTAATCTCTAACTCTTCCGCTGCCAGCGCTCCCAAAAGCAAAAAACTGCCTGCCTCGATACGGTCCGGCACGGTACGCTCTATGTAACCGTTGGCTTGTAATAACTCTCCGCCCTCAATAGTAATGTTAGGGCTGCCGGCGCCGGTAATCTTTGCGCCGCATTTGTTTAAAAAGTTTGCCAACTCGACTATCTCGGGTTCCATCGCCGCGTTGCGCAGCACGGTAGTGCCCTCGGCCAAAATTGCAGCCATCATGAGCGTTTCAGTGCCGGTCACGCTGATGAAGGTAAAAAATATTTCAGCGCCTTTTAATTTTCTTCCTTTCGTTTCGACAATATAGTGCCCGCCTTCATGGCGCACTGTTGCACCCATTTTGCTAAATCCATCCAAAAAAAAGTTGATTGGCCTCGGACCTATCACATCGCCTCCCGGATGCGGAAATACGGTGCGACCAAAGCGTGCTAGCAGAGGGCCCGTCGCGACCATCGAAGCGCGCAAACGCCGCGCCAGTGTATCGTCGAGCTCAGTTTTGGTGACACCGCTTGTATTAATAGTGCATGTACCTCCCTCAACCAGTACACTCGCGCCCAATTTTTTGAGCAACTCGTCAAACGTGTCTAAATCTTCAATATGCGGGACATTTTCGAGCACTAGTTCGTCGGCAAACAAAAGTGACGCCGCCATCGACTTGATAACCGCATTTTTGGCGCCGCGCACGGCGATGGAGCCGCGCAAAGTACGCGCTCCACCAAGCCCTTCGATCATAAAACGTTCAGCTTTTTTTTCTGGCATATGTTACAAATTGTTGTAGTAGTCGCGGTATTTTTGTCTTTTTTCCTCCTGCTTTCGCTCTTCCCACTTTTTGGCGGCTTTGGCTTTGGCCTGTGGCGTATGATTTTTTGGATTTATTTCCCACCAAAATTTTTTGGAAAAGTCTTTGGATTGCATGCACACCGTTTTAAGATAATACAGGTCTTTGGTCGGTATTGCTTCGAGTATTTTACCCATGCGCGGCATGGTTAACTTGCCCAGACCGTCGCGAACCCGCGCCATATTTAACCGCTCCATAAAAAACTGCATCAATTCGCCGCGCTCGGTGGCCCGCTCGGCTGCCGCCTTGCTGCCCTTTTTAGGCGGTACGGAGCCATTTATATGAGCACTAATATGGTCCATTACCCTATTGTACACCTGTGGCACGTGCTTGACAGAAAGTAGGCTGTGGTATACACTAGCCAAGTCTGTCCTTTAGTAGCTTTGTGAATTCACGCGGCTCTTTACCAGCCCCCCCAAAGTCGCCACGTGGACATTAGAAGACCTAAGTACCCCGAAGCCGGCCTGTCGCTGCTCCCCACAGTGACAGGCCATTTTCTTTTCTATATTTTAACCGTATCATTTTAGCCGTATAGTATAAGCATCAATGAAAGATCCCATCGAACAAATAGGCTCGCTTGTCCTGCGCCAAAAGGCCAAGCCCATACTTAAAAAAGACATTAACTCGCGCGCGATAAAGTCGCTTATCGCCAAGATGAAAAAGTCTTTGGATAAGGAAAAGTACGGCGTTGCTATTGCGGCCCCGCAGGTTGGCGCAAGCTTGCGACTGTTTGTCGTGGCCGGCCGCGCGTTTGACGAAGAGTCCGCCGACGAGCCGGATGCCAAAGCCAAATCAAAAACTCCTGATAAGGCATTTATCAACCCTGAACTTTTGCGTGTCTCGCGCAAGAAAAAAGAAATGTCCGAGGGCTGCCTGTCGGTGCGCGGCAAATACGGTACGGTACTACGGCACGAAAAGGCTAGCGTTAAAGCCCTTGATGAGGCGGGCAAACAATTTATCTATCACGGCTCGGGGCTTATCGGACACATCTTTCAACACGAACTAGACCATCTTGAGGGGATACTATATATAGACAAGGCTGTGCGCGTCACCGACGACGAGTCGGTTGCCCCGCCGCCCAAGAAATAAAATTGAAATAATATGAACAAAGAACCGCTTTTTGCCTTTTTTGGGACGCCGGCGTTTGCGGTTGCCGTTTTAAACGCTTTAGAAAAACAGGAGTTACGACCGGCTGTTGTTATAACGGCGCCTGATAGGCGCCAGGGCCGCGGCATGGTGCTGACCCCCTCGCCCGCTAAAGCATGGGCCATCGAGCGCGGCATTGATGTACTGACCCCCACAACACTTACAGACCAGCAGCTTATTGCCGAGCTGGCCAATACCGAATGGGACGTGTTTGTGGTGGCCGCGTACGCAAAGTTAATCCCAAAAAATATTTTAGATATTCCAAAGCGCGGCTCGCTCAATATTCATCCGTCTCTTTTGCCAAAATTCCGCGGCCCCTCGCCTGCGCTGACCGCGATACTTGAAGACGAGCGCGCAACCGGCGTCAGTGTAATGCAAATGGAAGAAAAGATGGACGCGGGGCCGGTGGTAGCGCAGGCAAAGGTTGAATTGGAGGAAGAGGCATGGCCGCTGCCGGGCAGTGAGTTTGAAGAGTTGCTAGCGGCGGAAGGTGGCAACCTGCTTGCAGAAGTATTGCCGTTTTACCTCAAAGGCGAAGTTACGCCCGAGCCGCAGGACGAGTCGCAGGCTACCTTTACCAAAAAGTTTACTGACGCCGATGCGTTGATTGATCTCTCGGGCGATGCCCGCAAAAATTACTTAAAAATAAAGGCGTTCGACAAAAGCCCGCGTGCATACATGCTGGTTGACGGTAAAAGAGTAATCATAAAAGATGCCGAGTTCATTGATGGCGTACTTAAAATAACCCGCGTAATCCCCGAAGGCAAAAAGGAGGTGGCCTACTCGGACTTCGTCCGAGTAAAATAAAAAAAGAAAATCTGTTATATTTTGCTTCGCCAGCCGCGCAGGTACTCTTTGACTTTAAACGCGCTGTGCCGCAGCGTGTGCAGGCGCTTTTTTTTGGCGCGGGTTAGCCCTTCTACAAGCTCGCCGGCTGCAATGTCTATCGCCTCGTGGAGCGTTGTGCCCCGTGCCTCGGCACGCAGCTGGGTTTTATCCTGAAGCATAAGCTCGGCGCGATACTGCCTCTCTTGGCTTGCCATAAACTCGCACTCGACATCAACGCGTGCGCCACTTTCGTTGTATACAAACTTATCAAGAGTAGCAAGCTTTTTTTCAATGTAGCCGCGCAACTCGTCGGTAATGGGAACGCCCGTGCCTTTTACGTTGTAATGCATGTATGTATTATATGCAGAAAAAAGCCGCCCCGCAGTATGCGCGTGGAGCGGCTTTTTTCGCTAGCTGTCAAAGTCGTCGAGTAGGTCGCTGTCGGTAGTTTCCTCACCCTCGCCGGCAGCCTGGCGCGCCTGCCCCCCTTTGCGGCCGGCCTCTTTAGCCTCTTCAGAGCTGAACTCATGCGCAGTGCCCTTTTGATGTGCTGCTTTACCGCCCATTGAGGCAATTTCACGCTGCTTTTCCTCATCCATCGAAGCAAAGCCGCGCCCGCTCTTGTTGTCATCGTTATTATTAGCCATACGCTTTAATTTAGTTAGTTGATAACAGTGCCGCTGTGGCACTACTCAACACTAGCGCATGACGCATTAAGAAACGGTTAATCTAAAATGGTATCCGCAAGACCAAACGTAACGAAGTCTGCCGGCAATAGCGTAGTGTTGGCATCCATCAATTGCAAAACTTTTTCGGGGGTGAGGCAACCGCGTGAGCGCTCGGCAACAATTGCCGCGTACTGTTCATCTTTTAGACAATCTTCATGCATCATTGCTGCGAGCTCGCTTGAAGTGACGCGTTTGATGTTATCAAATACCCGGCCCGCGCGATGTAGGAGCGCCGTGGTGTGTTTGGTCACGTATCGCTTCTCGCCGGTTAAAAAGATAAGCAGCGCCGAGGAGTCCACGTCGCCGCTGCCAATGGTGGCAATAGACGGGCGCAGCACCGAGCGTACCGTATCGTAAAAGCTCATGGCCGTGCCGCTTGGGCCGCCGGCCGAGGTTATCACCAAGTACAACACTTCAGCGGGAGATTTTGCAATTAAATGCTTGATGCCGCTGAGCACGCGCTCGTTGGTAGCGTAATTGACGACGCCAAAGTATTCGACCATCCTATCGAGCGGAAACAGGGGTTTGGCAGTGGCGCCTTCAAGCACTTCCGTAACGGTTAGCGGCGAGGCGATTGATTTATTTCTTTGGATAGCCACAAAAGTTAAAAATTAGATGAATATACATTCATACTAAGTACAGCCGCCTCAAAGTTCAAGCGCGGCAGTCAACTTTACGTGTCCCCTTCATTCAAATTATTTTGCGTCGTAATCAAACCACACAACCTCGACATTGTGTCCGTCGGCGTCATGTATGAAGGCCGCATAATAACCCGGCCAGTAGTCTTTGCGGTACCCCGGCGCGCCGTTGTCCTTGCCTCCGGCGGCAAGCGCGGCTTGGTAAGAGGCGTCTACTTCCTGTTTATTTTTAGCGGCAAAAGCTATGTGGAGCGGTATGACGCCTTTCTCGTTGGCACCAATCCAAAAGTCGGTATTTTTGCCGTCGTTAAAACCGGCCGCCTCGCCGTACTCCATGTTTTGCGTGTAGCCGAGCGGCGTTAACATTTTGGTATAAAAATCCTTTGCCTTTTTGTAATTGCTTACCGGCAGTGATGCATGCGCTATCATAAAATTATAGTTACCTAATAATCACCCGATTCATACACCATACAGCGTACCCTATGGAGCGAGGATGAACTTCTCAAAAAGCCTATTTTCGGCTATTATCCATAGGTATTCGGGCTATGATGGCCTAGAGTAAATATATTCCGCGGTAGCTCAATGGTAGAGCAGCTCCCTGTTAAGGAGTTGGTTCCAGGTTCGAGTCCTGGCCGCGGAGCAAAAAGTTTTAGCGTTTGTTTGAGCCATTTTATTTTCTACCCCGAGTAGGACAGCAGAACTTTTAGGTAAAAGAAACGCCACTTCCGAAGAAGTGGCGAGAAAAGGTGGTTCAAGCTGGTATCCAGCGACCAATCAAAGAAGTGGCGCGGAGCGCTCTCCAAAAGATCTTTGTCTCCCGTGCGGATGGTATTTCATTGATGACTCCGATTTGGTCGAAACCAAATCCTCAACGTCTCCCATCTTTGCTACGCAACACAGGACAAGCTTTCAACCCACTCCAGAGGAGTCGAACCTCCGCACCGCATCCAGTTTCCCAAATGCGACGGGCTGTTGGGGATTCGAACCCCAAACCTTCTGCAGGACAGCGACCAACGAGTGTTTGCCTGAACCGAGAGATACATTACTACACATCAGTTCTATAAGTCAAAGGTTGGTGTATGAACGTAACGAGTATTCTGAAAATAGGTTCTAACGTCGTCCAAAACGCGGAGCAAAAAGTTTTAGCGTTTGTTTGAGCCATTTTATTTTCTACCCCGAGTAGGACGACGGAACTTTTTTTATTTGACCCGTAGAACTTTATGTTGTATTTTTGCATCGTTCGTTGTTAACAAAAGGAGCAGACAATGCCTCTCGCAGGCCCCTTAACCTACACCCGTGAAGAACTTCTACGCACTTACGGCAGAGAGGACCGCCGAAACGGCGAGAAACCTTTAACCACGGCGCACGTGGATGCCATTGAGGCAAAGCAGTTGGAACGAAACCCCAACTGGAAGAAGGGCGACGCCTTGCTCGTCCATTGGAGCGACATCGCTGAAGCGACGGGCGCGGTTGCGCGTCCTGGCGACTTCTAATCAAGTGTCTCCATTCACCATCACCCCACCAAATGCGGAGAACCCGCTTCGGTGGGTTTTTTTTAGGAGAAGTTTGGAATATGAAAGTAGGTGCTCGTATTTATAAAATAGGTTCTAACGTCGTCCAAGACACGGAGCAAAAAAATGTAAAGATATGCTATAGTGACGCGAGTTTGTTGGACGTAACAGCCATGGAGGTACGGCATGAGTGACCAAAAACCAAGCCCGCTGGGCGAGGGTATCGCTGCGCTGCTCGACTCGCTTGATCCGCAGAAAGGGGACCTTTCGTACCGGTTGGAAGGGATGCTCCAAATGGTGAGCGTAATCATGTCGCAATTCACCGGTGGCGACCGGAAACATATTTCCGCAGCCATTCTCGGGGCATGCGAAACCTTCAATCAGTACGACAAAAAAAGTGGCGAACCAACCAACCGGTACGCGCTGCAAACGCTAGAGGATCTTTCCCGTTTTTGATTTTCCACCGCCGCGGCCTCGTGCCGCGGCTTTTTCTTTTCTACTTCCCCATAGGAGGATGTGATACTCTGAAAAAACTATGACCCGCGAAGAATTTGAAAAGCTTATTGCGGAAGAGTTTCCTGAGGCTGTGCCGGAGCAATTTCGGGACAAGATACAAAATGTCGCGTTTTTAACCGAAGACGAGCCGTCGCAAGCAGTAAGGCAACAAGAAGGCCTCGCCCGCAACGAAACGTTGCTGGGGTTGTACCACGGCATACCCGCGACAGCTCGTGGCGATTACTACGGCGTCGGCTCAACGCTGCCAGATACTATTACTTTGTTTCAAAAACCGATTGAGGAGATTGCCAAAGAAAGAGGGGTAGATATACGCCAAATTATCCGCGAAACTATCTGGCACGAAGTCGCGCATCACTTTGGCTATGACGAGAAGCAGATACGCGGTCGCGAACAAAAACGTGATGTTGGGAAATAAGTTTGATTGACTCTTTAATAGCACACAAACAAAAACCACCCCGGGCCCGGGGTGGTTTTTGGTAGGGACTGTACCGTACGAATTACTGTACAGGGTAGAAGCGAAGCTGCAGCACTTTCAAGCCGTTGTTATCGTACGACCAGAAGTAATTTTGCAGACACGGGTCAAATATATTGACGGTGCCGCTGCAAGTGAGTGAGAGACTCGCTGCAAGCGTCGGGTCTATGGTGATGGTGGTAAGCTGTTTGGTCACATTCGTGAACGAGCTCTTGCCCGTGCCGCGAACGCTCACCAACATGTCGGTGGAGCAGACCGTCTCGCCCGAGACCGGGTCTATCGCACACGTATCAAGAGTCGAGGAACCGCCCGGCTTGCCGAGCGCCCGCGCATATACTTGATAATTACCCGGCGCCGGCAACTGGAACGATGCCGTACCGTCGGTACCGTTGGCATCAAGCACCTGGAACGTGCCGTCTGTAGACTGTGAGAGCTCGATGTTGGCATGTCCCGTAAGAGGCACAAAGATAACATGGCCGTCACTGCCGGTTGTGCTGGTTGTTTTTTCCTTCGGCACGCCAATAATATTGAGATTGTAATGCGAACCGCTTATCGTCCCGTTACCGGTGACCTGCGCGCTTGCGGCAAAGGGCATCATTGTAGATGCAAACATTGACGCTACTGCAACAGACACGGCAACAGCACGGGTTAATCGATGTGTGTTCATACCATAAGTAGTACTAAACGGATAATCGCCCGGTCGGCCAGACCGAACAATAGGACGCTATCCACAACGGGGCTCTTACACCCAATACTTGTGGCCTAATGTTAAAACGTTTTTATATTTTGCGTCCAAAGGATTTTTGCGCATGATGAACGCGCCATATTGCCGCCCAAAAACAATCTGGACGCTGAAGCACTCATGTTAAAACATTGCACGCACACCTGTATTGTGCATCCCGTAGTACGTTGTCGAGAAGGAATTTTGCGCGGTGCGGGTGCTATTGCCGGCAGCGTCTGTTGATTCCAGCACATAGTAATACTGCGTGTGCGATAAAAGTCCGCTCAAGTTTATTACATGGTTGGTCGTAAGAGTTGTGCTGGCAAAGGTTGCCGCACTTCCAACCACAAGAGGCGTTGTGGTGCCTATATACACTAACGCGTTTTTGACCATTGCGACGCGGTTCATCTTGCACACATGCTGCTTAGATAGACTTAGGGTGGAGTAGAGTGTGGGGTGGAGTAGAGTGTGCCTATTCATTAAACAAACCTAAGGTAAGGGGAGCTTCGTATGACAACAGTTGGCGATACCAAGACTTACATTGACCGGCCAGCGGGCCAACCGAACTATGTGCCGCAATCATACACGCGGCCCGCTCCGGGCGGAGCACTCGAAGCATTTGTTATGCCACCCAGTATGGCCGAGCACATTGCCGAGATCCGGCGGCGCTGGATGGGTGTAAGCCCTGACAAAGACGGCGACACGCGCCACTGAAAGGCCTAGCGTACAAAACAACCACGACCCTGCATCTGTTGGTGCGGGGTTTTTGCGTATCTATTTTATTTTATTTTATTTTTGCCAAAATAGCTTCGATGTCGGCAATGCCGACCGGCTTGGTCAGGTGGTGGTTAAAGCCCGCGTTGGTTGCTTTTGCCTTGTCTTCGTCTTGCCCATAGCCGGTGAGCGCTACCAACACCAACGGGTTGTACCCATGCTCAAGGCGCAGCGCTTTTGCAACCTCGTACCCGTCCATCCCCGGCAGCCCTATGTCGAGCAGTACAACGTGCGACTCGGCAGTGCGCATTGCGTCTATGCCGGAGAGCCCGTCGTACGCAACATGGACCGAGTGGCCGGCATGTTCAAGTAATTTTTTAAGCCCGTCGGCTGCCGGCTTATTGTCGTCGACAATAAGTATGTGGTGTTTTTGCAGCGGTTTTTGTTTGGCAAGTGTAAAGCCTTTGCGGCGGCGGCCGGCCGGCGCGGTAAGAGGCAGCTGCACGCTCTGTACTGCAGGCAAGACCACCACAAACTCGCTGCCTTGGCCCGGCCCTGCGCTTTCGGCCCAGACTTTACCGCCATGGAGTTCGACCAGCCGCTTGGTAAGCGAGAGGCCAATACCAAGCCCTGCACTGCCGTCTTGGGTCTGGATAAACGGCTCAAATATTTTACCCAGCATGTGCGGCTCGATACCCACACCGGTGTCTTTGACGGAAATGCGCAGGCCCCTCTCTGCGTCATGCAGTATGCTTAAGTCTATTGTGCCGCCGGGAGGCGTATATTTGGCGGCATTGTTTAAAAGATTTACCAAAATCTGCTCGAGCCGCAGCGGGTCAGCCTCTATCCACAGGTCGTTGCCCGGCATAGACACCCGCAGCGTGTGGCTCTTTGACGCATACAAAGCCTCAACCGTCCTTTGTGCCTGCGCAACTGCCGACTGCAACAGGATACTTTCTTTGTGCAGCTTATATTTTTTTTGCGTGATGCGCGAGATGTCGAGCAAGTCGTCCAAAAGGTGCGTAAGCGTGGCGGTGTGCGCTTCAGCAACCTTGACGGTCTCTTCCAAGTCTTTGCGGTTAAGATCCCCGGCTGTCATTTTAATAAGCTCAAGTGAGGTAACCACGGGGGCCAGCGGGTTGCGCAACTCGTGCGCAAGCGTTGCTAAAAAGTCATTTTTGGCGCGGTCTTCCAAAGACAACTTGCGGTTTGCCGCTTCAAGATCGCGCGCACGGACCTCGGCCACCTCGGTGCTTAGGCGGCGCTCGGATACCAGCGCGGAGAGGATAAAAAATATCGGCGCAATAAGGATAATAAAAAGCTCGTCGGAAAGCAGCTGCAGGTTAAGCGGGTTGTGGCTGGGGTGCGCAATGATGCTCCCCGACGCGCCAAGCAGCGTAACCAAAAACAGCGCCGTAGAAACGATGCGCGGGTGCATCCGGAGGCCGATCCAAAACAGCAGCGTAAATAAAAGATACAGCAAGACAAATGCGCCGGCTTGCGGCAATGTGGTCCAAAAAATAACAACGGTCACTGCCGCAAGCAAGGTGAGCGCGACAACGCCCTCGAGTATCTTTAGTATTGTTTTTTGCGAGCGGTCGCGCGCCCAGGTGGTGATAAGCGGCGTAAAGAGCATGATGCTTAACACGCCGCCCGCCCACGCGCGGCTCCACGTAAGCCACAGCGTTGCGCTTAGCGAACCGCTAAGCCACTGCGCAAGCGAGGTACCGGTGGGCCCTATAACCGGAAGCACGAGCGCAACTCCGATAAGAATGAGTGCGCAGCGGACGCGCTCCATGGTGCCTAAAAATTGCAGCCGCCTAAGCACGTAGGTACCGACTACTGACTGTAGAGGGTAGGCAATGGTTGCCGCCGCAATTACTGCTGGAGGCGGCTCCACCGGAGACGTTAGTGTTGCAAGAAACCACGCCGCGGTTATGGGGACCCACATGCGGTATCCGCCCAGATACATTGCCGCAAGCGCCACGCCTGTCGGCATTAAAATAACCGCCGGGCTGGTATTAAAATGATAAAAGAGATACTGGTTATATTTGAGAAGCCCGAGCACCGAAAGAAACACAAGTAAAAAAGAGGCAATTTTTTGCTCGTATAGTGTCCGCATAAAAGACAGGTAAAAGTTAGTACCTATCGGCAATGTAAAACCCTCGCGCGTGTCGGCTGATGATGACATAGGTGTACACTATGTCGGTCCTTGTCCTGACCCATTTTTCTTTATGATAGGAAGGGACAGCCGGAGTACACCCGTAACAAGTAGGCTCAATACGCCAGATGCAGTCACGGAGCCGACTGCCCCTTCCTATTCCGCGACTCGGAAGATAAGCCACCGGAAGAACGTAGCTCATCCTTACCTATCCGGGTGTACCAACTAATAATATAACTGCTTTTTAAAAAATCAATGAAGTACGGAGGCATCCCAGTTACTTGACAGACTAGCTACATGTTAGATAGTTAAGAAGGAACGTACCCCTAACCCCGGAGGTTGGAATGGCTTATACGCCAATGATTGGCCTTCTTGCGGCCCTAAGCGTTGCTGCGCCGGCCCCAGAGGGGAAGAAGCCGCCGCAAACTGACCAAAGCACCATGTCGACGCAAGACGTCGACGGGTATCTTTTTGAAAGGTACCTGGAAACGCCTAAATTCGACAAAAAGGATTTTACGTCAAAAGATCCGAAGGCTGCCGCACTTCTCGATATGACGCTGGAACAATACGTCATTGGCGGCATGGACAAAAGTTTTAGGCAGAAGCTCTATGTGGCGTTTAAAGCGATGGAGGAGGCTGGGCTAAACCCCGGCATCACTAGTGGCTTCCGCGATAACTACCGGCAGCAACTGATAATCAGTGGAGTCCGCGCCAAGGTCGGTAACTCTTTCCATGGCGGAAGCAGCCATGGCGGGTATGGCCACGGACTTGCAGTCGACATTGTCAGCCTAGACGGCAAGACTCGTGCGGAACAGCAAAACTATAGCGAAAAGCTCTGGCGCTGGATAGACAAGTTCGGCCGCCAGCTTGGTTTAATTCGGCCATATCCTAACTTCGACGACCCTCATGTGGCGCCTGTAACGAGCGAAGAAGCATATGTGCACGGCAGACGCGTTGCACATGCGGGCAAGCACAAGCACCATCGTTTTGCCAAACATGGGAAGCACGGTAAACATTTTGCCGGACACAAAAGCACAGTCCGCGGGTAGCCCGCCGGCTGAAAGCCAAAAGCCGCCTTTCGCAAGACTGGCGGCTTTTTTTATTTATTAATTTTTGCACGCTTCCCTACTGGCCTTTGTTAAGCTGCGCGCGGGTTAATGGCCCGACGTTGCCCACTTGCGGCAGGCCGTGCGCCTGTTGATACAGCTTGACCGCCGCGAATGTCAATTTGCCAAAGTAACCGGTTGGGTTGGGGATCATCAGGAACCCGGCGGCAATAAGTACCGTTTGCAACTGCGTTACGTCTCCGCCGCGCGAGCCTATGTTAAGCGCCCTTGCAAAGTTGTAGGTTGATACGCCCAGCACCTGCCCGTTGCCTTGCGAGACCACTGGGCCCGCGCCCGGAGTTTGCGTAGTGTTAACGTAACCGATGGACAATGGGCCGGAAATAACTCCGCCGCCACCGCCCCCTCCTCCGCCTCCACCTCCGCCGCCCGCTGTAGTGGTGGTTGTAGTCGTAGTCGTGGTTGTTGTGGAGGGCGGCGTAGTGGTAGCCGCAGAAGTGTTGACGGCAAAGTTGACGGTAGAAGTTGAGATGCCGGTCGAGCTGGCAGCCGTGACGCTAAAGCTGTACACACTATCGCCGAGCGGCAGCGCTGCGCTGCCCAATGTGACCGGCGAGCCGCAGGCAAACATGCCGCCAAACGTACAGGTTACCGTTGCGGTTGGGTCACTGACCGTAAACGCAAAGGTAACGGTTGAAGTACTTACGGTTGAGCCGTCAGTTGGACCCGAAGTAATGGTGACAACCGGAGCATTTGGCCCGGTTGAAACAGTGCCGCCGGTTGGAATGGTTGTAGAGGCAGTGGTTGTGGTCGTCGTAGATGCCGTTGTAGAAGCCGGCTGCACAAAGAAGGTGCTTGTCGCAACAAGACCGCTCGTAACACCTATTGCCGTAAGCTGCGTCGCGCCGCTTTGAGTGGCAGTGGCGGTAAACGGAGTGGTGAAGTTTCCGCTTGCATCAGCAGTCACTGTTGAGGTAGCTACGCCGACAAAACCGACATTAACCTGCTCTGACGCCTGAAAGTTGGTACCGACCGCGTTAAACGCTGTACCGGGTGGACCACTAAACAACGGACCAATACTGCCGGAGTCTTTAAGCGTTAAGAACGCTTGTGTTGAGGATGCCGTTGAAGTGTTTGATGTCGTCGAAGCATCGCCCGCGTTTGCATCAATGATAAATGAGATCTGGTTAGAGGCCTGATTCATCTGACCATCGGCGCCCGTGATACTGTTGCCGTTGATGTTTGCCGATACGCTGCCCGATGACGCAGCCGGAATGATGCCAAACGTATATACCGATGCGGAAGTTGTGGCAAAGCCGGTTACCGAACCGTTGTCGACATGGATATCGCCCGCGTTAAAATCAACCACCCCTTCCGAAAAGGTTACCGTAACAGGAATCGGATTTTTTGCCGTATGGCCTGACGTGGTTGAGCTAAGTGTTACCGTAAGATCCGCTGCCATTGCGCTAAACGGCACGCCCATTGCAACTAGGCCGAGTATTGCCGCGACTGCGGCGGACTTTCGGACAAACACTGATAATGCTGATGAGTTCATGGTAGTTCGTATTTACGCTTTTAATAGATAACGGCACGTTGCAAGAGCCAAGCTCTTCAATAATCATCATGAACCAAGCAGATTAAAGTCTTATGAAGCTGACATTTTGCGTGGTAGCGTTAATGCAGTAATCCGTTCATTGGAAATTCACTGAACTTTTCGCTGCTATACTTACAGTACTCGGGTCTATGAAGCGAAATTACATTGCTATTGCCTTTCTTGTTATCACGGTCGTTGTCGCGGCATTGTTTGCGCTGCTCCAAAATTACACCTTTCAGGTTTTTGATCCGAAAGGGCTAATCGCAACCGAGGAGCGCGGGCTTATTATCCACGCGGTGCTGCTCATGCTTATTGTGGTCGTGCCTGTGTTTATTCTCGCCTTTTCAATCGCGTGGCATTACCGCACCGGCAATACCAAAGCTGTGTACACCCCAAATTGGGAAAACTCGCCGATGGAGGAATTGGTGTGGTGGGCAGTCCCTTTGGAAATTATTTTGGTCTTGGGCGCGCTCACGTGGAGCAGCACGCACGCGCTCGACCCGGCAAAGCCGCTCGCGGTTTCGGGCACGCCGCTGGTGGTACAAGTGGTAGCGCTGGAGTGGAAGTGGCTTTTTATTTATCCCGAACTTGGCATTGCCTCGGTCAACCAGCTCGAGATGCCCGTTAACCGCCCCGTTACGTTTTACATTACCGCCGACGCGCCCATGAACTCGTTTTGGATACCACAGCTTGGCGGGCAAATCTACGCCATGACCGGCATGGTGACGCAGCTGCATTTGGTGGCCAACACGGTGGGTACATACGCCGGCGCGTCGGCCAATTACAGCGGCGACGGTTTTGCGCAGATGAAGTTTGACGCTAACGCCGTTACCGAAGATGATTTTAACGCGTGGGTCGCGGGCGTTAAGCGCTCAAACCAAACTTTGGACCAACCGGCCTACCTTGCGCTGGCGCGTCCAAGTACCACCACGCCACAAGTCTATGCGCCGGTTGCCAACAACCTATACAATAGTATTGTCATGCAGTTTATGCAGCCGCAAAACGCGATGGGCGCAATGGAGAACTAACTATGTTTGGCTTACTCACTTTACAAGCGTTCCTGCATGGCCCTATTGAAACGGGCGGCCAGTTGATGGTTATAGTCGGCGGCGCTGCAGTACTGCTGCTTATCACCTACCTTAAACGCTGGCGTTGGCTTTGGGACAACTGGCTCACTGCGGTTGACCCTAAAAAAATCGGCATCATGTATGTCATTATCTCGCTGGTGATGCTGGCGCGCGGCTTTAGCGACGCGCTGCTTTTGCGCGGTCAGCAGGCGGTCGCGGTCGGCCAAGGCTCGGGTTACCTGCCGCCCGATCACTTTGCGCAGATATTTACCGCCCACGGCGTAATTATGATATTTTTTGTCGCGATGCCGTTTATGTTTGGCTTTTTAAATTTAATTGTGCCGCTCCAAATCGGCGCGCGCGACGTAGCCTATCCTTTTTTAAACTCCATGAGCCTGTGGCTTACCGCAGCGGGCGCCATGCTTATCAACCTCTCGTTAATTGCGGGCGAGTTTGCGGCAACCGGCTGGCTGGCATACCCGCCGCTCTCGGAATTGCAATTTAGCCCCGGCGTCGGCGTCGACTACTACATTTGGGCGCTGCAGATAGCGGGCGTGGGCACGCTGCTGAGCGGCATTAATTTTTTGGTCACCATTATCAAGATGCGCGCGCCGGGTATGAAGCTAATGCGCATGCCAATCTTTACGTGGACGGCCTTTGGCTCGATGACGCTTGTTATTTTTGCCTTCCCTATCCTTACCGCAACACTCGCGATGCTTAGCCTCGACCGTTATATCGGCATGCATTTTTTTACGACCAACCTTGGCGGCAACGCAATGCTCTACGTCAACCTTATTTGGGCGTGGGGCCATCCCGAGGTGTACATTTTGGTGCTGCCCGCCTTCGGCATCTTTTCAGAAATTGTGCCGGTCTTTGCGCAAAAGCGGCTCTTTGGCTACACCTCGATGGTGGTTGCGACCATGTCTATAGTCTTTCTTTCCTTTGTGGTGTGGGTGCACCATTTTTTTACGATGGGCGCGGGCGCCGACGTCAACGCATTTTTTGGCATCATGACCGCGGTCATATCAATCCCGACCGGCGTCAAAATATTTAACTGGCTCTTTACGATGTTTCGCGGGCGCATCATCTTTACGTCACCCATGCTGTGGTTTATGGGTTTTTTAATTACGTTTACCATCGGCGGCATGGCGGGGGTACTGCTTTCAATACCGGGCGCCGACTTCCAGCTGCACAACAGCCTGTTTTTGGTCGCGCACTTCCACACGATGATCATCGGCGGCGTGCTGTTTAACTTTTTTGCGGCGCTTACGTACTGGTTCCCCAAACTATTTGGCTTTATGCTTAACGAGCGCCTTGGCAAATGGGCTTTTTGGCTTTGGATTACCGGTTTCTCCACGGCATTTATACCTTTATATATACTCGGCATCATGGGCGCGACGCGCCGCCTTGACTATGTCGACCCCGCGAGCGGCTGGCACATACTGTTTGTAGTTGCGGCTATAGGCGCCTGCATTATTGCAGCTGCACTGGTGGTGCAGGCACTACAGTTGGTGGTGAGCATCAAACAACGCAAGCAACACATCGCCAGCAACGACCCGTGGAACGGCCGCACGCTTGAGTGGTCAACCCACTCGCCGCCTCCGGTGTACAACTTTGCCGTTATCCCCCACGTCCACGGGCGCGACGCCTTTTGGATGCAAAAAGAGGAAGCCGCTAAAGGCCACGCAGAGCAAGAGCCTGTGTATGAAGATATAGAGATGCCTAAAAATACGTCCGTCGGACTGTTTGTCGCGGCTTTTGCATTTGTATTTGGCTTTGCGATGGTGTGGCACATTTGGTGGCTGGCCGTACTTGGCATTGCCGCGGTTGTCATTTCCATCATCCTTCGCTCGTTTAACGACGACATCGAATACACCATAACCGCCGCCGAAGTCGCCGCCATCGAGCGTGCTCTTTCCCACAAAACTATATGAGCGAGCCAAATATAAAACCAAATACAAAAAAAGAGTTGATGGATGACAAAGTGGTTTTTGGCTTGTGGATATATATTCTTAGCGACTGCGTACTGTTTGCCGCCCTCTTCGCAACCTACGCCGTGCAGCACACGCAACTCTTTGGCGGTCCGTCTTCGGATGAGATTTTTAGCCTCTCCAATGCACTAATTGAAACGTTGCTGCTCTTAACCTCAAGTTTTACGTGCGGTTTGGCCGTGCTGTTTGCATACTCGAAAGAGGATGCAAACAGCACATATAAGACGATCGCGCTTTTGTCTGTCACTTTCCTACTGGGTTTGGCCTTCATTGCGTTAGAGTTAAAGGAGTTTGGGCAGCTGGTTGCCGACGGGCATAACTGGCAGCAAAGCGCATTCCTCTCCTCATTCTTTACCCTCGTCGGCACGCACGGTTTGCACGTAACGCTTGGCAGCATATGGATGCTGGTGCTTATGGCCAATATCTATCTGCGCGGCGTTACTACCGGCAACATGCGCAAACTGCTCGCGTTCAGCATCTTTTGGCATTTCCTCGACATCATCTGGATCTTTATCTTTACCTTTGTGTACCTGTTTGGCCTTATGTAATTATATGAACAGTAAATCTTATGTAGGAGGTTACGCGCTTTCGATACTGCTCACGCTGGCGGCTTTTGGCCTGATGCAATGGCATATCTTTACGCGCCATCAAACCCCGACACACGGGCAGCTTATAGCCGGATTTATTACGCTTGCAATCGCACAGCTACTGGTGCAGCTCTTTTTCTTCTTGCACGTAAACCGCGGCCAAAACAAATACTGGAACGCGGCCGCGCTCGGCTTCGCTTTGTTTATTATTACCGTGGTGGTGGGCGGCACGCTGTGGATTATGCAAAATCTGCGGCACGGCACCATGCAGGAGGGCTTTTTAAACGGCCAAGTCAACGTCCAAAACGAAAATGACTAGCGCGTTGCAGTATTACCGGCTATGCAAACCCGGTATTGTGTACGGCAACGCGCTGGTGGCTGCGGCGGGTTTTGCGTACGCCGCCCGCGGACACTTTAACTGGCCGTTATTTTTGTATATGCTGCTGGGGCTCTCTTTGGTCATTGCCAGCGCGTGCGTCTTTAACAATTATTTTGACCGCGGCATAGACGCCAAAATGACGCGCACGACCGACCGGCCGCTTGCGGCCGGACATATAAATAGTCGGCCGGCTTTGGTCTTTGGCGCTTGCATAGGTATTGCCGGCGCAACGCTGTTGTTTTTCTTTACAACATTGCCTGCGTTTGTAGTCGCGTTATTTGGCTGGGCAGTATATGTGCTTGCCTACACGCCGCTCAAGCACGTGTCGCCACAAGCCTTGTGGGTGGGCGCCATTGCAGGCGCGACGCCGCCGGTAGTTGGCTATGCGGCGGTAACTAACAATGTAGACGTAACGGCGCTGTGGCTATTTATATTTTTATTTATTTGGCAGGTGCCGCACTTTTTAGGCATTGCCGCGTACCGGTACGACGAGTACGCCGCGGCCGGCATCCCACTTTTACTACACAAACCAAGCGCGCGCGGCAAAACGGCAGGCCGCATAGTGTTTTACGCTTCGTTGATTATCCTTTTGGCGTGGTGCGGGGCCCTGATGCTCCACAGATGAACGAGGTATGGCACTATAGTGCCAAGTAAAAATGCGCCAACCATTGCGGTGCGTATCGCCGACTGCGCGTTGCCGCTAAAAATTACCGTCGAAAGTCCCACAAGATTGATTAAAAGCAAGCCGCCCATCACGGTGTAAAAGTTAATGACGCTCCACCAGTTGAGCGCAGTGATATCGTACACATGCACATGCGCAAAGTGCTCCATATAGTGCTCGATGCCGTTTACGCGCAGCTTTTGCTGCTCGGTACGCACGCCAAGGAGGTAGCCTGCCAACATGCCGAGCAGCGCCGCCGGCACGGTGTAAGGCAAAGACTCTATGCGATACTCCCAAAACGACATCGTGAGCGTGGCTACAATAAAAAAGAAGAACGATGTCATGATAAGCCGCGTGCGCACAAAGTTATCGGCAACCACATACTTGAGCCCCACCGCAAGGCATAAAAACGCCGTAAGCAAAGCGATAACCAGCGTGATTGAAAGCGGCAGCTGTTCCACTACCCTAGTATATACTAAAGGGATATGAGGCCGCGCCTATTTTTACTATCGCTTGGAGCGGTGTTGTTTATTTTTTCGCCCGCTTTGGCGCTTGCCGGCGGCTCTGCAACCGTGGCAGGCCCATTGCCAAGCAATACGGTTGGCGTTGGCACCACGGTAACCTTTAGCATTATCGCTTCGGGTTTTACTAACCCAACTTACACCGTCGTTGATTCTATCGGCGGAGGGGTCAGCAATATAAACATCAGCGCGTACGGCGATTTTAATTGGACGCCAAACAACAGCGACATCGGCAGCCACACTATCACCGTTACGGTCAACGACTCACAGGGTAACAGCGCCAGTACGGCCACAACCATTACCGTTATCGCGCCAACTGCAACAATTGGCGGCCTTTTGCCCGGCACCACGGTGCGCTTTGGCAACCCGGTTACCTTTAGCGTCAGCAGCAACGGCTTCACAAGCCCGCAATACTCGGTTGCCGACTCGTACCCTTACTCGACCGTTACCTCCGCGTCGACCGACGGCATGGGCAACTTCCATTGGACTCCAATTTACCAAGACATCGGGACGCATACGCTAACGGCGACCGTACGCGACTACCAAGGGCATGTTGCAACCGCCTCGCAACAGATAACCGTAACCGGCCTTGCGTTGGTTAGTTTGAGTCCGGTCAGCCCGGCATCAACGGTGCACGTGGGCGACGCGGTATCCTTTAGCGCGACTACTACCGGATTTACATCGCCAACTTTTACGGTCGCAGATGCTTTTACCTCAAGCCTTGGTACCTCTACGCTGGCTATTGATGCTAACGGCAAAGTAACTTGGACGCCCAACTCAAACGACATTGGCACGCACGTGTTTACCGTGTCGGCTAGCGACTCCTCAGGCAATACCGGCAGCGTGCAAACCACGGTGCAGGTGGTGTACGGCAGCGCGCCAGTATACACGCCTGTAGTCACTCCTTACAATGCCACGGCCACAACAGGTTCAAATGCATCGACAGCTTCAACCTATATTTTTAAAACGCTACTTACCGTCGGCTCCACGGGCAAAGACATAACTGCATTACAACAACTCTTGGCAAAACTCGGCTTTTTAAGCGTAGCTCCGACGGGTTACTTTGGCGCACTGACTAAAGCCGCACTGCAAAAATACCAAAGCGCGCATGCCATAAGCCCGGTCGGCTATACAGGCCCTGCGACGCGCGCAGCGCTTAACACCGGCAAATAAAAGTTTTCTGTATGGAATATTGACATTTAATATATTGTATGTTATCATGGATACATGGGTGAAATAGCTACTTACAAGTGCTCGAACCTGCAATGCCGGCTTACTTTGCGGCTTGCAGGCAACTTCCCTGTTTGGGACGAAGCAAAAGCAAATATTATGCGCTACCGCAGCGAGACTTTTTGTTCCAACTGCAACAAAGTGGTGGAGTACAGCGGCGCTAACGCCTGCACTGTTTGTGACCATGAAGTTGCAGTAAATAATATAGGACGCGTATGCCCGCGCTGCTCTGCCGGCACTTTTGCTATGCCACTCCTTTCAGTTTTGTAATTGCTATATACTAAGGGCAATGGACAATAAAACACTCTCGTGGATATTTGTATTTATTTTTTCGACCGTTGGCAGCTCAATACCACTCCTTTGGGGCGCAAGCGAACTCTCCTTTTCGTCAATACTGCTCGGCGGCGCGGGCGCCATTTTCGGCATCTGGCTTGCGTTTAAAATCACTCACTAGCGCAAAATTATTACTTAACCCAAAGCTCCGGGGCGTGTTTGATGCACTTGCAGCCTTTGGGTTTTATGTACGCTTCAAAGTAGTCGGTGTCGTAGTCGTAGTTAAGCTCTTCTCCCACTTTTATGTTGCGCTTGGCCATGACGTACACGCGGCCTTTGTAAATATCTATCTCCGAGTTGGGACGGCAGCTGTGGTTGATGTAGCGCGCAGTGTTAGACCGCACCGCACCGTCGATAGTTTTGGTTTTGGTCACTTCAAATAAATACAGGCTGTTGCTGTCCTCTTCCTGCTTTTTGCTTAACGTCGGTCCCTTATACTCAATAATGCATGACCCTTTTTTAATAGGGCTAAACGTAAAGAGCCCCAAGCCAGCAAGCGAGCGCTTTACCCGCAAATCGTACTTTCCAATATGAAACTTGCCCCTCTTTTTGTAGATGTGGGCTTTAATATGCTTTTTAGTCACAACGTTCCCTATCTTAGCAAGATTTGAGCCTCTTGTCCGTCTTTAGCAAAGTGGTACATTTATGGCTCAACCATATGGCTCTTTTTGCACCCGAGTTTAAGAGGTACCTGTTAAAGTTTTTACTGGTGGCCGCAGCCATGGCTGCGGCCACCGCAGTGGGGTTTTTACTTCTCCCCCAGGGCGGCTCGGCCATATTGGTATGGGCTCCCAGCGCGGTCGGTATTGCGCTGCTTTTTTTATATGGAGTCGACCTGTGGCCGGCCGCCTTTGTTGGCATTTTTGGCATACTGCTGGCGCGCAACGGCAGTGTGCCGTTTGACACAAGCTTTGCACTAGCCGACACAGCCGAGGCGTTTGTGGGCGCGTACTTTTTGCAAAAATATGTCCGGCTCAGCCCCATGTTGGCGCGGCTGCGCGACAGCCTTGGCCTCCTCGTCGCCTGCATTGCGCCTGCGCTTGTGTCGGCCGCTATTATAGTTGCCAACTCCTACATTGCCGGACGCATCTCCTTAGGCGGACTTGAGTCAAGCTTTGCCGTCATTTGGATAGGACACGCGGTTAGCGCGCTTTCGTTTACGCCGTTTCTTATCCGCTGGCTGCACCGGCCTCTCTTTTATAAAACGCGCGACGAGCTGATAGAGGGTGCAATTATCTTCAGCAGCCTTTCGGTTTGCAGCTACTTTCTTTTTTGGACGCCGTTTGGCTCTTTAGGATCAGTCTCATTGGTATATATCCTGCTCATACCATTGTTGTGGGCGGCGCTGCGCACAGGGCCGCGCGGCACGACGCTGGGCTTGGCGCTTATGGCAGCCATCGGCACCAGCGGCATAATTTACGGATCCAGCTCCCTTTCAAGCGCAGACAACCCGCAGTCTATCTTTTTGCTGCAGATACTCTTTGGCGCGCTCAACGTGCTTTTCCTTATCATTGTCTCTATTGTCGAAGAAAGAAAAGAAGCGGTAGTAAATTTGCGCGCCAATGTCGGCCAGCTGGAGGTGGCTATAGAAAAGATCCGCTCCGAGGACCAGGCCAAGACAAACTTTTTAGCTATTTTGGCGCACGAGCTGCGCAACCCCTTGGCGCCTATTGTCACCTCCATTGAGCTGATAAAGGGAGACCCCACCGGCGAGGCCGACCCTGCGCTGATAGACACTATAGAAACGCACGCGCGCACCATATCGCTGCTCTTGGACGACCTACTCGACGTATCGCGCATTACCCAAAACAAATTTGAGTTGCGCCGCGAAAAGGTCATGCTTTCCTCTGTGGTGCGGCACTCGCTCGAGAGCGTTAAACCCTTTCTTGCCTCGCGCGGACATGAACTTACCGTCTCGCTCCCCAAGGACGAGCTTATTCTAGACGGCGACCAGCTGCGCATCGAGCAAATGCTGGTCAACCTGCTCAACAATGCCGGCAAGTACACCAACCCGGGCGGGCACATATCACTGTTGTGCAGCCGCGAAGGCCAGCAGGCAGTATTGCGCATTGTCGACAGCGGCATTGGCATTGAAAGAGAAAAGTTAGCGGGAGTGTTTGAGCCGTTTGGCCAGCGCGGCGCCATGCTGCGCACGCCGGGCGGGCTTGGCATTGGACTTTCGTTAACCAAACAGCTTGTCGAGCTCCACGGCGGCACAGTCGAGGCGCACAGCGAAGGCCCCGGCAAAGGCAGTACGTTTACCGTACGGCTGCCGCTTAGCACCGCAACGGAGGCTATCTCCAGCCCGGCGCCGCTTAGTTTTGTACAGCGCCTGCGCGCCAACCGCTCAACCACCTCGCCGCAAAGCATTTTAGTGGTAGACGACAACGAGCCTGCGGCAGTGGGGCTTGCCGCGCTGTTAAACCGCCGCGGACACCGGGCCGAAATCTCCCTAACCGGTACCGAGGCATTGCGCAGAGCGGCCGCGCTTAAGCCCGACGTCGTGATACTCGACATAGGACTCCCCGACATGAACGGCTACGAGGTGGCCGCTAAATTACTGGCCATGCCGGCGCGCCCGCGCAAACTGATAGCGCTCACCGGCTACGGGCAGGAAGATGACAAATCAAAAAGCATCGAAGCCGGCTTTGACGCTCACCTCATAAAACCCGTGTCGTTGGCAGATGTGGAAGCGGTCATGTAAAAAATAAAAAGGGGTTTTTATTTTTTTACTCACACCAAACTGGCATACACCACCAAACGCTGGTCGTACATTTTTTGGCTTTGCACCCACGCGCCATCGCAGGTTATTAAGACTAGGCGCGGCGGCCCCACGGTGCGGGTAATGTCAGTCATCGGCACGTCGGCTACCGGGTATATTTCAACATCCGAGACTACAAAATGCAGCTGTGTGCCGCCCACGGTTTGCACATAGATATTGTCGCCTTTAGCAAGCGTACCCAGGTGCTTAAAAACCCCCGGCAGCGAAAGCGCATTGTCCACATGGCCATCCATGACCGCGCTGCCCGCCTGCCCCGGCAGCGAGCCGTACTTGTACCACGCCACATCGGTAAAGTTGCTAGGCACGGCAATATTGCCGCTTTTGGCAATGCCCGCCTTTTGCACGTTGGCGTCAACCTGCAGTTTGGGTATCTGTAGGCGCGAGGGATACTCGGTTGAGTTTGCGGCAAGCGTAGCAGGCGTCGTGGTGGCTATGGCCGATGATGAGTCGCTTACTTGTATGTCCGGCGCATACCACACCGCATGCACCAAGGTTGCGGCAAACACGCCTAAAGAGAGCGCCACAATAAGTAGCGCTGCTTTAGTTTTCATACTTAGGCGATAGATTTCCTGCGTGCCAAGTATGCGGCGCCTGCTACCGCTACCAGTGCCGACCCGCCAAGGAGCGCGAGGTTTTCAGCTGCAGTACCGCCGGCACCGGTATTTGGAGAGCCGGGAGAGCTGGTAGTACTGGTCGTAGTAGTCTGCGCCAGTGCCGTACCGCCCGTTGCCAATGCGCCAAGTATGGTCAGCGCGCCAAGAACTTTTTTATAGTTCATAAAGTTTGCGAGTTAAACAAATAATCCACGCGCGCCTCGGGGCACACGCGGGGTTAAGTATTGCAGAGTTGCCGTGAAGCGCACATGAAATAGAGCCGGCAGTATTACAAGCTCCGGAGCTTGGCAATGCAGTATTGGCTTGCGGCTACGGCTACAAAAGCGATTAGCATCGAGCCTACAATGTCAGTAATGTGATGCACGCCGGCAAACACGCGCGCCGCGCCAATAACAAGCGTCACCACCCACAACAACGCCCCTGCCCGTTTGTCGACATATAGCACAATCATCGCAATAGTGGCGGCAAAAAGCGTATGATCGGAGGGAAATCCGTTGTCGGCTGCGTGCGCAACCAGCGGCGTAAAGTGCCCTACGACAAAGGGGCGCGGGTCGTTGTACAGCATGCCCGCAATGCGCCCCAGTACGTATGCAACCGGCAGCGAAAGTACCGTTAGCCAAGTAAGCTGGCGCAATATTTTGCCGCGGGCAAATACAAAGTATCCGGCAAGCACCAAAACCGGCAAAACGATAAGGTATTTAGCGGCAAAAACGATAAGCAGGGTCATAAAATGGGTCGTATATCTATGGTAGCATATTCCTATATCCTCTATGATTTCCATCATTATCCCAACCCTTAAGGAGGGCCAATTTTTAGAACGTACGCTTAAAAATTTTGACTCTTTAGAGCTGCCGCACGAAATAATCATCACCGACGGCGGCAGCGTAGACGAAACGCTCGATATTGCCCGCCGCTATACCGACAAAATAACCATCTGGAGTCAGCCTCGCCGTCAAACGTTTGGTGAAGCTAAAAACGCCGGCGCAATGCTGGCCGGCGGCGAGTTTTTAGTTTTTATCGATGCCGACGTGCTGATACCCGAGCCGCAGAAGTTTTTTACCGAGATGCTTGCTTTGTTTAAACGCAAGCCCGGGCTGGTTGCAGCCACCGTTCCGCTTACCCCGTGGCCCGAAAATCATTCGTTTGTCGACCACTTTTTTTGCGCGCCGCTCAACTGGTTTTATATTATTTCAAATAATCTCTTCCACTCCGGCAACTCCTCGGGCGAGTTCCAGATGATAAAAACCGACGCATTTAAAAAAGTAGGCGGCTACACCGAGCGCCTCGCTGCCGGCGAGGACAATGAGGTCTTTCGCAATCTTGCAACGATTGGCCGCACATTGTGCTATCCCAGGCTCACCGCCAAACATTCACTGCGCCGGCCGCACAAGCTTGGCTGGCTGCGCACCTACGGCATATGGATACGCAACGGCTTTTCGGTCATGCTATTTAAAAAAGCCGCGTACAAAGAGTGGAAGGTGGTGCGCTAACAGCTATGCGGGATTATTTTTTAGAATCGCGCGGCATTGCCTACCGGACAAATACCTTCGTGGCCGGCCGGCAAACGCTCATTTTTATCCACGGGCTTTCAGGCAATGTGCGCGTGTGGGAGCCGTACGAAGCGGCGCTTGAACACTTTTACAACATTCTTACCTACGACTTGCGAGGCCACGGGCTATCGGCGCGCCCAAAAACATTTGATGAGTATGCCCTGCCGTTTTTTACCGAGGACCTGCGCGCTCTCATTAGTCATTTGCATATTGAGCTGCCCATTATCATAAGCCACTCCTTTGGAACGCTTATTGCGCAGCAATTTTTGCTTGCGTATCCAAATACAGTAAGCAAATCTCTTTTTATAAGCCCGGTTTACAACATTCATAAGATTTTTTTGACGCGCCTAACGTTTATCGGGCTTAGCTTATATGTATGTCTGCTTCGCTTGTTTACTGCAAAACCCTTTGAGCAACGGCGGCACGGCTATGTGTTTAATGCTCAGGCTGGCGATTGGGATATACGGCGGGTCTCCGAAGACATCCGCGTTACGGGGTTCCGCTCCTACTCTTACTGTTTGCGCCACTTGTACGGGGCCGACACCGATGTACATTGGAAGCTGAGTACGACTCCTTCGTACATACTCCACGGGCAACATGACACGCTCGTGCCGGTTACCAATGCTAAAGCGCTGGCAAAGGTTCTCCCCAAGGTCACGCTGGAAATAATCGACGACAACCACTGTATTGTTTTAAATAACGTCCAAAAAGTGTTGCGCACTATAGAGCGTTTGGCCGTCCAATAACATAACTTGACTTTTGTGTTGTAATATGCTATACTTGCAGGTAGGTAGTTTTTCGTCATCCCTGTAACCTCGACTGCTATGCAGCTAACCAAAGGAGGGCCCGATGCGCGGCTCGCAACTGATTGTTACCCTCGTGCTGCTTGTTGCAGTTGAGGGCTTCGACTCATACCGCAACCAAATGTTTTTTCCGAGCCAGGTTTTGGCACGGTGGGGCGAGAGGGGCATCAGCTTCTTTGCCCACGCGGGCATGTGGAGCGATCTATTGATACTCCCCTTCCTGTTCGCGTACCTAGTCGACAATTTCGGCAGTGAGTGGACCTACAAGCAAATGGTGCAGATGGCGGTTGTCGGCGCACTTGTCGCCGGCGGCAACCATGTCATCCTGATGCGTACGCAAAGCGTACCCGACCCTATCGGTTGGAAAAAGGAATGGTTCTCGGTTACGATCGTGCTCCACTTCTTTTACATGGGGTTTCTGGTCGCAATCGTCGGGCTGTTCTACTTCTACTCAACCGCGAGTCTTGTAACGGTTGTGTTGGTGAGCATGGCACTCGGCATCCACATGATGGCCGGCATGCATGTCTTTACCGGCATACTCCAGCGGTTTGTGCAGTTGCCAAACTGCCCCGACTTTCTGGCGGGCGCGCAATCCCTCTACATGTCAGCCGCGGTGTGGGTAGCACTTGCGTCACTTGCAACCTATGCCGCAGGCTGGCGTGCCGGCATGATAGTAGTGATTGTTGCACTCAGCATCGCAACTGCGTTCACTGTCGCGATGTCGGCGCTGACAATCAACAGGCCTGTTTAGCTTGCGGAACCCGTCGCTTTCGAGCGGCGGGTTTTTGTTTTCTATAAAAGTCTTATTTTCAATGGGGTTTTACCCGCTCGGGATACTTGACATATTTTATAAAAGTGATACAATCAACATGTATAGTTCCAATCCCAGTCAACACAAATGGAGGTTACTATGGGAAATCTACTTGTTGCAGCATATCTGGAAGACAAGCTGCAGGCGCCGTGGCACAAACGGTATGCGCTCATGACAGTTGTCGCCGGCAACCTCGCGGTCCTCGCGGTGCTCGTTGTCGGTTTGTACAACTCCTAAACACACCCTTCCTGATCAATCGAAACCGGGCACCCAGCCCGGCTTTTTGTTTTGCTCAGATGGGGCAAAAAGTGGAGTGTTGGCTGACTTGATATATCAAGTCACATCAACTATGCTTTTGACGCTATGAAAGTAAAGGCCAAACAATTATCGGACAAACAAAGGATTGAAACTCTTGACACTTTATATACTGCGGCAGGTACCGTACGGGGCCGCAACGCAATGAAATTATTTTTACGCGATTTACTGACCGAAAGCGAACGTATCATGCTCGGACGGCGGATTATCATTGCCCGCAAGCTTATAGCGGGCAATACTCACAGAGAAATTGAGACGTGCATGGGCGTCGGTAAAGACACAGTCTGGCGCATACAGCGCTGGTTGTACGACCAGCTTCCAGGATATGAACACGCCGTCGCTGAATTGGAAAAGGAATTAGAAAAAAGAAAGTTTAAAATTCAATACGCAAAAAGCGCATTATTCAGACTTAAGAAAAAATATCCTGCGCACTTCCTTTTCTTTCCAAATCCTAAAATATAAAAAGATTTGAGCTGACAAACAGTGACTTGATATATCAAGTCATATATCAGTCGGTTTTTTTATTTGTTTTACTTCCTTACTTATGACTTATGCTCTACCGGCGCGAGGTTTTTTAGGAAGGCATCTACGGAATTTTCCCACGAATATTTTAAGGCTTTTTGGCGGCATGACTCTCTGTCCAAAGTTAAACATTTTTTTGCTGCTTCGGCCAAATTGTCGCTCAAATAACCATCAACCCCTTCGGTAATGATGTCGCGGGGCCCAAGTACGTTGTGCGCCGCGACCGGCACGCCGCAAGCCAGCGCCTCGAGCGCCGCCAGGCCAAACGTCTCGGTACGCGAGGGAAATACCATGACGTCGGCCGCCGAAAGATAGCCGACTAACTCCTGCCCCTTTTTATACCCGACAAACATTGCGTCAGGATATTTTTTTTGCAATTTTTTAGCGTCCGGTCCATCGCCTATCACCAGCTTGGTGCCCTCTAGCTGTAGTCGCAAAAATTCTTCAGGGCTTTTTTCAACCGCCAAGCGGCTAAAAAATACGTATACCGGCTTTTGCATTGGCGGCACAGCGGGGGCCAAGTTGCGCTTAAACAAGTTTACGTCGACGCCCAGCGGCACCACGGCAAGCTTGGTAAAGCCCTTTTCGGTAAGCTCTTGGCGCAAACCCCCGGTCGATACAAACGTACGCGCCGCCGCGTTATGAAAGCGACGCACATTCCTCATCACCAATCCAAGCACGCCCGGAACCCGCATGCTTATATAAAAATGAAAGTGCGAGTGGTACCACGATGTAAAAGGTATATTGCGCCGCAGGCAATACCGCCGCGCCGCAAAACCTAACGACCCTTCGGTCATACTATGTATCGCATCTGGATTAAAATCGTCCAAAAGGCGCGCGACTTTGCGGCCCGGCAAAAGCGAGAGGCGGATTTCGCGGTACAAAGGCAGCGGAACACTGGTAAAAGCACTGGGCTCAATAAGCAGCACTTCATAGCCGCGCTCCAGTAAAAGCGCGCGTATAGCGTCGGTCACGCGCACCACCCCGTTGACCTGCGGGTGCCATGCATCGGTAATAAGCGCGATTTTTTTCATTCCTTATGCGTCTCTTCCTTCATAAAACGGCCGCGGACATAGCGGCTGCCAATATAGTACGCGCCTATCATCAGAGTAAGCCCGCCGATGGCGTACTGCACGTTTTCCAGAATTTTAGTAATGTTGCCGCCCAGTGCGCTGCCAAAAAAATAACCTAAGAGGAGCAGTGTGCCGTATTGCGCAAGCACCACCAAAATGCCGTAGCCAAAAAAAAGTTTGAGCGGCATTTTTACAATGCCGGCCACCACAATAAACGCCGAGGCAATCCCATAGGAGAGCTTGCCGAGGAACATCGTCCTGCCCGGATAGTGCTTCCATAGGTTGCCAACCTCTTCCAAATGGTCCTCGGTAATGCCCAGTTTTGTCATCAACTTTTCAGCTAGCCTTGTCCCTGCACCGTAAAAGCCAATGGCGTAGTACACGCCGTCGAGCCCCACGTCGCGCACAAAAAATAGCGCCGCCAGCAGGTAAATATTAAAGTAGCCGGCCGAGGCAAGCGTACCCGCTACAAACGCTACGACCGGCCCCTCAATAAAAGACAGCGGCACCAGTATCCAGTAACGATATTCGATAACAATAGTGGTAATTGAGTCAAGCTGCATAAGGGATAGTATACTATAGGGATAGCTATGGAAGCTTACACACGCGAGCGCCTTTGGGCAAACAAACGTGCCCACACCGAGGTCCTCCGGCGGCACAAGCGGCACTGGGTTGAAGAGCACCGCACGATTGAAACACTCATTTCAATTGCGGCTTTTTTTATCTGCTACTTTATTATCTTTCCTTACTCGATAAACTTTGCCAACACTCACGCGGGCGGCAGCGTGCCCGACATTATTCTCTCCAACATCCCGGTGTACAATGTCGTCGACTTTTTTGTCTACGGCATGTTTGCGCTGGTTACCTTTATTGCGGCGCTGTGCATACTCGACCCAAAGGGCTCGCCGTTCATACTCAACTGCTTAAGCATCTTTGTACTCATCCGCTCGGTCTTTGTATCGCTCACCCACTTGGGGCCGTTTGCAACGCATGCGGTCAGCGACTTTGGCCCCATCATCACTAACGCGTTTTTTGGCGCGGACTTCTTTTTTTCAGGACACACGGGCGCGCCGTTTTTGATGGCGCTCATCTTTTGGGACAACAAAGTCCTGCGGTATATATTCATCATCTGGTCCCTTTTCTTTGCCGTGATAGTACTGCTCGGCCACCTGCACTACTCGATAGACGTCCTTTCGGCCTTTTTTATCACCTACACCATTTACCGCATCTGCGTATGGCTCTTTCCGGCAGATTACATGCTTTTTGAGCGTTACCGTATCTAAAGGCGGGTTTACACGTTGCTGCATAAGGATTATTTCTGCCTGAGCTTTTCTTCATTAAGTGTTCATATATACTGGGTACTATTGTACTAGGGCCATTACCGGTTCACACATACAACTATATGCACCTATTGATAGTAGAAGATGAAGAGAAGCTCGCCAAAGCCCTTAAAAAGGGCCTCGAGATGAAGGGCTACGCCGTTGACTGGCTGCCCGACCCGCAAAAGGCGCTTAGCCGCATCCTCCTCTACCGCAATGAGTACGACCTTATTATCCTCGACTTGATGCTGCCCGGCATGGACGGCGCAACCATTACCGAAAATGTCCGCAAAGAGAATGTCACGACACCTATCATTATTCTTACCGCGCGCAACGAGACCGAACACAAAGTCGACCTGCTGAACAAAGGAGCCGACGACTATATTGTGAAGCCGTTTTCGTTTGACGAGCTGCTCTCGCGCATCAATGCCGTGCTGCGCCGCCCGCAAACCAGCCAGCCGGTGATACTGCGCGTCGGCGAGCTGGAAATGAACGCCTCTACCCGCACGGTAACCAAAAGCGGCGAAGAAGTGCCGCTGACCCTGAAAGAGTTTTCATTATTAGAGTGCTTTATGCGCCAGCCCAATGAGGTGCTCTCGCGCGAGAAGCTGTTTGACCACGTGTGGGACTTTAACTCCCTGTCGTGGAGCAATGTGCTGGACGTGCACATGAAAAACCTACGCAAAAAATTGCATGACGACCAATACAATACGCCGGTATTTGAAACTGTTCGCGGAGTGGGTTATCGCCTCGCGGGAGAAGTACAGGAATGAGCTCTTCTTCCGCACCACGCTCCAGATAATCACCCTGCAGGCCTTGCTCGTCTTGGTGTGCCTCGCCGCCTTTCTCTTTTCGCTCTACAACCCCGCCGACAAATGGTACGCCTTTGGCGGCGTGCTGTCCTTAAGCGTCCTGTGCGGAGCGCTACTTGCGCGCTTTACCCTGCGGCCCGCGCGCGACACGCTGCGCTACCAAAAGCTGTTTATCTCGAACGTCGCGCACGAGCTGCGTACGCCGCTTTCCGTCATTAAAACCTCGACCGAGGTCGGGCTTATCGACGACAAGCTTGACGCCGACGCCAAACAAACCTTTAACGATATTTTGGGCGAGCTGGACCGCGTGTCGGAAATTATCAACAACCTCCTGTCATTAAACACGCTGACCCGCCCCGAGCGCATGCAGTTTGCCAACGTCGAGCTGGGTCCCATTGTCGAGACCGTAATCAAGCGCCACGTGATTTTGGCCGACGAGCGCAGCATTAAAGTTCAGGTTACCAAAGGTTTGTACACCCGCGTGTGGGGCAACGCGACCGCGCTCGAGCAGGTAATCGCCAACCTGGTTAAAAATGCCATCAGCTACACCCCGCGAGGCAGCGACGGGCAAGTTAGTATTGAGGTGCGCCCCGAGGGCGGCATGATGCTGCTTTCGGTCACTGACAACGGCATCGGCATAACCCAAGAGGACCTCTTTCATATTTTTGAGCCGTTTTACCGCGCCGACATGTCGCGCGTGCGCAAAATCAAAAAGAGCGGCTCGGGGTTGGGGCTTACTATTGTCAACGAAATAGTGCGCGTACACCACGGCAAAATACAAATACAAAGCGCTTTGCGCCGCGGCACCAGCGTGCATGTGTACTTGCCGCACGGCACGGGAGTACCTCTGCCGGAAACCCCTGCCGAAGAAGAGCAAGCGGGAAAGCCAAGCGAAATTTCGCTGGATTTTTCAAAAAAGGGAGCGCAGCACTCAAAATTTGCAGCCGCCAACAGATGAAGTACTCACTTAATTTTATGTATATTTCATTTTGGTTTCAGTGCACTCCTGTACGCTTGGATGTACACGGCGTCTGGAGTCTCATAGAGACCGCTGTTACTTCCCCGCCAAACTCGGGGTTATAAAAACCGAACAGTCGAACATATTAGTCCGAATAAACTTAAGCGATATGGAAAAAGTGAGCGCTTGAGCCGAGGGGGCCTCGATACCAATACAGGGAGGGGCCCCCTCGGCGCGTCAGCCAACGGCTGACGCGCCCTTATCCCCTTTTTTTGCGCCCTTCAGCTAATTTTCATCGTATACTTAAGAGATGGATGACTCTGCCGGAGTTGGATCTCTTTCTCATTTCGACAAAGAATTGCGCCCATGGGGCGGCTTTGAGCGTTTTACCCTAAACGAAGCAACAACGGTCAAGATTATTACCGTAAAAGAGGGTGAGGAATTTAGCCTGCAAATACATTCGGCGCGGGACGAGTTTTGGCGCGTCATTGGCGGCACGGGCACCGTCACCCTTAACGATACTGAAAGCCACGCAGCGGCCGGCGACTCCTTTTACTGCCCGCGCGGCACCAAACACCGCGCCAAAGGCGGCGTTGGAGGCCTCCAGTTCCTTGAAATTGCATTTGGCGACTTTGACGAGTCGGACATTACCCGTTTGGAAGACAAGTATGGGCGCGCGTAGCGTACCATGCACGTTTTGACCGTATGTTTTCATTGATTTTACTATTACTGGCGCTCTGTTTAATTTTGTTCGGGCTCTTTTGCCTGCTGCACTTTGGCCCGCGTGCGCCGTGGCGGGTCGAGCTTGACCGTTTGCCGCAAAACCCGGTGTTGGGACCCATTGCCACCAGCTGGTGGGAGTCACAGGCGGTGTTTAACCCCGCTGCCGTGTACGACGGTGGCCGCGTGCACCTGCTGTACCGCGCACTGGGCAATGACGGCGTGTCGCGCATCGGATATGCATCGAGTGCTGACGGCGTGCATTTTGACGAGCGGCTTCCCTACCCCGTGTTTACGCCATCGCGCGACTTTAGCGTGGCGCACGCCGGCCGCGTGTATCCGGCGCTCTCTTACAACACCCATTCGTACGCCTCGGGCGGCGGTTGGGGCGGCTCGGAGGACCCACGCATGGTAAAGCTCGACGGCCGCATGTACATGACCTTTACCGCTTTTGACGGCTGGGGGTTCCTGCGCATGGCCATGTCGAGCATTTCAGCCAAAGACTTTATCGAAAAAAAGTGGAAATGGCAGGCGCCCGTGCTGCTCTCGCCGCCAAACGAAATAAATAAAAACTGGCTGATCTTTCCCGAAAAGATACACGGCAAATACGCCGTGCTGCACAGCGTCACTCCTGAAATAAAAATAGAATACGTCGATTCGCTCGATACGTTTGACGGCCACACCTTTATCAACGGCTCTACCCGCTCGGGCGGCCGTCATGGCCACTGGGACAGCATTGTGCGCGGCGCCGGCGCCCCTCCGCTTAAAACAAAATATGGCTGGCTGCTGCTGTACCACGGTTTTGATGAGCATCATCCGGAAGTGGGCTACAAAGTGGGCGCCATGCTGCTGGACTTAGAGGCGCCCGAGAAGGTGCTGTACCGCTCATCGAGCCCCATACTCGAGTCTAAAGAGTGGTACGAAAACGACTGGAAGCCGGGCGTCACGTATGCCTCGGGTTCGGTCATACTTGGCGACAATTTATTGGTGTATTACGGCGGCGGCGACAAACATATTGCCGTGGCCAAGTCCAACCTCGAAGAATTTTTGCACAAGCTGATGTCCGCTGAAAATAAACAGTAAAATAAGGTAGAATTAGTATATGTACGTTATCCGCCGCAGCTCGCACAACCCCCTTATCGCGCCGCAAAACGAAAAGCACTGGGAAGCCCAAGGAACCTTTAACCCAACCCCCATCCGGCAAGGCAACTTAACCCACGTGCTGTACCGCGCGCTTGGCCGCCCCGACGCGCTGATGACGCCGGCCGGCATCTCGACCATTGGCAAAGCGCTCACCGTCGACGGCCACCACTTTCAAAACCGGCGGCAGTTTATCGTTCCCACCGAAGAGTGGGACAAGTTTGGCTGCGAGGACCCGCGTGCGACGCTTTTTGAGGGCAAGTATTACATTTTTTACACCGCGCTCGGCGGGATGCCGTTTGGGCCGGGCAATATTAAAGTTGCCGTCGCTATATCCAAAGACCTCGAAACAATTGAGCAGAAGCATTTGATTACGCCGTTTAACGCCAAAGCGATGACGCTCTTTCCCGAGCGGATTAACGGCAAAATTACAGTCATGCTAAGCGTGCATACCGACGAGCCGCCCACGCACATTGCCATTGCACAGTGCGACAAAATCGAGGAGCTGTGGGACTTAGCCTTTTGGGAAAAATGGCACGCCAGTTTGGACGAGCATATCATAAACCCGCTGCGGTTCGAGCATGACCACGTCGAGGTTGGCGCAACGCCGATAAAAACAAAAGACGGCTGGCTGATGTTTTACTCCTACATCCAAAATTACTTTGGCGGCGGCGAGCGCGTGTTTGGCATCGAGGCGCTGCTTTTGGACTTAGAGGAGCCGCGGCAAATTGTCGGCCGCACCAAGGGCCCCATTATGGTGCCCGAGGAAATTTACGAAAAGTACGGCATCGTGCCGAACATCGTCTTCCCTTCCGGCGCATTGCTGCACAAAGACGGCCGCGTCGACGTGTACTACGGCGCAGCCGACACGGTATGTGCGCGCGCTTCGCTCAACCTCTTGGATTTGTTAAACGCCATGGTGCCGGCGCGCCGCGTCGAGCTGGTAGTGCGCGCCAAAGAAAATCCGATACTGAGGCCGGTTGAGTTCCACGCGTGGGAAAAGAAGGCCGTGTTTAATGCCGCAACCATCGATTTGGACGACACCGTGCACATCCTGTACCGCGCCATGGGCGACGATAACACATCAGTCGTGGGCTACGCGGCAAGCAAAAATGGCGTCAAAATAACCGCCCGCGATGAGGAGCCCGCCTACAAGCCGCGCGAGGATTTTGAACTTAAAAAGAAGGAGGGCAGCAACTCGGGGTGCGAGGACCCGCGCATTACCCGCATTGGCAACACGCTGTATATGATGTACACCGCGTACAACGGCGTCGACCCGGTGCGCGTGGCGCTTACCTCGATATCGACCAAAGACTTTTTGGCAAAGCGCTGGGATAAATGGGCAAAACCGCAGCTGACCACTCCCGACAAAGTAAACGACAAGGACACATGCCTCTTTCCCGAGAAAATCGGCGGCCAATACATGCTGCTGCACCGCATTGACCCGCAATTGTGCGCCGACTTTTTGGATACGCTCGATTTTAGCAAGAGCAAGCTCACCCGCTGTATCGAAGTCATGGGTCCGCGCGCCGGCATGTGGGACTCGGTAAAAATCGGCATCGCCGGGCCCCCCATCAAAACCGACAAAGGCTGGCTTTTGATTTACCACGGCGTGTCCAAAACCAATACCTACCGGCTTGGCGCAGTGCTGCTTGATCTTAAAAACCCCTCGCTGGTGCTTTCGCGCACTGTAGACACCATATTTGAGCCTCTGGAGGAGTACGAAAAGAAGGGCGTCGTGCCCAACGCTGTCTTTTCGTGCGGCATGGTCTTGCGCGGCGATACGCTGCTTATTTACTACGGCGGGGCCGACACGGTATTGGGCGTTGCCAAATGTTCGCTCAAAAAATTGCTGAAGATACTGTTGCCCGATAACATTAAATAAAAAACAACCCGGAATTCCTTCCGGGTTGTTTTTTATGTAGTGATTACTTCGTAACGGTAACCGATGCCGTGCTTTTGTTTTGATTGCTTGAGGAGTCAGTGGCAGTTGCCGTAATGGTGTGCGAGCCCGCTGTTATGGTTTTGCCCGGCCACGCGTAGCTGCAACTGGTAGCATTGGTACACGTTTTAAGAGTCGTGCCGTCAATAGCTATGACTATAGACGCTATCCCGCTGGAGTCGCTTGCCGAAACAGCGACGTTTACATTACCGTTGCCCTTAAGTTTTGCGCCGCTTGTTGGCGAGGTTATGGTAACGCTTGGCGCGGTAGCGTCGATTATGGGAGACTGTGTCGTAACGGCGACCGCGGTTGATTGCGCCGAAGTATTGCCGGCAGCGTCATGCGCGGCAACGGTGTACTGGTACGTAGTCGCCCCCGTAAGTCCGGTGTCGGTGTAACTTGGCGTGCTTGGGCTGCCCACCTTGGTCCCGTTTCGGTATACATAGTAGCCGGTTACAGCCACGTTGTCGGTTGAAGAGCTCCAGGTGAGGCTCGTTTGCGTATCCGAGAGCGCCGAGCCGGCCACATTTTGCGGTACCGTTGGGGCCACCGTATCTGTCAAGCCGCCAGTGACGTTAACCGTAATCGGGGCCGAGAGTCCTACATTGCCCGACGGGTCATACGCGCGGGTTTGGAGCGTGTGCGAGCCATTCATGTCGGCGGCGCTATTCCACGAGCACGAGCCGCTTGCGGTCGAGACGCCGCTATAGGTCTGAGTGCAGATAACCGCGCCGTCGCGGAGCGTCTCGACTTTTGACAAAGCGATATTGTCCTGCGAGCTTGCCGATACAATTACATAGCCGGTCACGCTTGCGCCGTTAAGCGGCGAGGTAATGCCGGTAGTAGGTGCAATCGTGTCAGCCACATTGTTGGCGGTTGTCACGATAACGATCGGCGAAGCACTTATGTTGCCGGCCGAATCTCTAGCTGTAGCTTGTATCGTATGAGCGCCATCGCTCGTCAGGGTTGTATTCCATGCATAAGATAAGGTATAGGAAAGCGTCGAGCCAAGGCCTAAGCCGTAAACGTACACGCCATCAATATAGACAGATATGCTTGAAAGCCCCTTGTTGTCGCTGGCCGGAGCTTTGATGGTTACGGTACCAACAAGCGTCGAGCTGGCAAGCGGCGAGGAGACGGCGACTGTGGGCGGCGTATTGTCGACCGTGACTGTTGCCGTCGAGGATGAGCCAATGTTGCCCGCCGCATCGTAGGCTTTGGCCTGCAAGGTGTGCACAGAGCCATCAGTCTCTAACGTGGTGTCCCAGGTAAAGGTATACGGGGAACTGGTGTCCGTGCCCAGTAGCGTGCCGTCTTTGTAGAGCTCAACTTTGGTTACCCCGACGTCGTCGCCCGCTTTTACCGTAAAACTTGGCTGGCCGGATACGATACCGTTGGTATATACGCATGACAGGCAGGTTGAATTATAGAGAACCGCAGTAGGCGCAATGGTGTCGGTGTACGATCCTATTGCAATATTGACCACCGCTCCCGTCGAACTGTGGCTTACTTGGGTTATTTTAACCCCGGTGGCCGGGTCGCCAAACGCGGTGCCGTCGAGCAGCGTATCATTAACGTGACTACTGTCGCCCGGGGTTGTGTCAACCAGTTTGGTTTGAATTGAGGCCGTGCCGCTCCAGATGTGGACTTCGACGCCTTTGGACCAATAATTTATCATGTTTGTATTGGTGTCGAACTGGCCCAGCGGCTGGCGATATGAAATATAGTAGGCATCCGAGGTATTAGGCTTGGCAATTTTAAGCACCTCTACCCCGCTGTTGCTCTCAAGCGGCGCAATAGTATAAGTGCCGCTGGTGGTAACTGTCTGCACCTCGCTGCCCGCTGCCCAACCCATGGCTACTTTATGAGGCGCGTTAAACTGGTCGTAACCGCCGCCCATTACGTCGGAGCTGTCGCCGTACTCGGTATTGATGCAACCGCTGTAAGGCGCAATTTGCGTCGTGCCGCAGTCAAACGAGTTGGCGTGGTGCACGCCAAGGTTGTGGCCTAGCTCGTGCGAATAGATTGAAGCGCCGTTGTATCCGTATATCCACGTCTGGCTCGGGTTGCCGCCAATGGTGCCTTGGCCGCCGTAACCCGGGCAGCTGCCGCTTGGCAATGCGTACACCTTATGCACATAGCTCGAAAGGTTTGCGCCGCCGGTACTTGCCGCCTTGTCGGCAAGCGACGCCCAGTTGTACATTTGGTTTTGGCACTCGGCGTTGGTCATGCTCGAAGGCATCGTGTAATTAATTGTGTAGGGACCTACGACGTTGCCGGTTAAGTTGACCGCGCCGTTTGAGTTTTCCGAATAAAAGGCTGCCGATGAGACGCCGCCGGTAAAGGTAGTTGAGGCAATTTGGTCAACCGTAAAGCTCTCTGCCACGTTGTTAAAGCTTACGAGTATCACAATCGTTTGCTGGTTGGTCGAGGCCGCGACAGTGCCGGCCGCAGTTACGGTCGTACCTCCGGAGTTTCCTGCTACGGCAAGCTGGCTGTCGAGCAATACGCCGTGCAGCCGCGCTTTGGCGCCGGTGATTAAATCAGGATGCGGGCCGTCAAAATGCACTTCGTAACGCTTGCCGGTTGTGGCAGATACTGCAAAGTATTGAAGCGGAATCTCCTGACCCTCTACAAAGGTGTCCGCATGGATGACGCTTATCGTAGCGTTAAAGTCGACGACGCTCTCTATCATGTTTTGCAGGTCGGCGGGCAAAGCCGAGCGCGTACTTGCCGGGAGCTGCCCCGTAAGAATTGCGTGAGGATCTTGCTGCATTAGGCTAAGTACGGCTTGCTTGCGCTCTTGCAGCAGGTTAAACAGCGCGTCGGAGAGCGTCTTCTTTTCTTCGGGCGTGGCCGAGGCGTACTGCTTGGCAGCCGCGCGCACCAGCGCATTGAGCTCGGCAATCGTTGCCACCGGAGCCGGCTTTGCGTCTGATGCCACAACTGCAGCGACAAGCGAGCCGGGCGCCTCTGAATTAATAACGTTTACAAGCGAATGAGTAACAAGAGTGCCTACAATCAACAGTACTGCAAAATGCGTAACAGTAGCATAGCGCTTATAAAATTCCTCCATGTATAAAAGTTAGTAAATAAATGATACATTTTTAAGTATACCGTCAATACTTACGCTCAAAGCCTGGCGGTGTGTACAACAAAAGGCGTCCGCAATAGGACTTTTATTTTTGCGAGTATACTTACAATGCATGCATTTTAAGCCAAAGTTAATGGCCTTTGACCTCGACGGCACGCTTGCCGAAAGCAAACAGCGCTTGAGCGCCGACATCGGCGAGCTTTTGGCGCACCTAACTCACAAAATGCCGGTCGCCGTGATGTCGGGCGCATCGTTTAAGCAGTTTGAGTCACAGTTTTTGCCGGCACTGCCGGATGATGCCAACCTCAAAAATCTGTATCTCTTCCCCACCAGTGCAGCACAATGCTACACACGCCAAGGCAGCGCGTGGGTGCCAAAGTACGATCACTCTTTTACGCCGGTTGAGCGCGAGGTTATTTTGCAGGCGCTGGCGCAATGCATGGAAGAGACTCATTTTAGTAAAGAGCCGCCGCAATTGTGGGGCGAGCGCATAGAGGACCGTGGCGCGCAGATTAGCTTTTCGGCTCTTGGCCAAAAGGCGCCGGTCGAGGAAAAAGAAAAGTGGAAGGCCGCGCATGACAACGAGCGCAAAGAACTGTACCATGCGCTTGTTAAAAAGTTGCCGGGCCTCTCTATCCGCATGGGCGGCCTTACTTCGATAGATATTACCCGCCAAGGCATAAACAAAGCGTACGGCATACGCAAGCTGGTGGAATTAACCGGCATATCAGTGCCCGAAATGCTGTATGTGGGCGACGCCCTGCAAGAAGGCGGCAATGACGCCGTGGTTATAGAAACGGGCGTCAAAACCCACGAGGTCTTTGGCCCCAAAGAAACCGCCGCGCTGATAGAGGAAATTTTGGCGGTAAAATAAAAAACTCCCGCACACGCGGGAGTTTTTTTATTGTTAATGAGTAATTAGCTGAGCGGGCAGCTTTCGGGAGCGGTCAGCTGCGCTGCCGCTGCGTCAAAGTTGCCGGTGTCGATTGCCGTTTGGATGATGCTTATCACCTGCGCCGGGGTAAAGCCCGAGTTAAGCGCTGACGCATTGAGCAGCGCATCCACAGCCACGCGTGCCAGCATGCTTATGCCCCCGCCATTTGCCTGCAGTGCCTGCAGCAGGGTCGGATTAGTAAGGGGGCTAGGTTTGCCGCCTGCGCTCCACATGATCGTTATAGTCCTGCCAAAGACCGAAGAGAAGGTTTGACTTTGCGTGAAGGTGACCCAGTCATGGAAGTGCTGATCCTGCTTCCAGAAGCCAGGACTGCAGTACTGCGCAGCTGGAGGAGGTGGCGGAGCCTGCACTGTTAGCACCTCGCTGCCGCACGTGCTGGTTGCAGCCGCGTTGTTAGCGTCGCCCGAGTACACTACCTGCCAGAAGAAGGTCCCTGCAGTGTTAAAGGTAATAGCGTCCGAGTCGGGCACAATGCCGTTGGTAACCGTTTTGGTACCGGCGCTTTGCGCGCCCGCGCTGCAGGTATTGTTGGTGTACACGGTGTACGTTGCCGTACCGCTTGGGCTCGAAGTTGCGCCGCTGAGCGTTGCCGAGTCGTGCACCGCAGTGCCGGTCAATACTGGCGTGGTGGTCGAGAGCGTAGTCGTAATGGTTGGAGCCGTCTTGCTTACCGTAACCGGTTCGGCGCTGCAAGTGCTGGTGGCGGGATTATTGTTAGTGTCGCCCGCGTACACCGCTGTCCAATGCCAAACGCCGCTGGCGTTGCTGGTAAAGCCGGGGCTAGTTGCATACGGTGCAGTGGGGTCGGTATTGGTATATACGGCGGCAGAGGAGCACGTTGCGTCAGATGGCGGGAAGAGCCTAAAGGTGACGCTGCCGGTGGGGCTGGAGCCGCCCGTAAGTGCTGCCGTGTCGTTAAGCACCGTGCCAACCGGGCCGCCTGCCGACGGCGTGGTGGTTATGGTCGGAGATACTTTGTTGACCGTGGTTTGTGTCGAGCCCGAACCCGAACCGGTGAGGCCTGAAGTAAGACCCAAGAATTGCGCCGAGCCAAGTTCGTCGGTTTGGACTCCGGCAGTTATAGCATTGGCGTCTTTGGTCGGAACTTTAAGCACGTCGACAGTAAAGTCGATAACGCAAGAGGAGCTTGCGACCGTGCCGCTCGACGGCCCCAGGGTTACCGCCGAACCGGGCGTAAAGGTCACGTTGCCGTTGCTGTCGGGTGCGCCTGCGGTAAACGTAATGCCGGCGCATGCGGTGCCGGTGTGGCCGGTGCCGTTGTGCACGGTAAACACGCCGGTGTCGGCATCAGCTGTTTGGCAGGTACTGTTGGCGGTCGAGCCGCACGATGGCGTGTGCGTAATGCTCGACACCGAAACACTTTCGGTTGCATTTGTCAGAGTCGACTGGTTACTAATGGTGAGCGTTGCGGGCAAGGCTGTCTGCCCTACCGTTACCGGCGACGGATAGTCGGGGACCACGCTGCCGCCCACGCCTGCAAATGCCGGCGAAGCAAACAGCAAAAGCCCCGCGCCGGAGAGCGCGAGCGATACAGCTGCCTTGGCTGCAGCTGCTTTGTATGTGTGTACTTTCATAAACGTATAAATAAAACTGATAATGTTCGCACCTAATAATCGCCCAGAGAACAGACCTTGCAGCACAGGCCTATATAATGGCACTCCCTGATGAAGTCTTCCTGAATTGCAAAAGACCTCCGCACGTGCGGAGGTCTTCATCAAGAATTAATCTTGAAAATTAAATTATGTCGCCCTGGTTGCCGGTGACGGCATTGACCCAGACCTTATTGCCACCCGCGCGGTAAATCCATCCCCACCACGGCTGGTCAAACGTGTAGCCGGGGCTAAAGTACTGGTCAGTCCAGCTTATTGCGCCCGGGCAGTTGCCGGCAGAGTCGCATTGGTAGTCAACCGTGCCTACAGAGCCGCTCGTCTTCCACAGAGGCGATGACATAAGCGTACCGGTAATGGTGGCTTTGTAGCCGCCGGTAATGACGCCTGCCTCGCTGCCGGTTAACGTAGCGGTGTTGCCGGGGCTACGCTGCCCTGCAATGCCTGCAAATTTGCCTTCGTATTTAACCATTGCGCAGTACGAGTTGGCGCCCGTCTTCCACATCTGGATAGTGCGGTTAAAGCTGTCGAGGCCCCAGTAGTTGCCTGCCTGGCCCGAGTCGGCGTCGTTGGCTATCTTTTCGGTTATATTAACCACCGGAGCGCCCGTGCCGTTGCAGTTAGATGCTGCCAGCTGCTCGCCAAAATCGAGATGGAAAGCCGCCTCTGACGGCGACGCCGCCTGCCCTACTGCCGCTGCCGGCACTTTAGGAGAAGCCGACGCTATCATAAAAACTCCCACAACCGCCAAGGCACCTATGCATCCTGCCAAACCTGCTTTGATTGAATCGTTCATTGTTATAAAAATACTAATAAAGACAGTCTGTTAGACCCTGTCTATAGAGTAGCGCGCTTGAGCCTTATCTCAAACCACCGTATCCACAGCAAAAACCCGCCAAATAAGTGGCGGATTTTTGTTTGCCAAAGGAAAGAAGCAGTCGATTACTTGCCTCCTTTGCCAAGGGTAATGTTGCTGACTGTCCAAAGAGCAGAGGGTTCTGTAGGCGTACGCTCTGCGATGACAAACGCCAGTGCGTCGGTTGCAACCGTCCAAGTAGGGTTAGCTGCTACAAGCGCAGCCCAATTTGAGTATTCGACTCCATTTACGAAGATTCCGCAATTACTATCATGGATAACATCTACTACCCCGCCAGTGCCCGGGCAGTAAAAGGCGTCAATAAACAAGTACGCATCAGTGTTGCTATCGCCGTTTGTATCAACCGGCACATTAAGACTTAGGTCGCCGGGGTTTGGAGTTACCGTGCCCGTGTAGCTGTATCCAAGCTGGGTCACGCTGCCCAAAGTCTGGCCGTTGAGCGTGCTGTTTTGAATATAGACGCCCGAGTAGTCGCCGCTAGGGTTAGTATCGGTGTTGTTGAGCGTTGCCGGCCCCTTTGCGCCGTTGGCCTTGAGCGTACAAGTGCCGCCAAATCCGCCGTCGGTAGTGCCGTCAAAACACAATATTTTGTTTTGGCCGGGCGCCGTGACGGGCGTTGCTGCAAATGCCAGTGAGCTAACAAAAAGGCTGGCGATGACCGCTGCCGCACCGACTGCCCCGATTATTTGTGATCGATTCATACTAATTTTATTTTAATTAACTTTTAACGAACTGATAATAACCTCACTGTAGCAACCCTACCTGAAGCCTTCCTGAAGAAGCAAAAACAAAACCCGCCGGTTAGCGGGTTTTGTACCAAGGTTCGACCTTGAAGTGAATTTATTACAGTGCTGCGCACGTTGCCATATTGCTGGCGTTGATGGTCGAGTTGTCTCCGGCGCGGTCGCTAAAGTACAGCGCGCCTGCATTGTCGGTGCCCGGCGCCGTGCCGTTAATATCCTGCACTGACCCTGCACGCCAGTTGCCAAAACATCCGGGGCCGGCAGTCGGGCCCGACGTCGGGCCGCCCGATGCAAATGCCGGAGCAATCATCGAGCCAAACATGATTGCAACGGTGCCTGTGGTAAACAAAACCTTTTTAATATTCTTCATATAAATATGTAGCTAGCTGATAGATTGTCACTGTACCAACCCAACATGAAGCCTTCCTGAAGCACAAAAAACCCTGCAGATGCGGGGTTTTTTGAAACTCTTTGAGTTTAGATTTAGTAAGCGCCGTGACCAATCAGGAATGCATTGACTATAGAAGTGTATGCAGCAGTATCGCAAGCATTAATCCCACTAAACAATGTTTGCGGGCCCATTTGATGTGCAACCAAAGAGATAAGGTTCGGCGCTGCATTAGGCTTTACTCCATGACTCTTAAGTAATTGAGCTGCAATTGCTGGAGCCGCCGGACATTGAACAACCACAGGCGGTGCAACACAATAATTGACGGTGGCCTTGTAAATAACGCCAGTTGGGTTGTTTGGCCCATCTGTAAAGGCATCGTTTTTAACCACAAACTCAAGCGTATGTGAGCCAGCCGTTAGAACAAACGGGCTAGTTGGTGTTGCCGCTGAGAAGCCCGTGGCAGTTCCTATTGAAGCATCATCCAAGAATGCTTGTGCTGAGTTGTCAGCTGCGAAATATAAAGCCGTAGGAGAAACAACAGCGCCAGCCGGAAGCGTGAAGGTTTGGCTAAAGAGGCGCCATGAGTCTACTGCGGAATTATCTGCGCCGGTGCCGCTACTGGTCGGACCGGTTGAATTGTCGTTGACAAAGATTGCTCCGGCTACGTTTGCATCATTTGCAGAGCCATCCCAAGCTCCAGGGAATCCTGTCGGAAATGCAGCAACTGCAGCTGTCATTACATTGGAGAATAAACTATCGAGACTTGAGCCGGATGGATCAATTAGAGTTGAACCCTTAAACAGTGTGTTTGTACCGCTCTTTAGAGTGACATCTGTGCAGAGTTGGCCATTAACAACACTTCCTGAGAAGAGAGAGAGATTGTCTATTAAGAAGCCTTTTCCAGCATCTGCCGGATTAGTTAACGGACCCGATCCTGTGCGTGACTGAAAGATAAGCGAGTCTACGGTGCGCGTCGGGTTATGCTCACAATAGTTATAATACCCTTCCCAGCTTGTCCCTGTTATCCTAAGCACTCCGTCAATGTAGATTTTAACTACATCGTTGTCAGCGCCATCTACAAAGTCCATAGCGAATCGTATAGTATGTGGCTTTGTGCGGTCCAATGTCGCGATATCTGTCTCGACAAAGTTACCTCCAGTAATACAGGTACCTGGAGCTTCTACACCTGCACCATTTTGATAATCATCGAAGAATACGTGAATGCCATTGGACTGATCTTCAAAACGTACATAGCTCATGCGGGCACCATCTCCGCGGTCAGGAGAAACTGAAAGATGCAGTCCCGGCTGTTGAGCGCCAGGTTGAGCGGACGCAATATCGAATTGTGCTTCAAAATGAGGCTGGCGAACCCCGCCGGACATACCCCCATTTTGTGCTGCGGTTTCACCTGCCTCGTTGTTAAGAGGTTTACTGTATACCCAATCGCCAAATGAGCCACTAGTAACGGCATCAGATATTCTGAAGCTCTGTGCACCAAAACTTACAGGTGCGCCAGTGTTTACAACTACTGACTGATCATAAGAAGGATTAATCGCGCCAGCATTGACTAGGGTGTTATTACTTCCACCCCAACCATCCTGCCCACCCACGGAAGTAGGCGTATAAGGCGGATTTTCGAAATTAACATTGACCGTATCTGCCATTGCTACCGCCGGCAAAACCATGAGTGCAGCAGAAACGAGAGCCGAGACCAGTATTTTATTTTTCATCTTTAATTCTTTATCTACAAATAATTTATAACTAATAATTTTGAAACTAATTGGTTGTAGTATCCCAGAACCTTATAAAGGCCTGCTTTTGAGAAGTTTGTGAGGTTGCGCTCCCCGGATTCAAGGTTGACGGTAGAGGAGTTGGATCGCCGCTTTGATTGAAGGCGTCGAGCGCTGAAGTTGATGCACCCATAAGACTGGTGATATTGCCACAATACGCGCTCTGAGCAGTTGCAATTACTCCACCGTCATTGGTTCCCAGTACGTCGCGATTTAATATTGCCGCAAGTAACTGTTGAAGGAGTATCATACGAGCTTGATCAATAGCTAAGCGTGGTTGGCCCGTACTTTGCTTTGATATGCCTGCAAAGAATCCTCCCATAAGTTGATTCAGATTGGTTGAAGGTGTGGCGCTGATCGCTGTTTTAAAACAAAGATTGTCATCCGTGGTTGGTGTTACGTGCAATGCCCATTGCGTATTTGTGAGTTGAGTATGCGTAGACCAAAAGCCGAGCGTGCGGGTCGGAGGATTGTCATCATTAACTATTGTGCACACTGCGTTTTGACCTACACCCAATATTATCTGATTTCCTGCATTTGTAACCCCGGTACAAACCCAACCCGCCGTTGAGTGGTATCCGGCAGGACCGGCTTCAGAAAGTGTGTAGGTTCCAGCTGAGAATGTTGAGCCACTCACCACATCGGCGTTACCAGGAGCGCCTGGCCCAGAGAGAGGCGTAACGCCTGCTGCGGTAAGAGTCCATGCGTTTTCATGCGCCGTACCTCCATTGTCATTTACCACAACTTTATTAAGAGTAAGCGAAGGCGCAATATCGTCGTTAGTGATGGTGCAGGTTAAATCGATACCCGATACAGTTGTGCCCGAGCAATTGGCATCGGGGTTTGTCTGCGCGTAACCAAGTGCAGTTGGACTGTCCTCTGTTGCAGTATATGAGGACGGGCCAAGTGTAAACTGCGTGCCCGCCTCACTGCCGGCAAAGTCTGTTGTTGTAGTAGTTGCCAGGTGTAGTGTAAAGGCAGGTGCTTGCAATGTACCCCCGTTGTCATTGATTACGTGTTTCTTAACCGTGAGCGTAATGAGTTTAAAGTTGCCGAAGTCTTGTACAACGTTTGTGCCGCTCGAGACAACGATGGTGTAGCAGCCAACCGCGCTTGGTGTCCCCGGGAGTGTTTGCACCCAACCGGCCTGCAACTGCTCGCAAACCATATACGTACCCGGGCCAAGATTAGAGAAAGAGTAGTTACCCGATAGGCCCGTAGTCGTAGTCGTCGTACCCGAACCGTCGTTTATCTCAATAACCCAATTTTGAAGGCCTGGCTCGTTGCCACCCTTAACACCATCGCCGTTTAGGTCGTTAAACTTGGTGCCACTGATAGATACATTTTCGAAGTTGCCGAAGTCAACGCCGGTTACAAAGTCACCGTTGCCTGAAATAGGAATATCAAGCGGGTTGACTGTAGTTTGCGTCCAGCCTGCCGGTACCACCTCGCGCACCGTGTAAGTGCCTGCAACAAGGTTGGTAAAGCTGTAGTTGCCATTGCTATCGGTTACTGTGCAAGGTTCGGTTGCATTTGCATCGCACACATCTTGCGTTACTGAATTGTCCAAGTGGCCGTTGCCGTTGTTGTCGAGGTAGATAGTCACGCCGTTAAGTCCAACATCACCATCGTCTTGGATGCCGTTGCCGTTTAGGTCGTTAAACTTGGTGCCCGAAATGACGCCGAGTGAATTGGGTGGCGGAGGCGTAGCGTCCGCCTTTACCTTAAAGTTGTCGGTTTTGTTGGTACCATTGTCAAAGGTAGAGGTTGGAGATACCCACACCTTGTATTCGCCGCCGTGATTGGTAGTGTCGTCGTAGCCGGGCAAACCATTGCTTGCCTTTACTAAAATATTGGCGAGCTGGTAGCACTGCGCAAAACTGCCATCTACGACTTGCACAACCGAAGTGGTGCTAATGCCGAGCAAATCACCGTTTGGCACAGTTACTTTTACCCAGTAACTGCCATCGGCAAGCCCTGCCGAACCTACGTGATGCGGGCCGCCATCGAGGTACACGTCTGCTTTGTCGCCAAAAAGATTTATGTTGGTGCCTGCGCATGCAACGTTGGTCGTAAAAATTGCGCCGGTTGCGGCGTGCGCAAACGATGAATTAAAAGTCAATCCACACAACACTGCCGCCGCAACCAGTGCGATGCGGGCAAAAAAAGACAGCCGCCCATTTGAGAGTGCGTACATAAAACTTTATAAGACTAGCTGTTAAAGAGATCTGAAATTACGAACCATTCTGAAACCGACACAAAACATGAAGCCTTCCCCAAGGGTCAAACTATACCTAAGGTAGCATACCTGCCCCAAAACCGGTTTTGTCAAAGTGTGCACAACCAGTGCATAAACTGTGGAGAGCTACTTTTTAACCACATGAAAGCCCGCCACCGGCCTAAAGATTGCCGCCAGCACACCTAAACTTTCCATAATGCTGTAGGCGGGCAAGAGCACCAGCTGGCTAAGGTACCAGCCAGCCCGCTTCCACCACGCGGTAACGCCGTACTCGTCTAGGTTGGCCTTAAGGCCAATAAGATACAACACCTCAAACGAGGCAAACGAGTAGTTTGCCAAAAACCGTATCCACCACTCGGTGGCAAACCCAAAAAAGAAGTGCCCAATGGTGTACAGCGTGGCAAACGGCGCCAGCGCCCACAGTACGGTGTTAGTGCCTAACGAGAGCCGCCAGCGCAGCTTTACCGGCGCATACCACGTGACTTTGGCTAGGCCCTGAAACCAGCGCCTGCGCTGTTTTATAAAGTCGGCGACCGACTGCGTCGACTGCTCTTCTAAGTAGCCGTCAACCCAGCGGCAGCGGCGGCCCGACTCCATGGCCACCAGCGCCCAAAAAGAGTCCTCAGTGATAGAGCCGTTGGGCCCAAAGTCAAAGCCTATCGACTTTTCGATATCGTTGCGCACCACAATGTACGAGCCGTGCATCCCAAACACAGTGAGCCCCAGCTTGTGCTGGAAGTGGAAGCGCGCAAAATCGTCGCCGGTGCGCACGTTGTCGGCCAAGGTTAAAAAAGGGTGCTCAGCCCAAGTGCGGTGATACAAAATGGCGCCTTGCCCCACGCGCAAGCTGCCGCTTGCCTCCTCTTCGGCTATCATGGCACAAATGCCTTTGATGCCCGAGGGTGTCAGCTGCGTCTCTTCGTCGAGGTGGACTATCCACGCACCACCCTGCAATGGCGAGGCAAGCGTGGCGTAGTGCAACGCGCGCGCTTTGTACAGCGACTTGTTTTGCGTTACGTAGTCGTGCGGCACGATAATGTAGTGCAGGTCGTCGTTGGGCGCGGGCAGCAAAATATTTTTAGTATCGGTTACCACTTCGATAACATGCGGGAAGAGCGGCGTCCTTGCCATTTCCCATTGGCACCGGCGGATAGTCTCTGTTAGCGCGCGTACGTTGGTGCCGCGCGAGACAATGCGCAACGACACCAGATTGTTGATTGGTTTAACCTTGTCCAAATGCGTCGCATGCCGGTATGACAGCATGCCAATAAGCCCGAGCGTGCCGGGCACCACCGCCGCAAGCCACAGCAAGGCGCCCCACGACCAGATACTTTCAAGCGTGGTGTGCGGCGCCGAGTTTGCAGGCCACAACCAACTTTGGAGCGCATACAGGGCGATAATAATTGAAACGAGCCACACCAACACCAGCACGCGATGGCCCGAGAGAGGCCAAAACTCCCAGTCTCGCTTCGGTTCGGATACAGTAGAGATAGATAAGCTCAGGGGCATGAGAATACCTTAACAATATTTTTATGAAGGCTACATGAGAGATACAAAAAGCCGCGCGAGTTGCTCGCGCGGCTTTTTGCTTTTAAATCGTATTAGAACGCGCCTATGCCATTGGGCGTACCCAAACCGGTGGGGCCGTCAAAGCCGGCAATGGCAGTGCAGAGGTACGAGCCGCCGCATGAGCCGTTGCTGCCGGTCGTAACATCGTGGAGAGATGACGCGTGCGCGTAAGGAATGGTGTTAGCTGCAGTGGTGTTGCCCGAAAGCGCATATACGCCGGCAATGAGCGGCGAGGCCAAGCTGGTGCCGCCCACTTTAAACCAGCCCGACTTGCTTTGGAAGCGCGTCGAGTCGTACACGGCGGCGCCGGTGTTAGGGTCGGCTACGGCTGCCACGTCGGCAACGGTGCGGTTGGCGCAGCCCGTGTCGGTTTGTGGCAAGCCGGTTTTAGATTCGTACTGGCTGCAGCCGCTGCCGGCGCCATTCCATGCGCTCTCGCTTAGGTAGCTGCCATTACTATTTATAAAGAGGCTCGTGCCGCCAACCGCCGTAACATACGGTGATGCGGCCGGGTACTGCGCGCCGGCTGCAAAGCCCGCGTCGCCGCTGCTTACCGTAAAGGCAACGCCCGGTACGTTAAAGTGCGAGTCGTAAGAAGTTTCGCCTGAAAATTCGTTGGCGCCGTACGAGTTAGACACTACCTTGGCGCCCTGCAATACCGCTTGGTCTTCGGCTGCCATAAGGTTGGTAAAGGTTGCCGAGTCAGCTTCGACAAGTACGAGGGTGCAGTTTTGGCAGGTTGCATGCGCCACTTCAACATCGAGCGCAATTTCGAGCGCCCAGCTTGCATTGGTTACGGGGTACGCGGTGCCGCCGCGCTGGTTTACTTTTTTAAAGCAGCCGGTAGTAACGGTGCTTGAGCATTGCAGAAATGGAGGCAAGCCAAATGTCTTGTCGTAGGTAGTAAGGTCGTTAAATACGTTGGGGTTGTCGTATGCATCTACAATTGCAATCGTAGTAGGAGTTGAAGCGATGCCGCCGTTTAAATTGTAGGCTGAGCGGATCTGCTGCGGAGAAAGTCCTGCAGGTGCAGTGTTGGTGGATGGAGTGCCGCCTTTGTCGGCAATTACGCGCGCATGGCATCGTACGTCGCCTGCTGCTGCGGGGCCGGGGCACACCGGTACATGGTTTTGCGCAAAAAAGGCGTTGGGGTTGGCATTGTCGTTAGGGCCCTGTGCCAATACCGAACCTGCAAATACAAAAATAATGCTGACCGCCCCCACAAAACGCATGCTGTTTTTCATGTTAATATTGTACTACTTACTAAAGCTTTGTCAAGCTCTACCGTTTATAGCTTATATACCATGAAAATAGCATAAAAAAGGCCCCGGGGATATGTCCCCGGGGCGCATAACTGCAGGCAGGATGCCCTAGCGGCAGACCCTGACAATGCGGTCGACGCACTCGGCCCTCACGTGGCGCCGGTGATGCCGGCGCGGCCGTGCTTGTACAATGACCTCCTCCTGCACAACCGGCGTTGCCACCGGCTGGTTGGCAAAGGCAAGCACCGCAATGAGCGGGAGCATTTCAAGAGCGCTCGAAGAGTTACCCTGGACGCTCACGATGGTGTCGCCAGCGTTGAGCGTATTGCTGCCGTTGACCGAGCCGTTGGTGTTGGCTCCGCCATTTAGCGTGTTACCGCCGCTCGAAGAGTTGGCCGTGCCGCCGTTGGCAGTAAGGCCAATGTTGTTGGTGTTGTTATTGGTAGCGTTCGAATTCGAATTTGCAGTCGAATTCGAGTTGGAGTTGGCAGTAGCATTTTGCTGTTGGTTTTGATTTTGCTGCTGCTGTTGCCGGTTGACCATGTGGTTGTGATGCATCACGGGCGGCGTGGTGCACGGCGGACTGTTGGTGTCGCCGCAGCCGGCGTGCGGCGGCGGACTGTTGGTGTCTCCTTTGTTGTTGTTTACCGTTTGGTTGTGGGTGTTGTTGTGGGTATTGTTGTGGATGTTGTTGTGCACTTGAGTCACCGGATGGTTATTCAGATGCACGCCACCGTTTATGCGCCCCACGTTGCCGAGGCGTATGCCGGCTCCACCACTGCCAAAGTGGCTAACTCCTGCACCTGCGCCAAAGTGGTGCATACCGCCGCCTCCACTGTGGAAGTGGAAGCCTCCTCCCCCTCCCATGTGACCGCCAAGACCGCGCGCAAACGCGGGTGTTGCCGCTACCACTAACGCAGCAGCAACTATGCTAAACAATTTCCTGGACATCTAAGACTCCTCTTTTCTGCTGTGTGACTATTGTGATAATGCGACACGGTTGTGGCGCACTTGTCGCTTGGTTGCATGCACAGCCGGCTTGGCCGCCTGCGCTGTTGTTGTAGTTGCTGGCGCAACCATCTGCCTTGCCATCAACGCCTGCCCCGCCAGTGCCGCGGCAGGATGGTTTACAAACCCTAAGCCCCCGCCCAGGAGCGCCATCATGCGCTCTTGGTCTGTCTTGGCCGTTGCCATACGCAGTACAAAGCCAATAGGGCTGCACCCAATGGTGCTTAAGAGCAAGTTGCCGACCGTGTCGCCCGGCGACCATACCTCTTTTGCCTCGGCGCCGTCTTGCGCCATAAACGCAAACGTACCGATAGCGCACACGGCCATGCCCGCAAGCGGGCCGCCTGCCATTGATGCGCCGATTTGTGCAACCTGCAAACCAACCATGCGAGCTTTGTTATGCCCGGCATTGTTTGGTGCAATTTGCGGCAACGCGCGCGCAGCGCGCCCAGCTTTAGAAACGCGGCCAGAACCCGCAGCGCGGCGGGTTTGTACAACTGCTCGCCTTGGCATGGGTTTAACCACGACTATGGTAGGCAGTGCGTTGGCCCAGTACCGCTCTTCGTCTTTGGGCAGCGCCCACGTAAGCGGGCACATGCCCGGTTTTGTTTTGCACGGGACCTTAATGGGGTCGCGCGCTTTTGGCACCTCGACGCAACCGCTTGTGAGCCATGGGGTTGCGGGATTGGCGCACTCATCAACCGGCTGCAGCGAAGCGAGCACGATTTTTGGCTCGCCGGCTGCGGCACTGGCGGCCGCGCACGGCAACAGTAATGCCGCGCATAGCAGGTAAAACAACAAACGCATCTTTAAGCTCCCTTCCTACTATTTTTGCAAGGTTCAACTAACCTCAACAATAAGTAAGGCCGCTGAAACTGTGCTGAATGTAATTGCAGTGAATTACGCTATTTAAACCAGCCCAAACGCTCAAACAGGCTGCGGAAAAATCCTTTAGGCGCTTGCGGAGGAGTGCCGGACGCTAGTTGTTGCTGCAAGTCGCCCACGGTGGTAGATGCCGGTTGGCCGAATATCCATTGTAAAATACTGCCAAGGCTAAAGTGCAGGCCGTTGCCTTGCTCATCACTCGAGCTGCCTTCTTTACGCTGAAACCCGGGCGGAGTCGTGGTGCCAAAGTGTTTAAGTATGCCGAGCTTTTTGCCGTGCTCGCCCGGCATTGCCATGGTGCTTGTGCCGTGCTCGCCAGTGGTGCTGCCTTCGTGGTCGTCAATCTCGCGCGTGGTGCTGCCCATCATGTGCACAGTAGAGCCCTGATTGTTGTCAGTGTTGTCCTCTGCTAATGCAAACGCTGCCGGAGCCAAAGTAATAATAACTGCCAGCCCTAGTGCAAGCTTTTTCTTCATACCCTTAAGTGTAGCAGACTTTTAGCGGTGGAAGAGCCAGTTGATGACCTTGCCCCAAAACGAGGTGGCTGGAGTTGGCGCTGGAGATGTGGTTGTTGCAGGGATGTTGGTGGTGCCTGCAATAGCTCCGGTAGTGCCGGTGCTCGGTGCACCTGTGTTTGCAGGGCCCGTGCTTGCGCCAAGTACCTGGCCCGGATTGTATGCCTCGCCGGCCGCCTTAAAGCGCGCTATCTCAGCCTGTTGCGAGCCATCAAGCGGAAAGTCGTTGGTAAATTTGCAGTAGATGCGGTTTACCTGGCGGCGCGTCGTGTAGTACACGTAGCTGGTCGGGCCGGTTGCGCCCCACGGTGCGAGGACAGTGTCTTTGTATTTAACCTGGAAATTGTTTACTGCGGCAATAGTCGTTGCATCGTACGTGCCGGTTTGCGGGACGCTTGCGTTTTCAAGATTATCGAGGAACCACTGCAGCTTGGTAACCTCGCCGGAGTTGTTGGCAGCACCCGGGCGCATATAAGCCGAGAGGTACATCGGGCAGTCTGCGGTTGCCTCGGTCGAGGTACCCAACACTACGCCGCCGTTACCAAATCCAACCGACAGAGGTCCGGAGATTATGCCACCTCCGCCGCCGCCTCCTCCGCCGCCGCCTCCGCCAGACGGAGGATTTACTACAGGAGCGATATCGTCAGCAGTAACGGTGCAAACTTTGTTGTCGTCTGCAGCAAGTGTTACAACGCCACTCGTGTTGCAATCGCCGCTGTAACTAATGGTGTAGCCCGACGGGCCGGTTGCAAGCGCAGTATGCGAGCCAACGGTTGTCGTGCCTGTTGCTCCCGATACGGTAGTAGTACCATCGAGTGTAAGGGCGAAGTCGGTTGCAACTGCGGTGCCGCCATCGTTATTGACCAATACAAAGTTGGTCGTGAGTTGTGGGATAAACGCCTTGCAGTCAGGGTCGGCCAAGTCAGTCAGGCCGTTGTTATTGTTGTCGATGCCGTCGGTGCAAAGCGTAAGAGTGTTTTCAGGAGTATCGGTGACGTTTACAGTAATCGTTGCAGGGGCGCTCGATGCTACACCGTCGTTAGAGGTAAAGGTAAACGAGTCGGTGCTTGTCGAGTTAAGAGTGGGTGTGTAGGTTGCAACATCGCCAACCAAAGACACGCTGCCGTGCGTTGGCTGCGTTGCAATGCCAAAGCTAAGCGGCAACTGCGAAGGAATGTCCGTGTCAGAGCCGGTAAGAGTAATTGCGATAGAAATATTTTCAGCAGTCGTGACTGTCTGAGCGTCTGCAGTCGGCGGTACATTTACTTCGTTAACAGTAACTTGTACGGGCTGAGAGTCGGTGAGTGCTCCATCGCTTACTTGTGCGAAGAAGTTGTATATGCCAGGACCTTGCGCCTCTGTCGGAGTCCAGCTAAATATACCACTTGAAGAATCAACCGATGCGCCTGCAGGTACGGGACCGGTAAGTGAGTATGACAGTGTGTCTCCATTTGGATCAGTCCCAACAAGAGTAAAATTAAGAGGTGAGAGCTCGTCGATGACCTTATTTATTACCTGACCAAGCGTTGGAGCGTCGTCATTAACCGTAATAGTTACGGTCGCATTGTTGTCGCTGTCTACAACTCCGTCGTTTGCTTTGTAGGTAAATGTCTCTGTGCTCGTTGCATTAGGCGCAGGAGTATAAGTTACCTGGTTGCCGACAATCGTGCTGAGCGTACCGTTAACAGGCGGCGTGACAATGGTGTAGGTAAAGCTCTGTGCAGGAATGTCTGCATCAGTAGCCGAGAGTGTAATAACCTTAGGAGTGTTTATGTGGGTTGATACGGCTTCGTCCGCTGCATGTGGCGGGACATTTACCTCGTTAACATGGATATTGAAGGTTTTTGAATCAGTGCCTCCCTTCCCGTCACTTACTACAACGGTTGCGGTGTAGTCGCCGGGACCTTGAGCCTCGGTAGGAGTCCAAGTAAAGACGCCGGTGGTCGGGTTGATAGAAGTCCCTGCCGGTGAGCTGCCGAGCGAGTATGTAAGCGTGTCGCCGTCTACATCGGTTGCTGCTGTATGTACCGTAAGAAGTGTAAGCTCGTCTACCGTTTGGTCAGGAATAGCTGTAAGTACCGGTGGGTGGTTAGGATTGAAGGTATTAGTGATAGTGCAGGTCTTTTCATCGCCGCTCGCAACAGTACCCGAGCAGTTACCGCTCATAGACTGTGTATAGGCAGGGTCGGTGTCCTCACTAACCACATAACTGTCGCCCGCATTGAGAGAAATTGCAGTGCCCGGAGCTTCTTGGCCGTGAAAGCTCGTAGTGGTCGTTGTTGCTACATGGAGAATGAAGTCACTGGCAGACTTAAGACCCCCGCCGGTATTATCTACATGCTTGATAACGTGGAGAAGTGCTGGAGGAATGAAGGCATTGAGCACTATAGTGGCGCTCTCTGAACCATCGTGTCCTGTGCAGGTACTGTGACAAACCTCAATCGTAATTATTTTTGCACCCGCAGTGGCATAGGTATGAGAACCGGCCCAGTCAACGGAAAAGAACTTGTTTGGAGAGCTACCGCCATCCAAAAAGTTACTGAGAGTCATATTCTGTGTTGAGGTACCATCCCCCCAATTTATTGCAGCAACGTTCTGATTATCGGTGGTGCTCAAACCAGTTGCACTTGCAGTTCCTGTAAGAGAAATAGAAAGGGCCCCGAAAGTAGTTGTGGAGATGGCAATATGATAAGTGCCGGCAGCAGATGCAGTTGCAGGCGCAAGGAGCAAGCCGCTAAACGACATCGCTATCATGCTCACCGAAAGTGCAACTGCGCCGAATTTTGAACGGAATGAAGTAACCATAGTTATAAAAATTAATAATTAATGAATATACTTTTAATAAGCCCTTGCCCCGCCCTTCATGAAGCACTCTAAGCTGCGGGTAGTAATACCAAGCTCTGCTATGTCTGTCAACAGGGATAACCCTGTGGAGAGCCTGTGGGTAAAGTGTGTACAGCCAAGCAGTAAAAAACGCCTATTTCTAGGCGTTTTTTGCTTTGCTAAGCTTATTTAACTCAACGGGAAACGCAGAGTGCTGCAGGGTTACCAAGCGCAGGCTCAACTGAACCCGGCGCGCACACGGTGATGCGGCCGGTAGTTGCATCCTGCACAATCGTGTACTTAGTATCGTAAGCAACCGGACTTGTCCACGTACCGGTAGAAGGGTCAGTCGGGAGCTGCGACGGGATATAGGTTGGGGTCAGACATGACAGGTCAGTACCGCCGTTGCTAATGTCGCCCGGCGCAGCTGTCGGAAGTGCTACGCAACCGGCAACAGCAGTCCACACACCTTTGTTGTCTGCCAAGCGCTGGCCGATTGCATTGAGTATCGACTCAATGTTGCTTTGGCGCTGGCTGTTGCGAGCCTGTGCAAACTGGCGCGCCGGGTTAATGGCGATGATAACAACCGCCGCCAAAATGGCGATGATGCCGATAACCACCAAGATTTCAATAAGGGTAAACCCGGCAGTACGACGGGTAAAACCCTTCTGTGCCTTGATAAAAAACTGCTTCATAAAATTGAGCTAAAAATTAGTTAAATAAATGCCCTAAAAACACGCTAGGTTTAGCATACACCCTATTTTTGCGCAAGCGCAGCCCTCGTCAAAGGCCCCAAGTACCCTGTTGCGGGCAGTTGATGGTCTTTTTGGAACTGTGTAAGCACTTTAAAGGTGGCGTTACCAAAGATAGAGGTCTCATTACCCGGTGAGCCGGGGCCGGTTGCGGCAACAAGGTAGCCGTTGGCGTTAAACCACTTTTGCAGGGCACGTATCTCTTCGCTCCTATCCCAGATTTGGTAGTTTTTGGCCAACACGACTGAGGCAGTTGGTTGAGCAAAAGTCTGGCCCGACCCAGACGGGAGACCCGAGGACTTTTGTGAGACTACTGCCGAGGGAGTGCTGGTAGGCACATCCAAATACACCACCCTTCCATCGGGATAGATAATTTGCGGGCGTGGTTTGATGTAGCCCGAACCGGGGCCGGTGTAGGGGCCGACTAATCCAATAAGGCCAACCACGCTGCCCCCACCGGTGTCGTGGGGGGCGGGCGGGATTGGCGGCGGAGTGACTGCCGGCAAAGTTAGAGTTGCAGTGTACAAGTTGCCGACATTAGAGCCGCTACCAACGCCTGCAAGCACAGTCGCGCCGTCGCCCGAGAGTGCAATGCCGGCCCAAATCTGTGCGCCGGCATTGGTTTGCTGCGTCCATGTAGTGCCGCCGTCAGTTGATATGTAAATGTAGTCGGGCGTGCCCGCGCCATTGCTGCCAAACTTGCCGCCGCCAGGGGCGGCTGCTATTACATTGCCATCATTTGAAATGCTAACTGACTTCCAGCTTCGTACGCCCGCTGCAGTGTTGGCCGTCCACGTTGCCCCACTGTCGGTTGAAATGTACAAATTGCCCGTGGCGCCGCCGGAGCCAACCGCGGCCACTAGTTTAGTGCCATCAGCCGATGAAGTAATGCTTGACCACTTGCGAGAGCCGGCCGCAACTTGATCGGTCCATGTGGTGCCATTGTCGGTTGAAGTAAAGATATCTCCCGATGAGCCGCCCGAACCTACTGATGCCGCAAGCTTGGTGCCGTCGCTTGAGGAGGTGATGCTCGACCATGAGTGGGAGCCAGATGCAGTTTGATCAACCCAAGTAACGCCGCTGTCGGACGAAGTAAATATATCTCCACTAGAGTCAAAGCCGACGGCAGCGACAAGCTTGCTGCCGTCTGCAGATGAGGCAATAGATGACAAATTTCCCCCACCAACAGTGCGATTGGTGCGATTGGTCCAGGTGGCGCCACTGTCAGTCGAGGTATACACATCCTGATGTGCCACCACCGACATATGCATGCCGTCAGCAGAAACTGCCGCGCCGCTGCCAAAAAAATTGCCGATGCCGGCCGCATTCCAAGTAGTGCCGCCGTCGGTCGAAATCCATGCGTCGCCGTTGAAAGCGCCTCCCACAACGGCCAAAAGCGCACTGCCGTCTTGCGAGGCGGCGACGGCGTGCCAGGACTCGTTGGTGGCGGCCGGCCGATGCTGGCTCCACGTGGCGCCGCTGTCGGTGGAGGTGTAGAGGTCGCCGCCATTTACCGCTGCCACAAGCTTAGTGCCGTCGGCCGAGGAGGCGATGGATTGCCAATTGCGCGACCCGGCGGCCGTCTGGTCTACCCATGTGGCGCCGCTGTCGGTGGAGGTGTAGATATCACCGCCGATAACCACGGCTGCCAGCTTGGTGCCGTCAGAGGAAGAGGTGATGGAGAGCCAAACGCGCGACCCGGCGGCGGTTTGATCGGTCCACGTGATGCCGCTGTCGGTGGAGGTGTAGATATCGCCGCCGAAAACAACGGCTGCAAGTTTGGTGCCGTCGGCTGAGGAGGTAAGACCGGACCATTGATGCGCGCCGGAGCCGGTTTGGTCAACCCATGTGGCGCCGCTGTCGGTGGAGGTGTAGATATCACCGCCGATAACCACGGCTGCCAGCTTGGTGCCGTCAGAGGAAGAGGTGATGGAGAGCCAAAGGCGCGACCCGGCGACGGTTTGGTCAACCCACGTGGCGCCGCTGTCGGTGGAGGTGTAGATATCACCGCCACTAACTGCTGCCGCCAGCTTGGTGCCGTCAGCCGAGGAAGTGATGGAAACCCAGCCGCGCGACCCGGCGGCGGTTTGGTCACTCCACGTGGTGCCGCTGTCGGTGGAGGTGTAGAGGTCGCCGCCATCAACCACGGCTGCAAGCTTGGTGCCGTCGGCTGAGGAGGTGATGGACTGCCACGGCTGTACCCCAGAAACAGTGTGTGCGGTCCACACCTCGCCCGAGGCATGGGCAAGCGGGCCGCCGAGGCTTACAGAAACTATCAAAACTAATACGGCCGCCGTATAGTAGCGACTCTTCGAACTCATCTTTTAATACTATCACGCGATAGATACGTATTTTTACTTCTTCAGTTAGTAGGTGGGCACCTCTTGCCACGATACGGTCGAGAGGTCGCTCGAGAGCACTACAATAGACAGGTTGGTGACCGCAGTACTTGAAGTGGCTTGCACTTCAAATGTTTTTTGGCTGCCGCCAACGGCCGACACCGCTCCAATGCGGCAGGAGTCTATAGTATTAAGAGTTAACACTTCGTTGCCTGCATAACTTATGTCGTTGGCCAACTGGAGCAATACTTGGTTGGCGCACGCGTCGGCTGCCGCCTCGCTGCGGCTTTTAAGCTCGGCATCTAGTGCGTTAAACCGGCTGTTAAAACTGGTAAGGCTCGCGCCGACTACTACCAACAGCAGCACCATCGAAAGGATGATGACCGACATAAGCGCGATAAACCCGCCTTGTTGTGGGGCAGGCCCGCGCTGGCGTGTAAGCTTAGCGTACATATTTGGTTGTTGAGCCGACAAAGCCGTTAATGGTAACTGCAGCCTCGAACCCCACCGGAGGCCCCGCAATATAGTGAAAGTTGAGCGCATTTACCACCACATTTGGCGTAGTGATAGGTAGATATGAGCCGTCCCCACACAAGCCGCCGGTTTTATTTTCGCGCATCCAAATTGTCTGGCTCTTAAGGCACACATCAACCGTGGTTGCGTCGTACTTGGTAAGCGACAGCACCGAGCCGTACGGCGCACCAGCGTTGGGAGGGTCGATTGTTTTTACGCCTTGAAGCGCCCAGTTTAGTTTGCCCAATACAAACGACTCTTCGTCTTGCGGCGTCGTGCGCGAGCTTACCTGCGCGCTGCCCTGCAGTATTTGCCATGCGCCCAAAAGAGCGCCGGTCATGAGTATCCCCAAGAGCGCAATGTACACGACCATTTCAATGAGCGTGAATCCCCTATTTGTACTTTTTATTTGCATATTAATTGACGGTCAGGTTGATGGTTGCGGTATGCGTAAAGGTTTGTGAGGTACCCGTAACGGTTATTGTGCCGGACTTTGCCCCTGAGTTTGCCTTGAAACTAATGGTTACGGTGCAGGTATTGTTTGGCGTACAGGAGGCAGGCGTAATGCTGTTTACCGTAACTTTGTTTGGCGTGCCGGTAACGGTGATGGTAACCGGCGCCGTGCTGCCTGCCGTTTTGGTAACCGTAACCGTGTCCGTAAAGGTTGAATTGACCGTAGTACTAATATTGGTTGGATTTGGCGTAAACGAGTAGTCAAACGCACTATTTACGACCAAGTTAAAGCTGGTAGTAACGCCACCGGCGCCTGTAACGGTAATGAGGGACGACCCTGTGGGAGTTAAGAGAGTTGTTGTAATAGTAAGCGTAGTGCCGCAACTTACGGTGCAAGACGTAGGGTTAAACGTTGCCGTAGCGCCGGGAGGCAGGCCGGAAATAGCAAACGAGGTGTTTTGCGGTATGCCCGAAAGTAAGGTTGCGCTGATGGTGTTGCTGCCGGACGCACCCTGTACGGCGGCAATGTCGCCACTGTTGGTCATCACATACAAGTTGGGTACGTAAGGACCTATCACTTGCAGCGCGCGCTGGCTGCGCTGGCCAACATAGAGCAAATTGCCAAAGCAGTCGGTGCCGGCAGTGGAGCTTTGCTGGATGTTAAGCGGCGAGGTGTCGTGGCGCACCGGAGGTAACGAGGCGCTGGCGTTGCCGATGTCCCAAATTTGCAAACCGTCGTTCGGGTCGGCGGTGGTCATAAAAAGCAGATTACTGCGCAGCACTTCGGTATATATGCCGCTCTGGCTGCTCATATTCATGCTCCACTTTGGTGTCGAAAGGCTGCCGGTATCAAACGCAAGCAGCTTGGGGTTGCCCGCGCCGCCGATGCGGCCAAAGTACAGCGAGGTTGCGTTGTCGAGCGCAAGGCTTTGCCCGGTGAGCGTTGCCGAGTTGTAAGTGCCCACCAAGGTTATGTTTGCCGGGTCGGTTACATTGAGCGCGATAATCTCGTTGTTTGCGGCGGTCGCAAGGTATGCAATATTATTTTTAACCACAATGCTGTTTACGGCTGCCCCCACTTCGTAGCCGGGGCCAATCTCTACCGGAGCAGCCGGATTTGATACATCTATAATATGAAACTCTTTGCCGGTCGAAATGGTAAGCCCTAAATATATTTTTTTGTTTGCATAAAAAAGTGTGTTGCCTACCGCAGTGTCTCCTGCAGCTGTGACGTCCTTTTTAGCTACAATTTTGTTTACTGCAAGGTTAGCCGGGTCGGATATGTCTATAACCAGCAGCTGGAATGTCGCGCTATCCGAAGTAACGTAGGCATATTTGCCCACTGCCTTTACATCGGTAAGCCCCAAGCCGGTGCTAAAGTGCCCAAGTATGGGCAAGCTTGTTTGCCCCGGCCCGGCACTGCCAACATCTATGGCATAAAAGTCGTCGGTGCCCGGCGAGCTGGGGTCGGAAGTGACAAAAGCTTTGGTGCCCTCAACGCTCACGCCAGTTGCGCCGGCCGAACTGGGAAAGTCGGCATAGCCGTAAATTTGCGGCGCCGTCCAGTCGCCCGTAAGTGTCGGGCTGCATTTGCTGCCGCCCGAAGCGCCTATCGGGTCGGTCAGTATGGTCGACAGGATTACACTAAGTAGCCGGCCGGCGCTTGTCCACGACACGGTACTGGTTGCCTGCTTAGAGTACGGAGTTAGGTCGGCAACATCTAACTTTTTGGTATAGGCTATTGGCCCGCTTTGCTCGGTAACACCCGCCTTTGAAACAACGCTGCTAAATTCTTGCAACCCCGCGACGCGCGACTGCTCGAGTTGTGCCTCGGCGCGCGCAAGCGCCTCGCTGCTGGTTTGCGTGTCCACCGACACCGACTGGTTGCTAAAGGCAACGACAATGACCGCCGTCATGGTAAGTATGAGTATCGTAAACGCTATGAGTATCTCAAGCGTTGCGAACCCGCCTCGACTCGACGTCTTCGGCGAGGCGGGCCCTTTTTTTGTTTTACCAGGTAATGGTGCCTTCATAATTTATAGTGATGGTAGACGTCCGGCCGTTTTGCGTAATGGTTGTCGTGGTGGCAGTGGTGGTGCCCGAGAGCTGCGTAAACACAACCCCCGGCAGGTACAGCCCCGCTACTGCCACGCCGCCGCCTGCCGGTACCACCAGGTTAGTTGCCGCGCCCGGCGTGCACACCGTACCGCGAAAGGTAATGTAGTTGGGCGCTACATAGCATACGCCCCAGCTGGTTTGGTTGATGTTGGCCATTGCCGCGCTGCGCGCGCTGGTAAGCAAACTTACCACAGTGTCGCGTTCGGAGCGCGATGAAAATCCGCGGTAGCTATCAAAACTCATAAACAGCCCCAGCGAAATGATCGCGGTAAAAATTGCGATGACGACGATAATCTCCACAAGGGTGAATCCGCGGCGCATATATTTTACTTCGGCTGCAGGTGCTGCGTAATCGAGTAGATGGGCGTAATGACCGACACCGCAATAAGCCCCACGAGTGCGCCCATGACAATCATGAGTACCGGCTCGATAGAGCTGGAGAGTGTTTTGGTCAGCTCCTCTACCTCGGCCTCGTACAACTCGGAGAGGTACGTCATGGTTGATGAGAGGTTGCCTGTCCTCTCGCCCACCGCAACCATGTGCGAAAGAATGTCGGGGTATAGGTCGGGGCGCGCCGCAAGGCCGCGCGACACCGGCTCGCCGCGCGTAGCCTGCACCGCCAGCTGCGCGCACGCGCCGCGGTACAGGCGGTTTTTGGTTGTCTCGGAGGTGATTACCAGCGCGTCGGTAAGCGTAATGCCGCTGCGCAACAGCAAACCGGTAGTGCGGCAAAAGTTGGTGAGGTTGTACGAGCGCGCGATGCTGCCCACCAGCGGGATGCGCAACAGTATGCGGTCGGCCAGCGTGCGCACCCCTTCAAACTTGCTGCGGATAAACAAAAATAAAATAATCAAAATAATAAGCCCGATGAGCGTAAGGATGCCCCAATCGCGCAAGTAGGCCGAAACCGCAATCATGATGCGCGTGGTTAGTGGCAGCGTTACGTGCAGGCTCGTAAATATCGGCATCAACTTTGGGAAGATAAATACCGTAAGGATACTGGTAACGCCTAAAGTGGCGATGGTGATAAACACGGGGTACACCAAGGTGCCGATGACCTTTTTTTGGAGTTCGTGCTTTTTTTGCAGCTCGTCGGCCAAGTACGCTAAGTTTTGGCTCAAGATGCCGCTATTTTCACCCACTCTAATAAGGTTGATGGCAAACTCGCCAAAGAGCCTTTTGTGTTTGCCGAGGCTGCTTGAGAGGTATTGCCCGTTGGAGACATCTTTAATAACCGCGTCGTACACCAACCCCTTTGCTTTGGACTTGGTTTGCGCGCGGATGAGGCTAAGACACTCGACCAGCGGCACGCCTGCCTTTACCAAAAACGACATGCGCTTGGCAAACAGCGTTTGCTCTTTGGTAGAAAAACGCACATACGTAAACGACGCCAGTGACGGGGCCGAAAGTGATTTAAAAAAAGAGGCCATATATATGTGTGCGGTTTACTCGTGCACCACCCGCAAAATCTCTTCGATGGTGGTGAGGCCAAGCCGTGCCTTGGCAAAGCCATCCTCGAGCATGGTAGTCATGCCTCCTTTAATTGCCAGTTCGCGCAGCTCGCCGGCGGACGCTTTACGCATAATAGCATCGCGTATGGCGGGGCTGGCCACCAGCACCTCGCTGATGCATACGCGCCCCGCGTAGCCCGAGTCGCCGCACGCCTCGCATCCTTTGCCGCGGTAAAAGGCGTCGCCGGCTTTAACGGGCTGCTTTAAAGGCACAATCGCCAGCGTCTCTTCGATAGACTTGCTGGCAATCACCTGCTCTTTGCACTTTTCGCAAATTTTGCGCACCAAGCGTTGGCCGATGGCAATGTTAATGGTCGACGCCACCAGGTACGCGTCAATGCCCATGTCGAGTAAGCGCGGCAGTGTGGTTGCCGCGTCGTTGGTATGTAAAGTCGAAAGTAAGAGGTGCCCGGTGAGCGCGGTGTTAACGGCAATCGCGGCCGTTTCAGCGTCGCGGATCTCGCCCACCATAATAATATTCGGATCTTGGCGGAGGATTGAGCGCAAGCCGTTGGCAAAAGTCAGCCCCGCGCGCGCGTTAACCTGTATCTGCTCGATATCCTCGACCGCGTACTCTATCGGATCTTCGATGGTCACAATAGACACCTCGGGCTCGTTGAGCATTTTTATCATCGTGTACAGCGAAGTGGTTTTGCCGCTGCCGGTGGGGCCGGTCGAAAGTATCATCCCGTTAGGGCGGCGGATTGCCGTGGTTATCTTTTCTCTGTCAGCTTCGCTAAAGCCAAGCATCTCGAGCGTAAAGTTGGCAGCTTTGTCGGACAACAGACGCAGCACGACATTTTCGCCATGGTAGGTGGGGGCGATCGAGACGCGCATATCGAGCGTCTCGCCTCCTTTGAAATTGTGCCGAAAGCGGCCGTCTTGCGTGGCCTGATGCTCGTCGGTGCGCATGCCGGAGAGCACCTTTACGCGCGAGACAACCTCGTTGTGGATATTTTTTGGCAGCTGGTATGCCTCGGTAAGCACGCCGTCGATGCGCAGGCGCACCCGCACGTCGGCGCGGCTTGGGTCAATATGGATGTCCGAGGCGTTGCGGGCGTGCGCCTCTTCGATAACAGCGTCCACCAGCTCTATAATAGAGACGTTAGGCTGCGCCAGTACTGCAGTCACCCTACTTTCCTTCATAGGGCCAAAGTGTACAAGACTTTTTGGGATTGTCTATGTGTGATTACCCTGCGAAATGGATGGCGGTGAAGAGAACTGCGGCGCCGAGGAGGGTCATGACGGTGGTCATAAATTTGGGGTGCTGGTGGTGAGACTCGGGGATAAGGTCGGAAGCTCCTATATATAAGAAGAAGCCCGCAAAGAGCGCCAAAAGGAGGCTTAGGTGCCCTGTCGAAACGGTAAAGAGCAACGTAACCAACACGCCGAGTACCGGCGCTACGGCATCTACTATGAGCCAGCGCAATGCCTTTTTATATTCGCCGCCGTGGCGCACCACCACGTTAACCGTGTTAATGCCGTCGCTAAAATCGTGCGCCAACACCGCCGCGGCAACCACCAAACCAACGGCCGCGTTAACTTGGAACGCCAAGCCGATGCCGATGCCGTCTAAAAAGGAGTGTAAAGAAAGTGAGCCCGCGCGGACATGCCCGCGCGTTTCGACTTGGCCCACTTCGGAACTCTCGTCTGTATGCGCATGGAGCAGCAGTAAGCGGTCGAGCAATAGGTAGAGAAAGAATCCGACCGCCGCAGCGGTAACAATAGTAGCTAACTCGTAGTAATGTATCCCCAAGTCCAGCGCCTCGGGCAGCAGGTCAAAAAAGGCCACCGCAACCACGGCGCCGGCGCTAAAGCCCAAAATTAAGTGCAAACGGTCGCTCAGTTTTAACGCCAAAGCCCCGCCGAGCATTGTAGCCACAAACGCCGCGCCTGCTATAAAAAATACAAGCATTGTTACCACTAATTGTACCTCTGCCTTAATGCATATGCGAGTGGCCCCTGTGGGCATCTTTTGTTGCCATTTTCCCTGCCTTGCCGGCAAGCAGGCGCCCCGACAGCATATAGACCGCTATGGCGGTGGTGATGGGCACGGCGAGTATCAAACCAATGGAGCCTATCATCATGCGCACAATTTCGGTTGCAAATAATTCTTGATTGACGGTCAGCAGCAAATCTAAGTGCGATTGTTGGAATAAAAGTATGAGCGGGAGCGATACGCCGACGTAGGTTATGGCGAGTGTGTTTACCAGCGCGCCAATATGCTCGCGGCCGATGCGCATGGCGCGTGTAAATACATGGCGGGGGTTAGTATCATCGTGCATACCAAACAATTCCTCAACCGCAACTGCCTGGCTAATTGCTGCGTCGTACAGCACGCCAAGGAGGCCAATGAGCATGCTGCCAAGCAAAAGCCCCACAAAGTCTATTGCACCGCGCGTACTAAAGTTAAGATCGGTCGACGCCTCGGCGCTAAAGCCCGACAGGTGAGCCCAGTGTATGGCGCCGTAGGCTAACAGGCCGGTAATGACGATAGTCGCGAGCATGCCCGCCACCGCGGCCGTAGTAGCGCGGTTTAACCCGTGCGTAATGTAGGAGCCCAATATAATAATGAGGGAGGATACGCCGACCGAAACTAAGACCGGCGAGTAGCCGTGCAAAATCCCGGGCAACAGCAGTACCCATATAAAAAAGAAGCTCGCCAGCAGCGCCAAAAGGCCGCGCACGCCCTGCTTGCCGCCAAAGACAAACAGGCACAGCAAAAATAATCCGATAAAAAACTCCAGCACCGGCAGGCGGTACGGGTCGGACACCGAGTAAAAGTCAACGCCCTCGCTGCTGTTAACCGTATGGCGGAAGTAAAACACGTCGCCCGGCTGCATCATGAGGTAGTCGTTGTCGACGCGTATCACTTGCCCTGCATCGGGGCCGTCCAGTAACTTGGCGGTGATGGTTTGGTAGGGCGATGAGGTGTCCGTGCCGGGGATTTCTTTTACCGTCTGGCTTATCACTTCAACTACCTGCGCTTTGGGGTACGTGATGACGTCATTGAGGCCGTCTGGCGTGGTAGTTGCCTGTGCATGCGCCGTTGATGCGGAAAATGCCATCAAAAGCATGAAAAGAGGCAAGAATATGGAGCGCCGCATATTTGCTATACTACTATATATGAAAAAATGGTGGACGCTGGTTGCTGTGTTACTCATTATTATTGTTGTAGGTACTGTTGTTTTGGTTGTAGTCCCCGCCCCCACGGCCAACGCACCAACGACTGGCACGGTAAACCAGCCGGCAACCAGCACGCCTAACACGCTTGCCGATTTAATAGTAGTAGACTCGCCAAAATCAGGAGCCACTATCGCCTCGCCGCTGACTGTTACCGGAAAAGCACGCGGCAATTGGTACTTTGAAGCAAGCTTCCCCGTTAAATTAAAAGATGCGGTCGGCACCGTTATTGCACAGGGGCCCGCCAAAGCGCAGGGCGACTGGATGACGAGTAACTTTGTGCCGTTTACGATTACGCTTACTTACCCTGCACAACCCGCAGGCAGCCAAGGCACATTGGTGTTGCTAAACGACAACCCTTCCGGCGACCCAGCGAAACAGAAGGAACTGGATATACCGGTGATGTTTTAGCTACCTAATGAAGTGCGGTCTATTTCGGCTTTGAGGCGCTCTTCCTTTTCGTGAGCATCAAGCTTGAGGTTTTCGGCCCTCCAACCGATGCCGTTGGCAAGCAACTGTACAAATGAGCCCGTGCCGGCGACCGCAAGGAAGAATATTACCGTCCATGCCCAAGGCTGGGTAAAGTACGCCACTACTAATATAAGCGCCGACCAAAAGCCGATGCACCACGGGCAGCTAAGCAGGTCGTGGATGGTGTGGCGCAGGCCGTAACCGCTCGGGTCCTCAAAGAGGTCGCGGAACCAGCGGCTGATCTTGTCGTAGACAATAAGGCGCGTGACGCGAAAGGATGCCAGCGCAAGCAAAAGCGCGTCAAACGGAGCTACCTGGCCCAAATAAAAGCCGCGCACCGACTTCATGTACCAAAGCGCCGCTATTAATACGATTATAAAAAAAACCGAAAAGATAAAATTCCAAAAATTCTCGCTGGCTTTACTATGGGTATGCATACCTTATTTATACCACTTATATAGAAATGAAAAGCCCAGCTTTATTTTGCCCAAGGCAAGGTCCGACCTTGCCTTTACTCTAGGCTTCAGTTTGAGCAAAAATCTGCGCTTCTTCTAGTAAAGTATTCAGTGTGTAAGGAGCTTCCAACATATCAAGAACCTGATCCTTTTCGATAATTTTTGATTCCAGGCGCCCGATTTTCAAATATTCCGGTAAACTAGAAAAATGGTAGTTAGAAAGTTTTGTACATAATTCTTTTTCATTCTTTACAATCCCCTGCTTCCAGCCGGACTCATATAATTCGGCAGGATTAGCATGTATATAATTTAAAAGCCTTTTAAAATAGGTATCTGTATCAACTCTGCGAGACTTAAACTTTCCTTCAAAGAGTGTACCGGTTCGTTTATTTCGCTTATTAAAGTACATGCTATATCCGGTTGCTACTTTTTGCATAAACAACGATGCTTCCTTCGGGTTGGCAGCTTTAAGTAATATGTGAAAATGATTTGGCATCAAACAATATGCTCCAATACTAACTAAGGGCGTCCCCTTTTCTGTTTTAAGCACTTCAGGCAAGGTCGGACCTTGCCTTGAGCTTTGGGCCATATTGCTTAAGTGGATTCTTTTATTACTATTTGATACGTACAGGAGCATCAAAAAACGTCTATAATCCCTGGAATCTTTAAAAATAAGGCGCTTGTCTACGCCTCGGTTGTAGCAGTGATACCACTCACCTTCTGCAAAAGGATCCCGAAAAGTCATTGGAAAAACTTACCACTTCCAACTCCAAAGGCAAGGTCGGACCTTGCCTTTGGGTTAAAAAACAAAAGCCCCGGCTGGATTGCCGGAGCCCGAGACGAACGTGTGGAAACTTATAGGGACTTGTAAACTCTGATCGCGCCGACGGCCGTGCAGTACACTCCGATTGCGACGGACGCTGCCACCGCCAAAGCTATCACCGAAAGCTCCCCTCGTGCAGGATGATTAATGACTGCCGTAAGGAAAGTCGCAGCTGCGAATCCAAAACCCGCAGCGCCGACCCATAACTGACCGAGCCCGTCGGCTTGTTCAGCGGTGATTTCTTTTTTGCTTTCTTGCACTACTTGATTCGAATCACTCATGTTAGCCTCCAAGGCTGTTGCAACAGAGCCAACCCCTGTCTGTACCCTTCAATATATTACACCTTTTTTAGATTTTTGTCAATACCTTGATAAAAGGCTACAAATAAGGTGTTTTGACGGTGGGAGAAAACACCTGTTTTTAGGGCTAAATTCATGAAGAAACCAGTCAAAATCCGCTTTAGTTGCAGTCTTTTCCGCCATTGCCGTTGATTTTTGATGAAAAGAGTTCTGTTATGCCTTATGCACAGAAAATTTGTGTAAATTCACAAACATGAACTGGTACAAAAGAGTATACTAAAACTTCCTCCCACTCTCGAACATTATTATCCATTTAGTCAGAGAATCCTCATGGCAATCACGCAGAAGATTAAAAAGCGCAACGGTGAAATAGCCGACTTCCAGCCTAAAAATATTACGATTGCAATCCAAAAGGCGTTTGCCGCAGTGATGGGCGCAAGCAATGAGCCGATGGCCGAAGAGGTCACGCGCGTGGTAGTTGACGCTATCGATTTAAAATTTGGCGGCACCGCTTTTATACCGTCGGTTGAGGATATCCAGGACTTGGTTGAAAACGCGCTCATGCAGCGCGGCTTTTACGGCGTCGCCAAAGACTACATTATTTATCGTTACGAGCACGCCAAAGTCCGCGAGGAAAAAAAGCAAGAAGTGGCCGAAAAAATAGAGGAAAACGCGCTTTTAATAACCAAGCGCGACGGCTCCAAGCAGCCCTTTAGTGACGCCAAGCTTACCGCTACCCTTTTGCGCTCTGCTGCCGGCTATGAGTCGGTGATAGACACGCCCGCCATCATTGCCCGCGTGCGGCAGGAATTGTACGAGGGCATTGCCACCAAAGATATCCATGAGGTGCTAATAATGGTCGTGCGCTCGATGATTGAGCGCGACCCGGCACACTCATCCGTTGCGGCGCGTCTGCTGCTCCAGTCCATGTACCGCCAGGTCTTGGGCACCATCAAACAAGAAAACTTTGACGAAGCGTACAAGTTGGCATTTAAAGCGACCATCGCGCGCGGCATCGAGCTCGTCCAGTTTGACCCGCGGATGGCCGAGTTTAATTTAGAAAAGTTGGCCGACGCGCTTATACCCGAGCGCGACCGCGAGTTTAAATACCTTGGCCTACAAACGCTGCAAGCCAACTACCTTTCCAAAGAGCACGGCAACCGTAAACTCTTAGAGACACCGCAAATCTTTTGGATGCGCGTCGCCATGGGCATTGCACTTGCCGAAAAGACTTTCGAGGAGCGCGAGCAGCAGGCGATAGAGTTTTACGAGGTCATGTCGGCCATGTACTACACGCCGTCCTCGCCTACGCTGTACCACGCAGGTCTGGCATTGCCGCAACTCTCATCGTGCTTCCTTAGTACCGTCCCCGACGACCTGCACGCTATCTTTAAAGAGTACTCTGACGGTGCGCAGCTCTTAAAGTACGCCGGCGGGCTTGGCGTCGACTGGACTCCGGTGCGCGCGACCGGCTCGTTAATAAAGAAGACCGGTGTCGAGTCGCAGGGCGTGATTCCCTTCCTTAAAATAGCCAACGACGTCACCATCTCCATTAACCGCTCGGGCCGCCGCCGTGGCGCCGCCGCCGTGTACCTCGAGTACTGGCATGCCGATATCGAAGACTTTATGGAGCTGCGCAAAAACACCGGCGACGAGCGCCGCCGCGCCCACGACCTTAACACTGCCACATGGATACCCGACTTGTTTATGAAGCGGCTAGCTGAAGATGGATACTGGAGCCTTTTCTCGCCATCCGACGTCCCCGACCTGCACGACCTATACGGACGCGCTTTTGATAAAAGATACGAAGAGTACGAGGCCATGGCCGAGGCAGGTACTATCCCCGTGTACAAGAAAATACGTGCGCAGGAGCTGTGGAAAAAGCACCTCACGAGCCTGTTTGAGACCGGCCACCCGTGGGTCACCTGGAAGGATCCTAGCAACGTACGCTCGCCCCAAGACCATGCCGGCGTCGTGCACTCCAGCAACCTGTGCACTGAAATTACGCTCAACACATCGGCGACAGAGACGGCCGTATGCAACCTTGGCAGCATTAACATGTCGAGCTTTGTCACCGCGGGCGGCCAGTTTGACCGCGAATTAGTCGCGCGCGTGGTTCCCGTTGCCATGCGCATGCTCGACAATGTTATCGACGTTAACTTTTACCCTACCGAAAAAACAAAGGCCTCTAACATGAAGCACCGCCCGGTAGGGCTTGGTTTGCGCGGTTTGCAGGATGCTTTGTACAAACTTAACCTTAACTTCGACAGCGACGAGGCGGTGCGCTTTAGCGACGAGTCGATGGAGTGCATTTCGTACCACACCATTTTGGCATCGGCCCTGTTGGCCAAAGAGCGCGGCACGTACGAGTCTTACAAGAGCTCTAAGTGGGACCGCGGCATCTTCCCCAACGACACGATTGCCCTGCTCGAGCAGGAGCGCGGCGTTAAAATAGACATCCCCCGCCACGAAACACTCAATTGGCAGTTGGTGCGCGAGGCCGTGCGCACCTGGGGCATGCGCAACAGCAACACCATGGCCAACGCGCCTACGGCCTCGACCGCCAACATTGCCGGTTGTTACCCAACGGTCGAGCCTATCTACAAAAACCTGTACGTTAAAAGCAACATGGCCGGCGACTTTATGGTGGTCAACGACTTTTTAGTTGATGATCTAAAAAAGCTCGGCCTGTGGAACGCCGACATGCTCGAAAAAATTAAGTACCACGACGGCAGTATCCAACAGATACTCGAGATACCGCAGGCGCTGCGCGACAAATACAAAGAGGCGTTTGAAATCGAGCCGCAGTGGCTGGTAAAGGCAGCCGCATGGCGCGGCCGCTGGATAGACCAGTCGCAGTCGTTAAATATCTTTTACGGCGGCACCTCGGGCAAGGTACTCTCCGAGATCTACCAATACGCCTGGAGCCTGGGCCTTAAAACCACGTACTACTTGCGCACCATGGGCGCATCGCGCATCGAAAAGTCTACGGTCGACTTGGCCAAGTTCGGCGGCGCATCCAAAAACGAGACGGCCGTATCCAACAACCAGCCCACCGCCTCTACTGTAATAATCGAAGAGACTATAGCCGTACTGCCGCGCCAGTCGCACGAAGAGCCGGCTATGCAGGCAACCGCTACCATAACCGCATCGGTGCTCTCTCCAATTAAAGTGGCGCAGCCGGTCATAGCGGCAGCCATTTTGCCCGACGCGCCAAAAGGCATCCCAAAGTTCGGGAGTGAAAGCATAGCGGTTGCCAACAGGCCAAAAATCGAAATAATAGGCGAAGCGTGCGAGTCCTGCTCGGCATAAACATTGGGCGGAAATCAATAAAGAAAAAAGCCCCGCGAGAAATACGCGGGGCTTTTTGTAGAAGCCGATCGATCAAGCAGCGGCAAGGAGCTGGCGAACGCTTGGTCCGATATCCTTGTGCTTCCCGAGGAGCTCTAGAAACTTTTTTTGGTCGACCTTGCTAAGAGGAACCAGCCTTTGCGGTTGACCGACTTCAGGAATGAAAATATCTACCGGTGGTGCGAAAGAAATGCCGGTCGCATAGGTAGTGCTGCCATCGCCGCCAATAAACGCGACGAGGCTATCAACCAGCTCCTTGATAGTGGCTGCAGGCATCACGTACGAAGGCCCGCCTGGTCTCTGCGTTAGGTGGCCATGACGCCTGTGCTTTTTTTGAAGTGAGAGTCTTCCGGGTAGCGGTCGAATTCCAAACACATGAAGAATCTGCATGAATCTCTCCTTTGCTCGTACAGGTAACTACATTCCTAATCCACAATACAATAGTTACGCAAAAAGGAAACCCCGCGTCAGACGGGGTTTTTAAGTTGGATTAGAAGATCTTGTAGATGGCAGTGCCGACAACCATGGCAAAAAGGCCGCAGACAATCAGCAGTAGCGGTATCAGATGCCTGTCCACTTTAGCAAGACGCTCTTTTTCCTGCTGAGCAGTCTCAAACTGAGTCGAAGACATAGTCTCTCCTATTTTTGTTAAAACGAACGGTTCTTAGTGACTATACGGTTTATCCCTATATTTTTCAAGCTATTAGCAACACCCTCTGTACGTCTGGCTAAATAGATTTTTCTCTATGCAATCCCCTTGCCTGTTTTCATCTGGAAGGCGCATAATAGGACTCTAACTAATCATAATTATATGGGAATTATTAACGGGGGCTCTACAACTGATCCGAACAAAATTCTGCCGATGAAGTATCCTTGGGCGCGCACCCATTACAAAAAGGGCGTCGCCAACAACTGGGTGCCTGAAGAGGTTTCGATGCAGCAAGACGTCGAGTTGTGGAAAAAGCCCGGCGCTTTGAGCGAAGACGAGCGCCGCATGATTATGTGGAACTTGGGCTTTTTTAGTACCGCCGAGTCTTTGACCGCCAACAACCTGGTGCTGGCCATTTACCGTCACATCACCAACCCCGAGGCGCGCCAGTACCTGCTGCGCCAGGCCTACGAAGAGGCCGTGCACACTGACACGTTTATTTACTGCTGCGACACGCTGGCCTTAAACCCCGAGGATGTTTACAAAATGTACGAGACTATCCCCTCGATTAAAGAAAAGGACGACTTTGTGGTTAACATCACTAAGAGCGTATTTGACCCCAACTTTAACACTGTGGGTACCGAAAATATCCAAAAGTTTGTGCACGACCTGGTGGGCTTTTACGTTATTATGGAAGGCATCTTTTTTTACGCAGGCTTTGCGATGATGCTGAGCATGCTGCGCAAAAACCGCATGGTGGGCGTGGGCGAGCAGTTTCAGTTTATCCTCCGCGACGAGTCGGTGCACCTGGCCTTTGGCGCCGACCTTATCAACACGATTGTGCAAGAAAACCCCGAGATTTGGACGCCGGAGTTTAAAAAGACTTTGACCGACAACATTAAGCGCGCCGTCGAGCTGGAGCAAAAGTACGCCGACGACGCCCTGCCGCGCGGCGTGGTGGGCCTCGTGCCCGCAAGCGTTAAGCAGTATGTCGAGCACGTGGCTGACCGCCGTTTAGAGCGCATTGGCCTTGAGCGCCAGTACCACAAGGACAACCCCTTCCCGTGGATGAGCGAAATTATGGACATGCCCAAAGAGAAAAACTTTTTTGAAACGCGCGTCACCGAGTACAAAACCGGCGAGTTGGATTGGTAAAAAAGAATATACAAAAAGATACAGGCCGCTCCCTTGGGAGCGGCCTTTGCTATTGCGGACCATTTACTTTGCGGCGAGCCAATCAAGTTCGATAAATAGGGTATTGAGCTCGCCGGTAAAGTTTTGAAAGTAAAAGTCGCCGTTGCCGCATGCGCGATTTCGCTCCCACTCGATTTGCCGCTTAACTTCGCGGGCAGTATCAAACGGGTACCAGTGGCTGCTGTCCGTACGCCGCTCTCCCCTGGTACCGGTCACTACCGAAACGACAAGCTCGTAACAGTGGGAGCGGCAAAGAGAGCCCTGCAGCCAGTCCAAAAGTTTTGAACCGGTCGTTTGCACCGGCCGCAGGTATACGTTTGCCCTAACCCACACGTCGTAGACTTGCGGAGGTTTTGGCGCGTAGATATAGCCATCCGGGTTGTAACTAATAGGGACTGGCCTATAGTTGTCCAGGTAGCAGACATTCCCATTCTCGTTCATCTTACCTTCCTTCCGTGTTGGAGAGACAATCTGCCATAAGTAGACACTATTTCAGACTTTTTTCAATCGTGTACTCGCCCACCTGGGTACGCGGGATATGAAAGGCCCCGCGATGCGGGGCCTTTGGTTATTGGATGACGCGGTATCGTCAGGCAGGAAGTGGCCTAAAACTGAGGACTAATTCTTGACCGCACGCTGCCGCAATGCGGGCCAATGACGAAATTCTGGGCTCCTTAAGACCATTGTGGTACTGGCTGATGAGTATCGGATGCACGCGCAAACGCTTGGACAATTGTTGCTGTTTTAGTCCGGCAGCGTTTTGCATTGCCTGCAAAAGCCTCATAATGGCATCGCCGGGATCCATACGCTCAAGACGCAGTCTCTGCGGATGCTTGTAGGCGGTGGTCGGCTTGCGCAGGCTTCTGGGTATCGAGTGTTTTTTCTTCACTTGAGGCTCCTCTTCGAGTTATCTGGAAGCATTATACAATAAAAAGTTTAAAATTCAAATTTACTTCAGCGATTTTTCAATCGTGTACTCGCCTACCTGGGTGCGAAGGATGTGGAGGGCCAGTGCCGGTACGCCAAGCTCGGCCCCAAGTCCGTGCGCTATCGAGCGCGCATAGGTGCCACTGGAGCAGGAAATTTTGATGGTTGCCGCCGGAAACTCGCGCATACCTCCCGCTTTTAGGTGGCGTTTCCAGATGCGCACGACCTCTTCCTGCCTGAAGTCGCCGTTTACTTTTGCAACGCAGGTTTCAATGTAACTGAGCAATTGAGGCTCTTTTATTTTGTACAGGTGCGTGATGTCAATCTCGTACACGGTGACGGTGCGGCTGGGCATGGTAATGGACGAGAGCGCGCCTTCGCGCGCCCACTGAAAGAGCGATTTACCCTCAACCGTTTTGCTGGAGTACGGCGGATACTCCTGGTTTAATTTGCCGCGAAACTCGTTAAGCGCCACTCCGATACTGCGCTTGCGCAAATGGTCTACCTCGCCGCTCTCGATTACTTTGCCCAAAATATCGTACGTGTCCGTTTCAAACCCAAACAAAACGTCGAGCGTATACTCCTTGCTCATATCTAAATACTCTTCGCGGCGGCTGTTGGCCGAACCGACGAGGCACAGCATCACTCCCTCGGCCATCGGGTCGAGCCTGCCTGCGTAGGAGAGCACCTCATGCTCAAAGTGGGGTTTTTGACTGCGCAGGCGCTCTAAGCGCTCGCGGGGTGTCTCGCCCAGCCCTTTGTAGAGGTTGACGACCGATCCCGCTTTATTCTCGGTGCGCTTATAGAAACTGGCCATCTCTGTTATAGTAAACGAAATGAGCAAAAAGGAGAAATCACCGCCTTTGGCGGGACCCCGAAATAAGCGGTGGTTGTCTACAGAAAGCTATAAAGGCGTGCGCGATTTCTATCCGGAGGATCAGGCTTTTTTAAATTATTTTATTGCAACCTGCCGCGCGATGGTCGAAAAGGCCGGCTACGTCGAGTACGGCGCCTCTATATTAGAGCCGGTCGAGCTATACAAAAATAAAGGTGTTGAGAATGAAGAGATCATCAACGAGCAAACGTATACTTTTATCGACCGCGGCGGCCGCGAAGTAACGCTGCGCCCAGAAATGACGCCGACCGTTGCGCGCATGGTGGCCGGCAAACGCCGCGAACTTGGCTTCCCGCTCCGGCTGTACTCTATCCCTAACCTCTTTCGGTACGAACGGCCGCAGCGCGGCCGGATGCGCGAGCACTGGCAGCTCAACGTCGACCTGTTTGGATCCGAATCGCTATATGCCGATGCCGAAGTTGTTGGCGTCGCGTACGGCGTGATGAAGGCGTTTGGCGCAAGTGACGATGATTTTGTGATTAAAGTCGGCAGCCGCGTATGGCTGAAGGATCTTATTACCGAATTAAAGCTTAACGACGAAACCGCGCACGCCTTGCGACGCCTACTAGATGCCAAAGGCAAAATGCCCGCCGATGAATTTGCCGCAAAACTGGCCGAGCTTGGCGTGCCTGAAAAGGTTGTGCTAAACGCTGCGCCGCCTGCCGACATCGCGCGGATGCTGGGCGAATTTGCCGCCGCCGGCATTGCCAACATTGTCTTCGACCCGTCTATAGTGCGCGGTTTTGACTACTACACGGGGCTAGTGTTTGAGGTATTTGATACCAACCCGCAAAACAACCGCGCACTGTTTGGCGGCGGGCGCTACGACAACCTGACCGAACTTTTTGACGACGAGCCTATCCCCGGAGTTGGCTTTGGCATGGGAGATGCGACCATCCACAACTTTTTAGAGGTGCGGGGCCTGTTGCCCGCGTACATCCCGCCCACCCATGTGTACGTTGCGGTCACTTCGCCCGAGCTGGCCGGCGAAGCGCAGACCTTTGCAGGTTACCTGCGTGGGCATGGCATCAACGTTGCAATAGACTTTGGCGACAAAAAGCTGGGCGAGCAAATTAAAACCGCCACCAAACACAAAATCCCCTACGTTATTGTGGTCGGCCCCGACGAGCTTGCCTCCGGCAACTTTGTCGTGCGCGACTTGGCAACCAGCAAGGACCACCCGCTTGCCAAAGAGGAATTACCCGGATTTTTTCTTGCGTAGATATGCGGGTAATTACTTTTGATATCGAAACGATAGGCGACTTTGGCAATAACGGTGACTTTTCCAAACTGGAAGTAACCGTGGTCGGCGTGCATGATTCAGAAACGGGACTGCTGAGCGGCTACTACCAAGAGGACTTGGCAAAGCTGTGGCCACTATTGGAGGCGGCGGATGTTATCGTCGGTTACAATTCGGACCATTTTGATATCCCGATACTCAACAAATACTACGCCGGGGATCTAACCAAAATTAAAAGTGTTGATTTACTCAAAGAAATTAAAAACGTGCTGGGCCGCCGCTTAAAGTTGGATAACATTGCCGAAGCGACGCTGGGCAAAAATAAAACCGGCCACGGGCTCGACGCCGTCACGTGGTGGAAGCAGGGGTTAAAAGAAAAAGTGATGGCGTACTGCCTTGAGGACGTCAAAATCACCAACCAGTTGTATGAATATGCAAAAAAGCACGGCCATCTTAAATACAAAGACTACGAAGGCATCCGCGATATAAAACTCGACACCAGCGGGTGGGAAGAATTAGATTCTTCAGCCGGCATGACCCACACTTTGCCTTTTTAAGGCCTGTGTTAAACTTACTATATAATCCATTAAAAATATGAAATCACAATTTATCCTTCCTATTACTATCGTTGTGGCGGGTTTGCTCATTGCCGGCGCAGTCTTTTTTGTCGGCAAAAGCGGTACCAGTGCGCCAACCGCCAACAACGGCCAGGAGCAGGCAATTAACTTCCGCGCAGCAGATGCGACAGACCACATTTTGGGCAACCCCAACGCTACGGTAAAGGTGATAGAGTACGCCGACCTCGAGTGCCCCTACTGCAAAGTATTCCACACCACAATGCACCAGGTCATGGACTACTACGGCCAGTCGGGTAACGTGGCGTGGGTCTACCGCCCATTCCCTCTTGGACAAATCCATTCCAAAGCGCCTAAAGAGGCCGAAGCGGCCGAGTGCGCAGCCGACCAGGGCGGCTCGCAGGCATTTTTTGCCTATGTCGACAAAGTGTATGCCGTCACGCCATCGGAAAATAACCTTGACTTAACCCAGCTGCCGGTCTTTGCCAAAGACATCGGCTTAAACGTAGACACCTTTAACTCGTGCCTCTCCTCGGGCAAATTTGCGCAAAAGGTGCAAGACAGCTACAACGAAGCCATAAAAGCCGGCGGCAACGGCACGCCGTACATCCTTATAACCAAGCAAGGCTCGACCGATGCAATCCCTCTGTCAGGCGCGCAGCCATACGACAGCATGCGCGCCGCAATAGACGCAGTTCTTGGCACGTCGGGTACGGCATCAACTACAACTCAGTAACACAAAAAGCCGCAAAATTTTGGCGGAAAAATAGTCTGGCCTGACTGACCTTTGAGGGCAGTACAGGAGAACCGAGGACTTTTTTCTGACAAATTTTGTGGTTTTTTCTATTCATCCGGTTTGAAGTGCGTGTCGAACTCTTCGCGCGGGAGGTTTATGCGGTAGATGTCGAACGAGTTTTCGCCTTCAAATATGTCTGACGGGTTGGGGAGGAATATTTTGGTGTGCTTCAGCGCTTTGGTAGCATCGCGCAACAGCCGGTGAAAGATAATAAACTCTTCTCTAAAGGTGCGAAAGTCGATTACATATTTGCGCACCTGCGCTCCGCCGTCTTTGTTGCGTGTAATTTTGCATTCGTACACGATAAAGCGCCGCACCGGCTTTCCAAACGTCTTTTTGACCGTATAATAATTAAATATGGCCTGCAGCACAAACAGGGCTTTGTCCGAGCCTTTGGGGCTAAAAGCCGCTACAAATTTATGGTCAATAATATCTACGCCCTTGCGGTCTACCTTGGACACCACTACGAGGTCTGACACCGCTTTAATAGGCAGCGGCAAACCTTGCACCTTGGCCAACGCGCTTACCTCTATGCCAAGCACGTCGTGCCTTGGCGGCTTCTCCAGATAAAACGTAACGGCCTGCAGATATTCGCGCTCCATCGATTGGCGCTTGTGTGCCTGTGCGCGTTTACTGGTGACCCGTTTGCCGAAGTTTATCTCAAAATCACTTACATTGCGCAGATACTCGAGCCCAAGCTCTATCGCGCCCTCTTTGCCAATGCCGCTGTAGTAATGCTCTGTGGCCTTATGTGCCGCCCTGCCAATTATGCCCGCGGGAGAGCTTGGCATGTCGTATACCAGCTCTACATAGCGCTTGTGCCATGCTAAGGGGTTGCGCAGGAAGGATAGCAGCGAGGAGTGGCTCCAATGCTTTATTGGGGCTCTTGGTTTGATGGGCAGCTTTTTGGCAATTTTAGCCATATAATCATACTACAATGAATCATTGCCAAGAGTGTAACGAGGCCACTAACCACGCGGTCGAGTATGTAGGGGCTCTCTTAGACACGGCTCTTTTGCCCCTTGCATCCTTGCAGCGCCGCTTGCTGCCAAGAAAGAGCAGCCCAAACCGCGGTAAAGTTTTTGTACGGCTGTATGCCGCTCTTGTGCGCCTGCGCATGGGATATTTTTTAGAAGCGTACGACGGGCAAACGCTTTTGCTTGACCAAGTATTGTGGGATGAAGCAAAAAGACGCGGTATTGTGATGCGTGAGTTTAGGCTCTTTGGCGCCGCCAAGGGCCTGTTTATTGCAACGCTTCCAAACGGCCGGGTGCTCGACTTTGACGGCGTACCGCTGCCACAGCAGCGCGCCTTGTGGTGGATCAACAACAAGCCAAAATTAGTGCAGAGGCTTAGCAAAGCGGGCTTCCCTGTTGCTAAAGGAGGCAGCGCCGCGACGCTTAAGCGCGCGCTTGCGCTTTTTAACAAATTGGCAAAACCGCTTGTGGTTAAACCGTCTGCCGGCTCGGCCTCGCGGCACACCACCATGCATGTCGACTCAGTTGAGGGTCTCGAACGTGCCTTTCGCTTGGCTAAAAAACTATCTCCCTGGGTAATGATTGAAGAGGAGCTGGCGGGCTCGGTGTACCGGCCAACGTTGGTCAACGGCACACTCATCGCCACATTGCGCCGCGACCAGCCGTACGTCACGGGCGACGGTATTAAGACAGTGCAAGAGTTGGTAGAAGAGGAAAATAAAAACCCCGCCCGCAGCGGCCCACACTTTGGCCCTATTAAACTCGACGGCGCGGCAGTGGCCGAGCTTGCGGTGCAGGGGCTAAAGGTACAAAGCATCCCGGCATCAGGCCGGCGCGTGCAGCTGAATCAAAAAATAAACTGGAGCCTTGGCGGCACCACGACCGACGTTACCGACATCGTGCACCCTGACAACAAAAAGCTGTTTGAAGAGGTCCCCAAGCTATTGCATGCGCCTCTCGTTGGCATTGATTTTATTATCGAAGACATTTCGCGTAGCTGGAAGGAGCAGCCGAAGTGCGGCATCATTGAGTGCAACGACATGCCCTACTTCGACAACCATCATTTGCCCTACAAAGGAAAGCCCCGCAACGTTGCGGGGCCTATTTGGGACTTGATAACTGGTTAGTAGCTGCGAAGCCTCTTGGCTTTGTCGTGGGTGCGGATACGCTCAAGCGCTTTGGCCTCTATTTGGCGGATGCGCTCGCGGGTGACGCCAAACTTTTTGCCCACTTCCTCGAGCGTGTGGTAAATGCCGTCTTCAAGGCCGTGGCGCAGCTTGAGAATTTCGCGCTCTTTGGGTGAAAGCTCGTCTAAAATTTCGCGCAGCTGGTCGGCCAAAATGCGGCGTGCCACCTCTTGGTCGGGGCTTAGTATTTTGTCGTCTTTGATAAAGTCGCCGAGCGTCGACTTGCCGTCGCCGTCATCATCACCTACCGGCGACTCCAGCGACACGGTGTCTTGGTCTATCTTTTCTATCTGGTAGATCTTTTCGACATCGACGCCCATCTCGAGCGCAATTTCTTCGGCCAGCGGGTCGCGGCCCAAGTCTTGGCTGAGGCGGCGCGAGACTTGCTTGTATTTGGCGATGGTCTCAACCATATGGACAGGGATGCGGATAGTGCGCGACTGGTCGGCCAAAGCGCGGGTGATAGCCTGGCGTATCCACCATGTGGCGTAGGTTGAGAATTTAAATCCTTTGGTAAAGTCAAATTTATCGACGGCTTTAAAGAGTCCAAGATTCCCCTCTTGTATAAGGTCGAGCAGGGTCAGGTCGGGCGAGCGGCCGACGTACTTTTTGGCAATTGACACCACCAAGCGCAAGTTGGCGCGGGCAAGCAGGTTGCGCGCCTCGGAGTCGCCTTCGAGGATGCGCTTAGCCAGATCGCGCTCTTCCTGGCCCGTAAGCAGCGGGTACTTGCCTATCTCGCGCAGGTACATTTGTATCGAGTCGTATTGGCTGTCCGAGCGCGAGTAGCCTTTGGTAGGCTCGGCCTCTTCGGTCAACTCGAGCATGCCGCCGCCCTCGAGTACGTCGATGCCCGCGGTGCTAAACTTTTCGTACATCTCTTCAAGAAACATCACGTCGCTCTCGATGGTCGGAAAGGCCTTTAAAATTTCGTCATAGGTAACAAAGCCCCGCTGGCGGCCGCTAACCATGAGGCCTTCAAGCTTTTTGTTTTGCTCTTCAACCTTTTTTAAGAGCTTTGGAGTGATGGGGCTTACCTTTAAGGCCGGCTTTTTGGCAGCCTTTTTTACCTTAGGCACGAGCTTTGCACGCCGCTTTTGGGCGGCGGCTTTAAACTTCTTGGCCTTTAGCACGTTTTTGACGCGCTTTTTTCCCGACGCTTTGGTCGGGACCCCGACCTTTCGTCGGGGCTTCCCTTTTGCTTTTGCCATTTACTACATTATATCACACATGCTTCATTTTCTCAATTCCTGCTGCCTACGTTTAAGGTCTAAAAGCCGCTTGCCCAAGACTGCAGATTCCTGCCCCCCTACGCGGTACAGCTCTTCGCGGAGCGACTTCATCTCATCTTCAAGAATAGAGCGCTCAATTGTTTGTAAAAGCGCCTCGGCGCTGGCGGCCTCGTCGGTGCCAAATGACTCAAATTCAAACAAGAGGCGCTCCCTTTCCTGCCCGAGCTTTGTCTCAATAGCCGCGAGCCTTTCTTGCCCGAGCAATTCCACAAGGCGCACTCTCATGTCACTTGGCATTTTGTCTTTGTCTTCAAATTTAAATACCAGCATGCCTGCCGCGCGCTCAAGCGGCAATAGCAAAGACACGGGCTCGGGCGCCGCCTCCCCGCCTTCTTCGGCTACCGCTTCCTGTACAGAGTGTACGCGCGACTTTTGCAAAGCGATGCGCACCGCGTCCTCGGGCGCGCCAATGCGCTGGGCGACAATACGTACAAAATGCGCCTGGTCTATCGGGCTCTGCATCACCTTAACTAATGGCAGCAGCTGCTGCTCTATTAATAATTTATACGCACGGTCGTCGCGCGTACCGGGGCGCAATGCCTCGAGGAAAAATTCTATCGCCGTGCGCGAAGTGCGCACGGCTGCTTTAAGCAGTTCGGGATTCTCGCGAGCCAAATCGGCCGGGTCTTTGCCGCTCTCAAAGGTCGGTATCTTTACATCAAATCCTGCCTGCAAGGCCATCGCTGCGCTTTTGAGCCCAGCGCGAATGCCGGCCGAGTCGCCGTCGAGCGCCAGCACCAAGCGCTTACTCAAGCGCCCCAACAACGAAAGATGTTCGGGGGTGAGCGCCGTGCCCGAGAGCGCCACCGTAAACGGCAAGCCGGACTGATGCGCCAATATCAAATCAAACTGCCCTTCGACCAGCAAAATACAGTCGGCTTTGCGTATCGCCGCGCGCGCCCTGTCAAACCCGTACAGCACTTTGGACTTTTTAAATAAAAGTGTCTCGGGCGAGTTTACGTACTTGGCCGGGTCACCTTCTTCCTTCGATCCTAAAACCTTTTCAAAAAACCGGCCCGAAAAGGCTATCACTTTGCCGGATGCGTCAAACAGTGGGAACATTATGCGTCCGCGAAAGCGGTCGTACACCTCGCCCGGTTTCCTTTCAGACTTGACGGCTAAACCGGCTTCGACGACATCATCTTTGGTGTACCCTTTGCCAAGCAGATATTTAGAAAGGTCTTCCCAACTTGCCGGAGCGTAACCCAAGCGCCACTCTTTGACTGTTTCGTCCTTAACGCCCCGGGCATGCAGGTACTCAACAATTTCCTTCCGACTGGCAAGCTGCGATTCAAAAAACTTAGTTGCCTCTTCACACACCTCGAGCAGCTTCTCCTCCTTATGCTTACTTTCAGTACGCTCGGCTTCGTCTATATAGGAGTGCTGTTTTAACACGACGCCTGCGCGCTCGGCAAGTTGTTTAAGCGCGGTAACAAAGTCTACACCGTCAATCTTTTGTACAAAAGTAAAAATGTCACCCTTTTCGCCGCAGCCAAAACACATGTAGGAATTCCTCTCAGGAGACACATGGAAAGAGGGCGTGCGCTCTTTGTGGAAAGGGCACTTGCCCACAAAATTCCTTCCCGCCCTTCGCAACTGTACATACTGCCCAATAACCTCATTTATAGGCAGCTTCTCTTTTATTTCCTGTACCTGCGAATCCATAGGTACATAGTATACCACCTTGACAGAATACTCATTTGTATTTATAATGGTAAGCGAACAGCACAGAGGGAAGCGCAATGACAGTCGTAAAGGAAATGAGCCTGAAGACCAAAATCGCAATTTTGGTAGTATCAGCAATCATCACGTATGTATTGTTTTGGCACTTCTAAATTTTAGTCAAAGCAAACAAAACGCTGCCCAGCTGGGCGGCGTTTTTCTTTTACTTATTGACGCTCTTGTTACCACAGAGTAGAGTATGCGTGGCTTAGCACATAGGGAGACAATTATGAGTTCGCGATTGAATATAACTGAACAGCAATCAGAAGCGCTCCGCCTGCTTTCAAACCTCAACTCTGCCTTTGAAATAATATTCATCAAAGCGGGCAAAGACCTTATGAAGGCAAAGTCCAACAAGGCAATCGGCGCCGTCAAGAAAGAGGCGAGAGATTCGATCGATAGGGTCGTCACCTTTCGGAGAAAAATGGATGGAGCGGCAGAGGTCAGTAAAGCGCTCAAAGCCCTGCACTTGTCAGAATTTGACGTGTAACGAACGAAAAAGGCCGCGAACGTTTACACGTTCGCGGCCTCAATCTTTTCTATACTTCTAAATTATGAGACGATATCTTTCTTGGCGACCCGCTCCGTTATCTCGCCCATGCCCTCTTGCACTTGGGGGGCGTAGCGGTTGACCAGCTTTTCTTTGGGTGACCCTTTAAAGCCGGTGCCTGCCGGTATGAGGCGGCCGATGATAACATTTTCTTTAAGGCCCACCAAGCGGTCGGTTGAGCCGTAGATTGAAGCGCGGATGAGCATGCGGGTCGTGTTTTGGAACGACGCTGCCGAGAGGAAGCTTGCGCGCGAGAGCGACACATCAAGGATGCCCATGATGAGCGGCTCGCCTACTGCCGGCTCGCCGTCGTCAGCAACAATCTTCTCGTTAATAGCGGCGAGGTCTGCGGCGCTGACCACGTCGGCCGGCGAGTACTCGCTTGAGCCCGGCTTTACTATCTTCATGCGGCTAAACATCTGGCGGACGATTGTCTCGAGGTGCTTGGCAGACACGCTGGCGCCCTGCAACTCGTAGATCTTAACGACTTCCGAGATGATGTAGGCCTGCGTCTTTTCTTTGCCTCCAAACTTAAACAATTCTGATAGGTCGGCCGAGCCGTCGGTCAGGAATTGACCCTTCTCTATTTTGTCGCCAACTTTAACGGCCGGAATGCGGCGGAAGTGCACCTCGTACTCAATCACTTCGCTGCCCTTTTTCATTTTGGTCTTTGCTTTGTCCTCAAGGTCAGGGGCAACAATGATAGTCTTTTCTTTGCCGTCGTCTTTAATTTCGACAACCTCGCCCGAGACGGTTGCAATGGTTGCGGGGTTGCGCGGCATGCGGCGCTCAAAGATCTCTTCGACGCGCGGCAGACCGTTGGTGATGTCGCCGCCCACCGAGGCTGCGCCTCCGGCGTGGAAGGTACGCATGGTCAGCTGGGTGCCCGGCTCGCCGATAGCCTGTGCGGCAACGGTGCCGACGGCCTCGCCAAGCGCGACTGGCTTCATGGTGCCAAGGTCGGCGCCGTAGCAGCGGGCGCATACGCCGCGGTTAGCGCGGCAGCCAATGGGGCTGCGGACGTATACCGAGTCGACGCCCAACTCTTCGATCTTTTTAGCATCTTGGCTGGAAATCAGGTGGCCCTTTTTGTAGTGCGTCGTCTCGCCCACCGCAACCTCGGCTGCCAAATAGCGGCCGGTGATGTTAGCGGCCAAGAAGGTACCGATGCCGGACGCTGACTCGCGGTACATCATGAGCCCCTCTTTGGTGCCGCACTCCTCTTCCGAAACAACCACGTCTTGCGCGACGTCAAACAAACGGCGCGTGAGGTATCCGGCTTTGGCGGTGTTAAGCGCGGTGTCGGAGAGGCCCTTGCGCGAGCCGTGCGTGGTAATAAAGTACTCGATTGGCGAGAGACCCTCTTTCATTGATTTGGTGATTGGGAATTCGATTGCCTCGCCGGTTGGCGATGCAATGAGGCCCTTCATGCCGGCCATCTGGGTTACTTGGGCCACAGAGCCGCGGGCGCCGGACTTGAGCATGTCAGAGACAGAGCCGTGGAGCGGCAGCGTCGCAGGCATCAGCTTTTCGACATCAGACTTTGCCTGATGCCACACTTCGATGTTCATGCGGTAGCGCTCCTCTTCTGAAAGGAGACCCTGCTTCCAGTGCTCGACAATCTGCGCGGACTTCTCTTCGGCAACATCAACGATAGCTTTTTTGCCGGCCGGGACGCGGATGTCGTCGAGCGACCACGTAATGCCCGACTGGGTCACATAGCGGAAGCCAAAGTTCTTTATCCTGTCGAGAATTTCCGGAACCCGGTCGAGTCCATAGCGCGCAATGAGGTCGTCTACCAATTTGCCGAGGCTCTTTTTGTCGATTGCGTAGTTGATAAACGGGTAATCACTAGGGAAAACGGTGTTAAACAGCAAGCGGCCTACGGTTGTTTCAAACAACTGTCCGCCAAACTGCGCGTACTTTTCCTTTTCTGACGGCAAAACTTTTACTTTTGCCTGGAAGCCTACATGGCCGTAGTCGTATGCGAGGATAGCTGAGTTTGGATTGGGAAACGCCAAGCCTTCGCCCTTCATACCCTCGACTTCTTTCGTCATCCAATATGCGCCGAGCAGGATATCGAGCAATTTTGTTGCAACTACCGGCTCGCCGTTACCCGGCTTCAATATATTTTTAGGAGCGGCCATAATTTCGCGGGCCTCTGCCTGCGCCTCTACCGAAAGCGGCACGTGTACGGCCATCTGGTCGCCGTCGAAGTCTGCGTTAAAGGCGGGACATACAAGCGGGTGCAGCTGGATAGCGTTGCCTTCGATAAGGACCGGCTGGAAGGCCTGTATGCCAAGGCGGTGCAACGTAGGCGCGCGGTTAAGCATCACATACTTGTCTTTGATAACCTCTTCAAGTATTGCCCAGACCTCCGGCACGCCCTCGTCGATGAGGCGTCCTGCGCCGCGGATGTTGTAAGCGAGTTCTTTCTCGAGCAGTTTGCCGATTACAAACGGGCGGAACAATTCGAGCGCCATGTGCTTAGGCAGGCCGCATTGGCTGAGTTTAAGTTCAGGGCCAACCACGATAACCGAGCGGCCCGAGTAGTCGACGCGTTTGCCGAGCAGGTTTTGGCGGAAGAGGCCGTGCTTGCCTTTAAGGTTGTCGGAGAGTGATTTGAGCGGACGGGTGCGCGCCTGTGTCGTTGCGGAAAATGCCGCACCGCCGTGGCGGATTGAGTTGTCTACAAGAGCGTCAATTGCCTCTTGCAAGATGCGCTTCTCGTTGCGGAGAATCACGTCGGGCGCGTGGATTTCGAGCAGCTTTTTGAGACGGTTGTTGCGGTTGATGACGCGGCGATACAGGTCGTTGACGTCGGAGGTCGCGTGGCGGCCGCCGTCGAGCGCAACCATGGGGCGCAGGCCCGGCGGGATAACCGGAATGCGCGAGAGGAACATCCACTCGGGGCGCACGCCGGCCTTTATCATGCCGCGCAGCGTCGAGAGGCGGCGCGAAAGCTTTTCGCGGTTGGCGGCGCTGGTCTTCACAAGCGCAGCTTCGGTTTCCTCGACCATAACTTTAAGGTCGAGCTTTTTGCAGAGCTCGTATAGCGCCTCGGCGCCGATGCCCGCTTCAAACATGGCTCCGTACTTTATTGCGTAGCGGTGGTAGCGCGGCTCGTCGAGCACGGCACCCACGTACAGGCTTTCGATATCCTTTTTAGCTTCGAGGAACAACTCTTTCATCTTGTCTTTCGACTTGTCGTCTTGGAGATTTTTGAGTTTTTGTTTGTACTCGGCTTCAAGCTCGCTTACGATGCGCTCCTTTTCAGACTTGTGGATGGTGGTCACGATGTAACCCGCAAAGTACACTACCTTTTCAAGGTCGCCCGAGGGGATGCCAAGCACGCTCGAGAGGCGCGACGGAATTGCGCGCAAGAACCAGACATGCGCGACCGGTACCGCCAAGTCGACATGGCCCATGCGCTCGCGGCGGACAATAGCGCGCGTGATTTCCACGCCGCACTTCTCGCAGATAATGCCTTTGTAACGGATGCCGCGGTATTTGCCGCAGTAACATTCGTAGTCGCGCTCGGGTCCGAAGATCTTTTCATCAAACAATGAGTTTTTCTCCGGACGCTGGGTGCGGTAATTAATCGTTTCGGGCTTGGTGACCTCACCGTATGACCACTCGAGAATCTTCTCGGGGCTGGCCGGGCGGATGCGGACCGCGTCAAAGTCAGAGACTTCGGCGCCGGTTGTTTTGCGCGCGGTCGGCACGGCCGAATTGCCGCGCATGAGCTCAACATCGAGCGCCAAGCCGCGCAGGGTGTGAAGAAGTACGTTAAACGATGCCGGTGCGTAGTGGTGGTTGATGCGCTCGCCGCGGACAATAGAGTCAAAGGCGGCCGAGCGGCCCATGATGTCGTCGGATTTAATGGTGAGCATTTCGCGCAACGTGTATGCCGCGCCATAGCCAAGCAGCGCCCAGACTTCCATTTCGCCAAAGCGCTGGCCGCCGCCCTGCGCCTTGCCGCCGAGCGGCTGCTGCGTAATAAGCGAGTACGGGCCGATAGAGCGCATGTGGATCTTGTCCTCGACCATGTGGTGGAGCTTCAAGATGTACATGTAGCCGACCGAAATGTCCTGCTCGAACTTTTCGCCGGTGCGGCCGTCGTAGAGCGCCATTTTGCCACTCTCTTTAAATCCTGCTTTTTTAAGTTCGCCGCGAATCTCCTCTTCGGTAGCGCCGACAAACGGCGGGCAGATAGCTTGGTAATTAAGCGTGTTTGCGGCAAGACCCAAGTGAAGTTCAAGAATCTGGCCCAAGTTCATGCGGGATGGAACGCCGAGCGGCGTAAGAATTACGTCAACCGGGCGGCCGTCCTCCATGTATGGCATGTCCTCCTCGGGCAAGATGCGGGAAATAACTCCCTTGTTACCGTGGCGGCCGGCAAGCTTGTCGCCAACGGACACCATGCGGAGCTGCGCGATTTCAATATGGATGCGCTTGATGATTCCGGACTCAAGGTGATGGCCGGCCTCGCGGGAGAAAACCTTGACGCCAACGATGCGGCCCTTCTTGCCGTTTTCCATGCGCAAGCTCGAGTCTTTAACGTCGCGGGCTTTGTCTCCGAAAATAGAACGAAGGAGGCGCTCTTCCGGAGTAAGTTGCGTTTCGCCTTTGGGAGTAATTTTACCTACCAAGATGTCGCCGGGGCGCACCTCGGAGCCGACGCGTACGACGCCGTCCTCGTCGAGGTTGCGGAGTTTTGCTTCGCTCACGTTAGGTATGTCGTGCGTAGTCTCTTCCGGACCAAGTTTGGTGTCGCGCACGTTGCAAACAAACTCCTCTATATGAATGGACGAGAATTTAGAGTTCTTAACCATGCGCTCGGAGATGATGATGGCGTCTTCGTAGTTGTTGCCGCTCCAGCACATAAACGCTACGAGCGCGTTTTGGCCGAGCGAAAGCTGGCCGCCATCGGACGATGACATGTCCGCAAGCAAACCTCCCTTTTTAACTTTATCGCCAACCGATACGCTGGGGCGCTGGTGGAGCGCGGTAAAGCCGTTGGTGCGTACGAAGTTAACCAAGGGGTACTCTACCTCCTTTCCTTTTTCATTTTTGACTTTAATGTGTTTGCCGTCGGACGCGGTAACAGTGCCTGCCTCTTTGGCATAAATAAGGCGGCCGGTGTTGCGCGCTGCGCGCTCTTCAATACCCGTGGCCACCAGCGGCATTTCGGGGATGATGCAGGGTGTTGCCTGCTTTTGCATGTTCGAACCCATCAATGAGCGGTTTGCGTCATCGTGCTCGAGGAACGGGATCATGGTGGTGGCAATGGAGAACGGCTGCTCGGGAGATACATCTATATAGCTGATTTCGTTGCGGGCAAAGCGGGCCGGTGCGCCGTTAAGGCGGGCCTCAACCTGCTCTTCCAAAATCTTGCCGTCATCCGATACTTGCGTTGCGCCATGCGCGATAATCTCTTTCTCTTCTTCGGCAGCATTAAGGTACACCACTTCATGGGTAACAACCCCTTTAACTACTTTGACGTACGGAGTCTCTATCATGCCAAAGGCGTTCAGCCGCGCGTACTGCGCCAAACGCAAAATAAGGCCGATGTTGGGGCCTTCAGGGGTGTGGATGGGGCACAAACGGCCGTAATGGGACGGGTGCACGTCGCGCACTTCAAAACCGGCGCGCTCGCGGGTGAGTCCGCCCGGGCCAAGTGCCGAGAGCGTGCGCAGGTGCTCAAGCTCTTCAAGCGCGTTCGTTTGCTGCATGAACTGGCTCAGCTGGTTGGTGGTAAAAAATTCTTTGATGCGGGCTTGCAGCGGGCGCGGGTTTACAAACTGCTGCGGCAGTGACGCATCGGCATCGATAGTCGACATGCGGTCCTGGATATTGCGCTTCATGTGGGTTAGGCCCACGCGCAGTCGCTGCTGGAGCATCTCGCCTACGTAGCGCACCCGGCGAGAGCCAAGATGGTCGATGTTGTCCTCCATAGCCTCAGGGTCATGCTCGAGTTTAAGCACGTGGTTGAGCACCGTGACAACATCATCAAGGCTAAGTGTTTTGCGGCCGAGCTCCTTTTCATCCAAAGATTTGCCAAAGCGCTGGTTAAAGCGGAAGCGGCCTACGCGCGAAAGGTCGTAACGCTCGGCGCTAAAAATAGAGTTGATGTACTCGCGGGCGTTTGCGGCCGTAGCCAAGTCGCCGTCGCGCAGGCGCTTGTGGATCTCGACATACGCCTCTTCGGCGGTCTTGGCGGGATCCTTTTCCATTGCGGCTTCTACCCATGCTTTGCCGGCCGGAGTATTTGCAAAGAGCGATTTAAGGTCGCTGTCGTACGGGGCGCCAAGGATGCGCAGGAGTGATGTTGCCGGGAACTTGCGCTTGCGGTCAATGCGCACCTGCAACTCGCCAAGCGCGTCGGCCTCGATTTCGATCCAGGCGCCGCGCTGCGGGATTATCTTGGCGCCAAAGTGCATTTTGCCCTTTACCTCGTCGGACGTAAAAAAGACGCCGTACGAGCGGGCCAGCTGCGGGACAATTACGCGCTCAACGCCGTTGATAATAAAGGTGCCGTGGTTGGTCATCAGCGGCAGGTCCGCCAAAAAGATCTCCTGCTCTTTTTCAATGCCCATCGTCTTATTCTTCAGTTTGACGATTGCGCGCACAGGAATGTCGAGCGACATCTTTTGCGCCTTGGCGTAATGCTCATCGTACTTGGGTTCGCCTATCTCGATTTTGACAAACTCAAGGTCAAACTTTTTGCCCGAGTAGTCCTGAATCGGCGTAAATTCCTTGAACGCGTCGCGGACGCCCTCCTCTAAAAGGAGTTTGTAGGAGTCTACCTGCGCGGCGACGAGGTTTGGCGTTTCAACACGGGGCTTGCGATAACGGGCGAAGTATTTTTGTTCACGCATAGGGGGTTTATGCTAGGGCACTTTATAAATTGAGGAGTAACACCTCTTTGCAAAAAGTGCTTTCAAAAAATCCGAGAGTAATCTTTTGAGAGAACTTTTTGCAAACTTGCAAGGGACTTATGCACACTTTATAAACGCAAAAATATCGGGCGCGAATACGCTCCCTAGACCGGTTTCATCCGATGTTAGGTGGTTTTTGCTACCACGTTTTTAATTGTAGAAACGAAGCCCTCGCAACTCATTCACGCTCTCCAAAAATATCAGAGAGCGACCCGCCTTGTTTCATCTACCAGTATACTCCTCTTCCCTAGGGCGTCAAGCCCCAAATTCCCAAGGAAAAAGCCGTCCGGGAGCGCCGGGCGGCTTACGATGCTCACTTTTTGGTTGGAATGCGCAGGCTACTCCAATTAAACATGACCTCCATGCCTAACCAGTCGGTAATCTCCTGGGCAGAAAAGAGAACGGTGTGGTCATAAACGCCGTAGTCATCGCTCTCGCCGCCAAAGTTAGCAGACCACCTCCCTCCCATGTAGTCTTTGTACTCGATGACGAGACTCCCGCCGCCGGCTATCTGGTACCCTTGTTTGCTGCCATGAGCTAGAAGGTGCAAGGCAACTTGGCGCAACTGCATATGCTTGTAATTAGACGGATCATCTCTTTTGCCGACAAACTCGGGGCCGATGACGATGTATATCTCATCATCTTTTGTGCTTTTCATGACTATGAATTTGCGAACCTGCCTGCCAGCCTTCTTATCCAGACTTGTAAGACTCTGGTGTATCCGGAGCGAATTGTCGAGCAACTCTGCGGTAATTTGATCCCTATCAAACAATCCTTCAATTAACCAAAGCTGGGGCTTCATGGCATCTCTCCCTGGTAAATAACTAAGCTGCTTGTACAGTACAACAAAAATAAATACGGGCAATATACAAAAAACCGCCCGGCCAGATAATTCTGGCTAGGCGGCGTAAAACGGAAACCGGTCGGTCAAATATACTCGAATGTGCCTTCGGGGACGGCCGCGATAGCAATGCAACGCGCAAACTGAAATTCGTATTCGGTCGTACTGCCCTGTCTGGGTCTGCCGACCATGCCTACATGGAGAGGAACGGGGATAGGATTGCAGTGATGCCATCGCACCAGGATTGCGGGCACGTACACCTTTTGTCTCAGCCGGATGGACTTCGGCTCAGTAACTTCCGTCATTAGGCATTCTCCCTAGGTTGCGTTGCTTCTGCTTAAAACCCTTGTAAACAAGTCTAGAAATGAGCTTATAGCCCAACCGGCTTTTGGTCAATATGAGTTATACACCCACTCTTGCAAATTACTAAAAAATATCACATAGTACTGGCGGGTTAACGCAAACAAAACTTGGGAGTAAAGGCGATGCACCTCGAAAAGCACTACAACATGTACGACCTCGTCGGCAAGCGGCTGGTGGTCAAAGATGCAGGCAGCAACATTGACCTGGGTTTGGGGACTTATCTCTGGGATGACGAGATACTTCTGGACTCTGGCAAAAAAATCACCAGTGACAAATGCGTCTGTGATATTGCGCAGCCGAGCGAGGTTCCTCCTTTTACCATCACTTTGGAGGAAGACACTCGTATTTTTGAAGGTGTGTCTCACCTTCTAAACACCGGTTACTATCTGCACAAAAACGAAAAAATCGAAATCAGGAAGGTGCAGCTCATGCCGTGGAATCACGGGCGCTACGTTGCAGGTAAGTTCTTTTATCGCGGCGAGTCTTATTGGCTTGTTATGTCGGAAGTTAAACTTCCTCAAGCAGTACCTCATTTACGGCTGGTTACCTGACCGGTTTACGCCGGGCACAGAGTGTGCCCGGTGTTTTTATTTATTTGGATTGCTGCGTTTTTTGTTTTTCCATAGGTCCATGTGGGCATGGTTGCCGGACAAAAGTACTTTGGGCACGCGATACGACTTCTTTTTATGCTTAAAAACTTCCGGCCGCGTATATATTTCGTGGCTAGCAACCCGGGACTCTTCCAATGATTCAAATTTGCCCAAAACGCCCGGTATTTGGCGCGCAGTTGTATCAATAATAGTAAGTGCAGGCAGCTCGCCGCCGGTCAGTATGTAGGGGCCAACCGACACCTCTTCAGCTTTCAGTATTTTTTTAACCCGCGCATCGATACCCTCGTACCGGCCGCACAGGATTATCACGTCCTTTTCTTTGGCGAGCTTTTTAGCGTAAGCGTTGGTGAGTGGTTTGCCGCCGGCCGCAGTAATCAGCACCTTAATGGCAAGGTTCGACCTTGCCTTGACACTCTTTTTAACTTTTGTCGATATGCTTTCGACAGCTCTAATAAAGGGCTCGGCTTGCAGCACCATCCCCGGGCCACCGCCATAGGGCCGCTCGTCAACTTTTTTATATGCCCACTTGCCTGCCCGGCCAGGGTTGGTCACAAAATCGCGCAGCTGGTAGCTCTTAATTTCCAAATGCCCCGCCTTTTTTGCGCGCGCCAAAATAGACGCATTTGCATAAGCGTCAATAACTTCCGGAAATAGCGTCACCACATGGAATTTCACAACCTAGTTGTAACTCAACATGTACAAAAGAGAAAGGCCAGTGCAAGACTGGCCTGGAGCGTGCCGTATTGGACGGGGTCACCTTCGCCGCCGGAAAAGATAAAAACAGCGGTTTTGTAGGCTCGTTTCCTACCAATAAAGCCCTGACATCTTTCTGCTTCGGTGCTCCAAAAACAATATACCGTTCTAAAAAGAAGTATGCAATATGTACTACCCTTTCCAAAAAAAGCCACGGGCTTCCATATCATCGGCGATAACTTCTACAAACCGACGCATAACCGGAAACCCTTCTGTTGCAATAAACTTTTTGCCAGCATGAAGTTCATACGTAAATTTATTTCTCTCAAAAGTGCGTTTATAGATTGGATCCATGACTTCAAATCCGGGTTCAATTTTATCTACCGCATTGGCAAAGCGAGCTTCGGGAGTTGTCTTTTCTTCATACTCCTCCCATAACATTTTACCAATGGTGTTAAGAGGTTCAGGCAAAGATGCAAACACTTCCAGTGCGGCAACATCCTCTTTGCGCCTGTCTTCGTTAGTTTTGAGATGGTACGGAATATCTCCATGCTTAATCTCTCCAAAGTCATGAAAGAGCAAAATATCGTACACTTTTTCTTTATTCAAATCTTTTGCAGATGGCTCATGCTCCAAAAAATAATGCGCAAGATAGATAAGCGCGAAGATATGTTCGGCAACTGACTCGGCATGTTCTTCAAGATTTCGCGATGCGCCAAAACGAATCGTATGTTTGAGTTTGTAAGCGATGCGTAACTTTTTAGCTTCGTCCAAAATCTCTTTATCGGTAAAGGTCAGTATATCTTTCATAAAAAGTCAGTATACCAAAGAAAAAACCGCCCTACTGAGGCGGCTTTTTCTTTTGATTAAAAATTGCCTAAGTTGTCCATTGCTTCGTCAATCGACTTCATCTGCGGGGTTGCTGCTGCCGTTTCGTCGTGGCTGCCGTCCCAACCGGTATTTGCCGAACCGCCGCCCTGCTCGGCTGCGCGGCCGCCGGCCGGCTCGTTTATTTTGAGGTTGACGCGGGCGTTGTGCTTCATCCCTACTACGCGAAGCAGCGTGCGGATAGCCTTGGCGGTGTTACCCGAGCGGCCTATCACTTTGCCCATGTCCTCGCCGTTAAGGTCGAGCGTTAAAAGCACGCCCATCTCATCGACGGTGCGGTTTATCTTTACATCATCCGGATGCTCCACCAAGCCACGCACGACAAACTCTAAAAATTCCTGATCTTTTTCTGCCATAACAGTATATTTAATTGGTTAGAAATACTACCTATAGTTTAGGCAGTAGTGTCGCTTTCTGCAACGTCGTTACTCACAGCCTCTGCAGCAGGAGCCTCTTCGGTCGCAATAGCAGCCGGCGCTTCTGCAGGAGCCTCTACCCCCGACGCTTCAGTCGGGGCAGGCTTAGCAACGGTCTTCTTGGGCAACACGTTTATCTTTTTAGCGTCGATTATTTTGTTGGATACGAGCAGGTTGTGGACGGTCTCCGACGTGGTGGCGCCCATGCCGAGCCAATGTTTGATGCGCTCGGCCTTGAGGTCAATGCGGTCTACGCGCGGGTCATAGGAGCCTACCATTTCGAGGTAATTGCCCGGCTGCGGTTTGCGCTTACTTTCAACAACAATAACCCGGAAGGACGGGTCGTTCTTTTTGCCAACGCGGGTAAGCCGGATAGTTAACATGTCGCAACACTGTATCAGAAGCTGGCTATAAGTCAATAAACGCGCTATACTGAGCCTAATAATGCCTCGCAGTCAGAAGGAGGGCCTGCCAAAAGGGTCTAAAAAACACATCGAAGGGATTATCCAGATTAACCGACGCGGAGTGGGTTATTTGGCTTGGCCTACGGATGAGGCGGCCAAGCATAAAGATGACATAGAGGTATCGAACGAACTTTTGAAGGGCGCGCTCAACGGCGACACGGTCGAGGTTGAACTGACCGGCCTCTTTCCGCGTCCTAAAGGCAAAGTAGTTAAGATTGTTGAGCGCGCTAAGGAGGAGTTTGTAGCAACGCTTGCGGTTAAAAACGGCGCCTTAGTTGCAGTGCCGGCTGACCTGCGTTTTTACCGCACAATTAGTTTGATGGATGCCAGCAAATATTCTGAAGGTGAAAAGGTTTTAGTGCGCTTAATATCTTTTGACGGAACCTCCGACCCAACAGGCACCATGGTCGAGCACTTGGGCCGCGCCGGCGAGCATCGCGTTGAAATGAACGCGATCGTTATGGAGCACGGATTTTCTACAACCTTTCCGCCCGAAGTTGAAAAGGAAGCGCAAGCGATTGAAGACAACTATGCAAGCATCATTGCCGCTGAAATTCCGAAGCGCCTCGATTTCCGCGAATCGACCACCTTTACCATCGACCCTAAAGATGCCAAAGATTTTGATGACGCATTGTCGGTCGAAGCCTTGCCCAACGGCGAGTTTGAAATTGGCGTCCATATAGCCGACGCAACCTTTTTTTGCGCACCGGGCACGGCCATAGATGACGAGGCCGTAAAACGCGGTACCAGCGTGTACCTGGTAGACGCGACGATACCCATGCTCCCCCACCAACTCTCGGGCAACGTGTGCAGCCTTAAGGCCGACGAAGACAGGCTGGCCTTTTCGGCACTATTTAGGATGGACAAAGACGGCAAGGTGTTGGAGTGCAAGTTTGCCAAAACGGTTATACGCTCGAACCGCCGCTTTACGTACGAAGAAGCGCAGGAGATTTTAGACAAGCAACACGGCGAGTATATAGACGAGCTTAACATCCTCCGTTCCCTTTCGCGCACTATGCGCGCCAAAAGAGAGCGCGAGGGCGCGATAGACTTTGGCGACAACGAGGTGCGCTTTACCTTGGACGAAACCGGCAAGCCTATAGCCATCACCCGCAAGGAGCGCATCGAGACAAATCTCCTTATTGAGGAGTTTATGCTCCTTTGCAACCGCGAAGTGTCTTTGTTTGTTTCAAATCTTGCCAAAAAATTGCCTGAAAAGAATTATGTCTTTTTGTACCGCATACACGATACTCCCAAAGAGGACCGCGCCCTGGAGCTGACCACGTTTGTACGCGCCATGGGATACGACTTTGCCCATAATAAAAAGAAGCCGAGCGCCAAAGACATCCAAAAACTGCTTAAAGAAATTGGAGGCAAACCCGAAGAGCATTTGATACGCACGGCCACTCTGCGCTCGATGGCAAAGGCGGTGTACTCGACCAAAAATATCGGGCACTTTGGATTGTCGTTTGAGTACTACACGCACTTTACCTCCCCTATCCGCCGCTACCCCGACATGCTTGCGCACCGGATATTGGCCAGCCACTTAAACGGTACGCCCATCACTAAAGTTGAATTTACTAATCTCGAAAAGATGTGCCTCACCGCCAGCGCACAGGAAGCGCGCGCGGTAGAGGCCGAGCGCGAGTCCATCCGCTACAAGCAAGTGGAGTACATGCTGGATAAAATAGGCCAGACGTTTGGCGGGACTATTTCGGGCGTGACCGATTGGGGCCTGTATGTACAGGAGGACATTAGCGCCGCCGAAGGCCTGGTGCGCGTGCGCACCATAGGCAATGACTTTTATGACTATTCTAAAAAAGACTACGCGCTGGTAGGCCAGCGCACAAAAGAAAAACTGACCCTAGGCGACAGGGTCAGAGTAAAACTGGTAGCGGCCGATCTTTCGGCGCGCACACTGGACTTTGAATTGGTCCGATAACTATTCCCAGGTGTGGCCGCGAGATTCCTCATTGGCCGCCCTGCTGTTGATTTCAAAGCGCTCCATTTCATCGCGGGCTTCGGGTTTTACCTGCCCCGTTGCCATCCGTGCATGCAAATGCGAAATATCAGCAGGATTAGCCTCAAGAGTCGTGCGTATTTTCTTGCGATGCGCCATGAATTTTCCCCTTCAAAAAGATCTTCTTCCAGCCCTCAATAACTATATCACCAACATTTTATTTCGCTACCGCCAGAGCCTCTTCAAACTTAACGCTTAATAATTTGGAAATGCCGTCATTGCCCATGGTGATGCCGTAAAGCACGCCGGCGCGGGACATCGTTTCGCGGTTGTGGGTAATAAGGATGAGCTGCGACTTTTTGGCCAGGTTTTCAATCATGTCGCCATAGCGGCGGCTGTTAGCTTCATCAAGCGCCGCCTCGGTTTCGTCGAGTATCAAAAACGGCGGCGGGTTGACCTGTGACATCGCAAAAATAAGCGCGATGGATATAAGCGCACGTTCGCCGCCCGAGAGCATATGGATGCCTTTGACGCGCTTATTGGGGATAGAAAGTTGTATATCAATTCCCTCTTGCACTTCTATGTCCTCGCTGTTTTCGTCTTTAAGGTCTGACCTTAGCAGAGGGCTCTCAAGGTCAGACCTTTCGGCTCCCCTGCGCAACTTCTTTTCTTTAACACTCACAAGCGACGCGCCACCGCCATCAAACATCAGCTTAAAAAAGGCGTCAAACTGCGTGTTAATTTTACCGACGCCGTCGGCAAAGCGCACTTCGAGCGTTTTAGTCAATTCTTCTATCAAGCTCTTGAGCTTTTCCGAGCTAGACTCCAAGTCGGCTAACTCGCGCATAAGGAATTGCTCGCGCTCAGTCGTCTCTTTAAACTCTTTCAAAATATCCTCCGAACCGATGGCGCCGCTCTCCTCAAGCCGGATCTTCATCCGCTCTAACTTGCGGCGGCGCTCCTCCTGCCTTTCACGCACTTCGCTAACCTCCGCGGCATCGAGCACAAAACTTTCATACTCGGCGGCTGCGCTGCCAATCAAAGCGCCTGCCTCGGCCAATTCGCGCTGAAAGGCCTCGCGCTCGCGGGCAAGTATGCTGGCGCGCGCTTCAAGCGAGCCGAGCATTGCCTCCAGCTCGCTGCGCTTGGCCATGGTTTGAAATAGCTCCCGCTCGGCCTCGCGCGAAGCGTCCTTTTCGCTGTCTATCTTTTTGCGCAGCGCCTCGACGCTTGCGCGCACCCGCTCTTCCTCGGTCGAAAGTAGAGAAAGCTGCGCCTCCAACTGCGCCTTTTTTGCGTGCAAATCTTCTTTGCTGCCAACCTGCGGGGCGTCGCGCTTTTGGATGCGGCGCATAAACTCGGTTGCCAGCACCACTAGCGCTTGCAGCTTGGCCTTAAGCGGCTGCCCGTCAAGCCGGAGCGCTTGGTTCAGTTCGCTGACGGTGCGTTCGGCAAACTCCTGCGCTTGGCTCGCAGGCACGCTGCCCTCTATGGTTTGCGTGAGGCGTGCGGCTGCGGCAATCTCTCCCTCGATGCGCCCCAAGTCGCGCGACACTTGCTCGCGCTGCTGGCGGGCAGTGCGGCCCTCTGCCTCAAGCTGCATCAGCTCGTTTGTCGAAGCATCGCCGCTCTTGCTGCGGCCAAGCTCATGGCGGATGTGCTCGATAGTTGCATTAAGCGCTGCATGCCGGCGGGCGGGCTCGCCGCGCTCCTCCTTCAACAGAGCGTCAGCTTGTTGCAAATAGTCGCTCTCGCGTTTTAAATATTCGGTCCACTTTACCGACAACTCATCGCGCAGCCTTTCGCCCTCTTCAATCTTTTTAACCTGCGACTGTAAAAATTTAAGATGCGGCAACAACTCGCGGCGCGAAGCCTCGACCTCGCGCATATTTTCGGCCGTTTTTTCAATCTTCCGCTCGGCCTCTTCCCTTTTATACAAAAACGCCGTCAGGCCCAGCGCATCTTCTATCATCTCCCTTCGCTCGGGCGTTGAGGCAGTCAAGACGCGGTCGGCCTCGCCTTGGGAAATGATATGGTGGCCCGAAGCGCCAATGTTGGCCTGCGCCAGCAACTCGGCTATATCGCGCAAACGCACCACCGAGCCGTTAAGCAGGTAGTCGTTGCCGCCGTCGCGGTGCACGACGCGCTCGAGCGTTACCTCGTCAAAATCTAAATTTAAAGCGCGGTCGGAGTTGTCAAACATAAGTTTGACCGAGGCGCGGCCGGCGCGCGGGTTTGAGCCGGAGCCGTTCCATATCAAATCCTCGCCCCGTTTGCCGCGCATCGACTTCATCGACTGCTCGCCAAGCACAAAGCGAAAGGCTTCAGCAATGTTGCTCTTGCCCGAGCCGTTGGGGCCAACCACAGCGGTAATATCCGCCCCGAACTCCAGTTCGGTCTTTTTGGCAAACGATTTAAACCCCGACAATTCTATCGTCTTTAACCGCATTCCTTACATTATATAGTGAAAAGCCGCTCCGTGTTACGGGAGCGGCCGCTCTTAGCCGACCGGGATACATTCGGGCGCACGAAACTTTTTTGCAAGAACGTTTTGCACTTGGGTCGGCAGCGAGATAAAATTACCGATCTTCATATCCTCCTTGGCCGATGTGCGATAGACGTACTGCACTTCAACCAGTTTCATTGGAAAATAGCTCGGTGCGTACAGTATTTTACCGGTAGGAGTCACATCAACAATATCCCAATACACGGCATCCGCCTTGGAAGACGGCATGCAAAGGCTCGCAACGACGAGTAAGGCTTGCAGTTCCATGGAAACCCCCTGTTGAGTTCAATCTTCCTAAACAAAACCACCTCCTGCTTTAAAATGCAAATAGTTTTACCACCCCTTTTCTTCAATCGCGGCACGGGCGGCGGATTGCTCGGCTTCTTGCTTACTTTTGCCGCTGCCTTTGGCTAACAGCTTGTCACTTAAGTAGACGCCCACAATAAATTGTTTGTCGTGGTCGGGGCCGGTTTCGTCTATCACTGCATATGAGGGCGTAACGCCTTGGCTCTCCTGCGACTTTTCCTGCAGGGTTGACTTGGCGTCCTGCCACAGGCGCTTCTTTATAATGTCGTCAATTTTGGGCAGCAAGTGCGCGTGTATAAAATCGCGCGCCGCGTCGTACCCTTGATCTATATATATGGCGCCGATAAGCGCCTCGAACGCATTTGCCAAAAGCACGCCGCGCGCGCGGCCGGTGTCCTTTGCCTCGCCGCGGCTCAAGAGCAGGTAGTCGTTCATCCCCAATTCGGTTGCCACCTCGGCGCAGGTGGTCGCATTAACCAGCGCAGCACGGTACGCGGTCAAGTCGCCCTCGTTGTTATCGGGAAATTTGGCGTACAAAAAATGCGTCGATACCAGCTCAAGCACCGCATCGCCTAAAAACTCGAGCCGCTCGTTGTGGCCGCTGGATTCACCGCGGTGCTCATTGAGGTACGAGCGGTGCGTAAAAGCCTGCCGCAAAAGCTCCAGGTCGTTAAATGATATGCCGGCCGCCTGTTCAAATGTTTTAAAATCCTTCTGCATTATTTCTTGCTATTATTTCTTGGCATTAATTTTCTGTATCGCACGCGTCACTATTGGCAGCACGTCCTCGTAAAAGTTAAGCTCTAACGCTTCGTGGAGGCGGAACCATTTGCCGTCGTCGAGCCCGCCTTTTTGCTCGAGCGTTATCTCGGTGTACGGCGACTCGGCCAAAAAGTAGTTGACCTGCTTGCGCTTCTTGCCCACTTCCGGGTCACTGGCAATATACTCGTTTTCGCCCAAATTGTCTTGTATCGAAATGTTAAGCCCCAACTCCTCTTTTATTTCGCGCACGGTGCCCTCCTCGAGGCTCTCATCTTTAATCTCGGGGTTGTCGCCTATTTTACCCTTGCTTAGCGTCCAATGCCCAAAGATATCGTGCACCAGCGCAAGGTAAATCTCGCCGCCGTGCCTTGCGTACACCACCGCGCCGCCTAAGCGCTCTACTGGCATCTGCTCGTAGGGCACGTCCTTTTTCTTTTTAGATACTTCGTCTTTGCCGGGCTCGCCCAGCTCTTTGTACACCGCGCCCAATACGCCGTTGACAAAGCGGCCGCTATTTTCGCCGCCAAAACTTTTGGCCAGCTCAATAGCTTCGTTGATGGCCACTTTGGCCGGGACCTTTTCGCGGTCCGAAAATAACAGCTCGTACAAGCCTAACCGCAGCACGTTGCGGTCAACGGGCGCTATCCTGTCAATAGGCCATTCGGGCGCAGCCTTTTCAATCACTAAATCCAAGTCTTGCTTGCGGGCAATGACGCCGCGCAAAATATCCTGCATAAAAGGCAAGTCGCCCGCCGCCGGAGCAAATTCCTTGGCGTTGCGCTCAAGTGTGTCCATCGCATCACTATCTTTATTAATAGTGCGAAAGTCCCACTCGAAGAGCGTTTGGAGAACAACCGATCTGGAAAGGTGCCTGTTTGCCATATTACAAAAGAACTAACCGAACATGCCGAACCGCTCAAACGACCGCCCCTTAAGTATACACTACCGCTTACTTCTGCTCCGTTTTCTTGGCTTTGCGGGTGGCGCGGGCCTCAGCCTTAGCAGCAACATCAATTGCGATTTTGCCGTTGTAGCGGCCGCAGTTGGGGCACGCGCGGTGAGATACGCGCATGTTTCCACACTCGCATTTTACAAGCGAGTGGGCGGCCAGTGCGTGGTGCGAGCGGCGGTTTGCCGTGTGCGCACGGGTGTGTCTCATCCTTACAACCATGCAGACACCATACCAAATAATGGCCGAAAAGACAAACCCCCGCGCTGCAGTGCAGGCGGGGGTCAAATTGTCAGATGGAAATGTGCTTCGCTTTGGCGATAAACTGTCTTGAGAGATTGGCTACTTGGGGCATTGTGGATACCCTAAGTTCATACTTTGGACAAAGATGTCCTGCCCGCGGGCATTCTTCTGTTCCGTGCAGCTTGCAGAAAATTCCGCAAGCCGTGGCCTCTTCGAGTCCCTGATCTCCGATCCACTTCTGCATGGATTTGAGCTTCTGAAACGGGACGATAGGATTACCTGTTTTCTTTGGCACTTGCTTCCATTCCCATGGGTAGTCTTTTCAGGTACGCGGTTTGGTACTAAACGAGAGCAACTGGATAAGTACTATACCACGGATACGAGGCCCGTACAAAACGATTTCCTGTGCAGTTCACTAACGCCAAATTTGCGGATTTGTTTGCGATGCATTTTTGTGCCGTAGCCTTTATGCAGCTCAAATCCGTATTTGGGATACTTTTTAGCGAGCCGCTTCATGAGCCTATCACGATTAACTTTAGCAATAATTGAAGCGAGCGAAATAATAGGCTCGGAGGCGTCGCCACGGATAATGGTTTCCTGTTTGTACTCTATCGGCGCATGCAAAAGGCCGTCAAGCAAAACTTTGTAGCCATCTATCTCGGGTGCTAGGCGCCGCACACCGCTATGCACTGCACGCATGGTTGCGCGGGTAAGCCCGATGCGGTCGATGGTCGCGGCCGGGACATATATAACGGTATAACGCAGCAGGCCCCGCTTTTGAAATTTAACGAGCAAGCCGTACAACTCTTCCCTCTTTTTTTCGCTCAATACTTTAGAGTCGGCAACGCCCGGAAACATCTCTGGTATGGCAAAACTTTTGTGTGTCACGACGACGCCTACCGCCAAAGGGCCGGCCAAAGGCCCGCGCCCCGCCTCGTCTACGCCAACTAAAAATTGGGCCGCCATATGCAGCATTCTAACAAATGTTTGACCTACGAGGTCGAACAGCTATAATCCTGTCGTTATGGACTTATATCATGCGCTAAACCGTGGAGTAGATAAACGGGTTATATTTTTGGACGACCGAGACAGGGCCCGTTTTGTAAGTGGACTTGAGCTTTTTAACGACACCCTGTCTATCGACAACTTACATAGAATTATAAACGGCGTAGATGTTGAACCTACGAGGTCGAACAAGGAGCCATTGGTTGCCATCCATGGATGGTGCCTTATGAAGAATCATTATCACCTTCTATTGTCAGAAGTTGAAGAAGGCGGCATACCGAAGTTCCTAATGAAACTAAATGTCGGCTATGCAAAGTATTTCAATAAACGTTACAAACGTTCAGGTACTTTGTTTCAGTCTAGAACCAAGAAGATCTTAATCGGAAATGACGCACATTTCCTTCATATCCTCAACTACATACATTTAAATCCTTTGGACTATCATCGCGACTTGCGTAACTGGCGCGAAGGAAAAATAAGCAGCGTAACTAAAGCGCTTGCCTATCTCAATAAATACCCTTGGAGTAGTTATCACAACTATTACAATGCATCTGGATTTCCCAATATTACAAATGTTGAACTTTTTACAGATGTGTTTAAAGATTATCCAAAACAACTTAAAGACTACCTAGGAACGCTCGAAATAGGCGAGTTAAAACCTTATATCTTAGAGTAGCTTTTTGTTCGACCTACGAGGTCGAACATTGGGGAAAAGAAAACTGCGCGGAATTTTGTCCCACGCAGTGTTTTCTGAACATGTGCTCACGGATTGACTAGGGATCGCTCAGGCAAAGCTGAATTAACCATCGCGACCAAGAGCGGCGCAAGCATGATCACTTCAGCAAGATCGCATAAAGTGACTGTGTTTTTTGCCGATATGACACCGGACAATCCTGACCCAATTGCACATGCCGTTAGCACAGTTGCCGAAATAGCTCCGGCAGCAATCAATCTTTCCATTAATTGCGGATTCATAGCTACTCTCCATTTTGACCTCTCCGATACCACACTAACCCCATTGGCTCAAACTGTCCATGGAGAGTTATACTCCTTATATATGGCAAAGCCGGGTACTCCACAGTCAGCACCGTACACCCATTTGCACGTACACTCGCACTACTCTTTGCTAAAGGCGCTTCCTAAAATTCCCGAGCTTGTCGCGCGGGCTAAGCAAGAGGGGCTCGCGTCGCTCGCGTTGACTGATATTGGCAACCTGTACGGCGCTATCGAATTTTACAAAGAGTGCATTGAGGAAGGGATAAAGCCTATCATCGGCATTGAAGTGCCGCTCGCTGACGCCAACCGTCTCATATTGCTGTGCGAAAACATGGCTGGCTACCAAAACCTGCTTAAGCTGGTGACCGCAGCTAACATGCAAGACGATGTGCAGTTTACCTACGAACTTTTAGAGAAATACAAAGAGGGGCTCATTGCGCTTGCCCCGGCTGCGCGCGGTGACCGCTCGGTGGAGGTGCAAAAAATATACGGCAATAAAAACTTTTACGCGCGGCCGGCATTGCACGAAATGTATTACCTTAACCCCGACGACGCGCGCGCGTGGGAGGTGATGCGCAATATTGAAAACCGCGGCGAGGACGGCGGCATGCAAAACGACGACGCCGATTTGCACTTCCCCTCAACGGACGAAATGGAAGATGAATTTTCCAAAGAACAATTGGCGCAAACTATTGAAATTGCCGGCCGCTGCAACCTCGAGTTGACCATCGGCAAATTTATCTTCCCTGAGTTTGCATTGCCCAAAGGCAAAACCGACGATGAGCTTTTGCGCGAGCTGTGCCTTGCCGGCATCAAACAGCGCGGACTTGCGGGCGATGAGGAGGTGCTTAAGCGCCTTGAGTACGAGCTCGACATCATTAAATTTAAAGGTTACGCCGCATATTTTTTGGTAGTGGAAGATTTGATTCGTTTTGCGCGCGAGCACAACATTTACACCAACATCCGCGGCTCGGTTGCGGGCTCGATGACCACGTACCTGCTGCAAATTACCAAAATCGACCCGCTGGCGTACAAAATCCCCTTTGAGCGCTTTTTAAACCCCGAACGGCCATCGGCCCCTGATATCGACATGGACTTTGCCGACGACCGCCGCGACGAGGTGATAGAGTACACGCGGCAAAAATATGGCAATGACAAAGTCGCGCAAATCGGCACCTTTGGCACCATGCTGGCGCGCGGCGTCGTCCGCGATGTCGCGCGCGCCTTGGGCCACCCTTATGGGCTCGGCGATAGGATTGCCAAGGAAATCCCGATGGGCAGCCAGGGCTTCCCTATGACGCTCGAGCGCGCCCTTAAAGAAAATCCCGCGCTGGCCGAAATTTATAAAGAACCGGAGTCAAAAGAGGTTATAGATTTGGGTCAAAAAATAGAAGGCTGCGCGCGCCACGTGGGCGTGCACGCGGCCGGCGTTGTCATCTCACCAAAACCGCTAGTCGAGTATGCGCCGCTCCAAAAAGATCCAAAAGGCGGTAAGATAATCACCCAGTACGACATGTACTCGGTCGGCGAAGACGGCGTTGGGCTGACCAAGTTTGACTTCCTCGGCATTAAAAACCTCACCATGCTAGCAAGTGCAGTCGAGCTGGTAGAAACCACGCGCGGCGAGCAAATAGACATTGAGGCAATACCACTCGACGATAAAAAAACGTTCGACATGCTTACGCGCGGCGAAACCGAAGCGACCTTCCAACTTAACGGCGCCGGCATGACGCGCTTTTTAAAAGAGCTGCGCCCCACGACCATCCATGACATCAACGCTATGGTTGCCTTGTACCGCCCGGGCCCGATGCAGTTTATCCCGCAGTATATCGAACGCAAGCACAACCCGGCGCTCATCCACTACTTTGACGACGCGATGGAACCCATCCTCAAACAAACGTACGGCATTTTGGTGTACCAGGACGACCTGCTTATTATTGCGCACGACTTGGCCGGTTACAGCTGGGGCGACGTGGACAAATTCCGCAAGGCGGTGGGCAAAAAAATCCCCGCCGAGATGCAAAAGCAAAAAGAAAAGTTTATCGCCGGTTGCATTGCCACCAGCAAGTGGCAGCGCAGCAAAGCCGAGCGCGTGTGGGCGTGGATAGAACCGTTTGCCGCATACGGATTTAACAAAGCGCACTCGGCCAGCTATGGCCGCGTTGCGTACCAAACCGCCTACATGAAGGCCAACTACGCGGTGGAGTACATGGCGTCGGTGCTCACGGCAGAGGCCGGCGATATTGAAAAGGTGTCGGTCATGGTAGCCGAATGCAAGCGCATCGGCATCCCCGTGTTGCCGCCGGATGTTAACGAAAGTTTTGGCGACTTTACGGTGGTGCTGGGCAAAAACAGCAAACGCTCAAACAAAGCCGCCGCGCTTGCCGGCGATGCCGAGGAAGACGCTATCCGCTTTGGCCTCTATTCAATAAAAAACTTTGGCAGCGGCATTGCCGACAGCATTATTGAAGAGCGCAAGTCAAACGGCCGTTTTACTTCGCTTTCCGACTTTCTCTCGCGCGTTAAAGACCAAGGGTTAAATAAAAAAGGACTCGAAAGTTTAATACAGTGCGGCGCCTTAGACAGCTTTGGCGAGCGGGGGGCCATGCTTGCCTCGATAGAAATTTTGCTGCAGTTTCATCGTGACTCGGGTAAAGAGCAATCGCAGGACTCCCTCTTTTTGGGCCTTGGCAGCGAATCAACCGAGTTAAAACTGCCGCCCGCCGCACCGGCCACGATGGACGCAAGGCTCGGATGGGAAAAAGAGCTGCTCGGCCTCTATATCTCGGGCCACCCATTGGACAAATTTAAAGAAAAGTTGGCCAAGCGCACAATGACGCTGGCCGAGCTTAAAGAGCGCATCCCCATTGGCGTCGAGGCGGTAGCGGCCGGCATGATATCGGACGTGCGGCTCCTCTTAACCAAAAAAGGCGACCAAATGGCGTTTATTAAAATTGCCGACCTCAGTGGCACTTTAGAGGCGGTGTTGTTTCCTAAAAATTATATTGAATTTAAAAACATAATAAAGCCCGACAACTACGTGGCGCTTAAAGGCCGCCTCAACAACCGCAACGGCGAGCTGTCCATGATTGCCGAAAAGATGAAGGTCCTATAGGAGATATCCCCAACTTCATTGACTTTTACTACTTTTGTAGGTATAGTTAGGGCTGGTAAAATAACGATCTTTCTTAGGGAGGACTGCAATGATCTATGGTTCGATAAGCGCGGTAATGGTGCTCAGCATCATTCTGCAGATAGTCGGAGTCTTGTGATGGCTGACTATAGCAGCTATGGTCGCGAAGGTACCACAAATGTGGCCGACATGAACTTCCACAAAGCAATGTTCAGAGATAGACGAAACCCTCCGCGGTATAGCGCTATCGACACAACACAGCAGCCGGAAGATAACGACCGAGGAGTGTTGCATGACCTTGTTGGTCTTGCCGCTAAGTACGGACTCATTCTCGGCGGTGGCGCGCTCATCCTTGCGATGCTTTATTTGCGTCGACCACTCCTCTGACGACGGACGCCCTGCACTTTGCAGGGCGTTTTTGTTTTTACATGCAGGCATCTTTGTGGTTAACTTACCCTAGAAGCCTTTTGGAACGGAGACATCATGGACAGCACCGAGGTTCATACCCTGCTTAGCGAAGTTAGCACCTTTGCCCGGAACGTTACATCAAGGTCGGACAGGGAGCTTTTAATCGAACAGTCCGATGTTATCGGCGATATTCTTATGCTCCTCGACGAGGGTGAGCATGACCTCATCGCCGAACAGATGCTTGAGCGTTTCTGGCGTTTGGTCTTGAGGTGGTACTTCTTCCCCTTCGACAATAAACGCCAGCCTTTCGTATCTACCACCGATGAGCTGTACCAGCGCGCCGGCATGCTGATATCGGTACTAAGGCTCTACGGCGACCTCTATGGCTTCGGGCTTGAACCGGAAGCAAGAGCCATATGCATGGCGATCAAAAAAAGCTGCAGAGAATTCCTCAAAAGTCCCGGGCCTCTCCGGGCAACACAAGCACTTGTGCCGGCAACGGATAAATCCGGACTGCGGCTTGTGGTAAATAACTAGTTTGCGCCGGCAGCCACAAGCTGCCGGCGATTTCTTTACTTTCAAAAACCAAAATTCGCGGTAGTATGTAGTGAATATGGACGAACACGACCACCGGAAGCTGGGGCAAGAGTTGGACCTTTTTACCTTTTCAGAATTAGTAGGCTCGGGGCTCCCTTTGTGGACGCCCAAGGGCACTACCGTCAGGCAAGAGATAGACGCGTTTGTGTGGGAATTGCGCAAAGCGCGCGGCTACGAGCGCGTAACTATCCCTCATATCACCAAAAAGGATTTATACGAAAAAAGCGGCCACTGGGATAAATTTGCCGATGAGCTTTTTAAAATTACCTCGCGCGAGGGCCGCGAGTATGCGATGAAGCCGATGAACTGCCCGCACCACACGCAGATTTACGACCGCAAGCCGCACAGCTACCGCGAGATGCCGCAGCGTTATGCCGAAACGACCATGGTGTACCGCGACGAGCAGTCGGGCGAGCTTGGAGGATTAACGCGCGTCCTTTCTATCACCCAAGACGACGCGCACGTCTTTTGCCGCCCATCGCAGGTAACCGAGGAGTTTTTAAAAATTTGGGATATTATTGATATCTTTTACAAAACGTTTGGCTTTACCTTGCGCGTGCGCCTCTCTTTCCGCGACCCGGCCGCGCCCGAAAAATATTTGGGCACGCCTGAAATCTGGAACCGCGCCGAAAAAGAGCTGCGCGCCATTGCCAAGGAGCGCGGCGCCGACACTATAGAGGGCCCGGGCGAGGCCGCCTTGTATGGCCCCAAGCTCGACTTTATGGCAGCCAATGCAGCGGGCCGGCAGTGGCAGGTAGCGACGATACAGCTGGACATGAACATCCCCGAGCGCTTTGACTTAACCTGCGTCAATGAAAAGGGCGAAAAGGAGCGCATCGTAATGATACACGCAGCCATCACGGGTTCGTTTGAGCGTTTTATTGCGGTGCTGCTCGAGCACTTGGGAGGCAACTTCCCAACCTGGCTCTCGCCCGTGCAAGCAAAAATACTCCCTATTGCCGACGCACATGCAGAATATGCAGGCCGTGTCCTGCGTAGCCTTGGCGAAGCAGGAATCCGCGCCGAGCTGGACCACAGCCACGAGTCGCTCGGTAAAAAAATCCGCGAAGCAAAACTCCAAAAAATCCCCTACCTGCTTGTCATAGGCGACGCCGAAGTGTCAGCCGAAACTGCAAGCCTTGAGAGCCGCGAGGGCAAACTCGGTGCGCTCTCCATCAAAGAAATAATTGCAAAACTGGTTGAAGAAATAAAAACCCGCAGCTAAAACAAAAAACCTCCCGTTTGGGAGGTTTTTTGCATACAATGTTTTGCCTGCCTGCTATCAGGCAGGGAGCTTCGACTTAGGCGTGGCGGGCGCGGTTTATCTGGCTCATGATAAACGAGTCAATCACGTCGCCTTGAGTAGCCTCGGGTGCCGGAGCCGGAGCTGCGGGCGCCGTTACGACATCGGAAGTCTCGAGTACCTCTTCGTCAGAACCAAAGAGTACTGACTTAAGGTAATTGGCGATGTTGTTTTGTACGCGCTTGATTGCGATAAGGTATGCCGCAAACAGCGCAAAGAGTATAAACGCGCCCCAGTAAACTATTGAGCCCCAAAAGCCGAGGTCAAGGCCGGTGTACGGCACCTGCGAGAGGCTTACGTACGGCGTGTTGTTATACGCCATCGGAGGCTGCTGATATACCGGTATCGGTTGGCGGTACTGCTGTGTAGGATAGGTAGGATACGACTGAGCAACCGGCTGCGCGTAGTTGGCAACTACATTGTTGTTGTTGATAACCGGCGCCGGGTTTTGGATGTTTACCACGGAGTGGTCATCCGAGTTGCAAGAATTACCGGTGCAGGTGTTATCGGTGACTGTAGTCGGCGCGGTAACTGTAACCGTACTGTTCGACGGAGTTGAAATAACCGGAGTTGCAATAGGAGCCGGGAAGATAGGCGTGCTGAAATTAGCAGTCGGATAACCGCTAGCAATAAGCGTAGGGCTGGTCAAAAACCCGCCAGTAGAGTATCCGCCGGTTGAGTAACCACCAGTCGAGTATGAAGGAGTTGAGTATCCATTGTCATAGGAAGGTGAGTAGGTCGAGTAACCATCCACGACGTCTGAGCCATAAGAAGGAGTGTAGCTTGAGTATCCGTCAACCACATCGCTGCCGTATGAAGGAGTGTAGCCTGAATACCCATCAACTACATCCGAACCTCCACAACATGAGTCGGTAAAGCCGCCACCGAAGTCATCGTATTGAGCGTGTGCGGCAGGAGCAAAACCTATTGCACCAAACGAAACCGCAGACACAAAAAGCACAGCCACGAGAGCGTTGGATATATTCTTATTTTTCATAATGTTTTTCATAATAACGGTGTAGTTATACTTGTTATCCTAATAATGTCAAGTGTTTAAAAAGTGAAGACCTGGTCGCGGGGTGTGATGCCCCGCGACCAAAATCTTTTGTCAAATCTGCGGTTTTTGCAGATAAAACCATTTGCCGGGAGGAGTTCTGCCATATTTGAGCATAATATCGATATGGATTTGCTCAAGGAGCCGACCCGTTTCGCTATTGCACAACTGTGCATACCCCCCACTTTCGAGCGCCTCCACAAACCAATGAGCACCGGGGCAGATACTGCCTTCAACCGGCGCATCCCTGCGGTTGTGCAAGGGATCATTGGCGTCAAGCTCGTGGCCGGCTCCATCGTAAAAACGAATAACGATGTTGTCGACGCGAGACTGGCGATACCAGACGCAGATCGTCTGCTTCGAGTAAGGCACTGGACCTTCCGAATGTGCCGACTTGTAAGCCCGGCACAAGGCTCCACACTTTCCTTCACCAGCACTTGCCGGAGAGAAAGAAAGCGAGAACGCCGCTAAGATAACAAAGATCGATGCACGCATTGGGTCTCTCCCCTGTTTAGCGTTTGCTCCCTCATGAGAGCCCGATTGCACATCTTGTGGTGCAAGATAGTCAATCGGGAAATAACGAGAGAAAAATGAGAGCAGATGATGATGACAATACGTCATCATCATCATCTGCTTCATTGGTGGCTGGTGCTCAGCGACAGCGGCGGTTCACCACGGTGCCGTTTTCGAGCGACTGGTAGATGGTGCCACTCTTGCCGGGACCGCAGTTGGGGTCGTTGTCCATGTGCATGACAGTTCCCATTCGAGCAAGTTGTCCCGCCGACAAGTGCTGAACGCACTCATCGTTGTCGTCGTCAAACCTGCTGTTAGGCCGGCTGCCGCAAGGACCCCTGGAGATAGGAGCAGCGGACTGCTCAACACCAGAGTATCGCTCAGAGTAACCCTCGGAGCGATAGTACCCTGCCGCAGCGCCCATTGGCGCTGCGGTAATGACTTGAGGCGGGTAAGCCGGAACGGGAGCCCCGATCATAACCCTCGCACGAATCATCGAACGAGCCGGAACACCCACGGGGGTCAGATTGCACATCTGACGCGGATTGTATGGCGTCGGACAGCGGACCATGTTGGCCTGTGCCGAAGCAATCGAACCGAACACTGATACACCGATAACAAAGAGCAACTGGATCGAACGACGCATTGGATTCTCCTCCTGGTTAATGCGCTACTCTCTTCGTGAGAGTCTGGCTGAAGAGTACCCCGTACGTACTCTGCAATCAGAAAATAACGAAATAAAAAATTGGGGCGGGCGAAGTAGTTCCTTCGCCCGCACACCAGTCATTGCCTGTTGGGAACACAGCCGCCTTGGGGTCCACCGAACTTGCTCCAATGGGTGCCGGGGAGGCGGGTGCACGGATTGTTTTCGGCAACCCGCACCGGAGCAGGTGCCGGTTGTACAACCACTACTTGCTGAACCGGAGCCCTGGGCGCAACAACCGCCTCGGGAGTCGGCGCTTTTGGAGGTTCCGTCTGCGCCGGCTCCTGCTTGCTTAGGGGAATTTCCCTCGGCTTTGGCTCGTTTGATGCAACATCCGGATTGAGCTTGGCGACTTTTGCTGCAAGATCATCAAGCTTGGTATCCATCGCCGCTTGCTTGTTTTCGATGGCATCAATGCGCGATACCGGAACACCGGCCGGAAGGTTCTTGAGAACCTTGTCGGTGATGCTCTTTTCAAGCTTGTCGGTGTCGATAGGCTGCCGCTCATTAAACGCCTTCTTGAGCGCGTTGTAGCCATTGGTCAGATTGTTGATTCTGGCCACCAGCTCATCGTTGGTCGGCTTGACGCCGTTGGCGATGGCCGTTGACAACTGCTCGGTACCGGCATCAGAAGCGACCGTAACCGCTGGCTGCGACGAGTACAGCCGGTAAGCCACCGTCGGAGTGATGATGAGGATTGCAACGACCGCGAGCACCGCGAGGGATTGCTCCCACCACGACAAGCCGCGAACGTGAGTCCATGTGCGAGTAAACATTGTAAACCTGCCTTTCTGTGTTTTGTCCCTATTGGGACGGATTTGAGGGAGGAATAATCCTTGTCGTCTGTAGCAAGCATAGCACCCTTGGGTGCTTTTGTCAAGTACTGGCCGAACGCCTGTAATAGAACAAAATCTGCGGTAAGTAGACTGCAGAACGTATTTTTTGTCAACTAAAAAACAAAAGAAAAAGCAGGGTCTTTCGATCCCTGCTTTGTACCTACTTGCCTGCCATTATCGAGGGGCAATAGCCTAATTTCCTCAACAAGGCAGAACTTCTTATTTCCGAGCGTACTATGCCGACAATCTGGCCCGGAGTTGTCGCCCGCATAAAGCGCGCCTGCACCCGTATTTTATCTGCCGCAGATTCCATGCCCTCAAACTTAATGACCTCCGGGCACACCCTCTTCAGATAGTCATGGGCTACTGCCTCCTTCTTGTCCAGCGGCGGATTCCACCTCGCAGCTTTTGTAACAGCGGACATAACCGGTGGTTTTGCGGGAGTAATGGTGACGAGAGGCGTAAGCGACGCAACGCGTGTTTTTGCAGACGTTTTCGGCGCAGCAGCATTTGCTTGTGCGTACGAAAGCGCCGAACTGGAGCCGGTTGCCTTTTCCAACTGCTCGGCAAAGGTCGGCAAATTGAGATAGACTTCTCCGCTTTGAACAGCTTCGCGTTCATCATCTTCAGTTGCTGCCGGGGCTGCGTCGGCCCTAGAGGCAAACACAATCTGCTCCAGATCTCCGGTTAAGATAAACGTGTAGCACCCGGAGTACGCAATCAATCCGCAGGCAAGCAGCGCCGCAACCCCTACCGTTTTAGCAGGCGCCGCGAGTATAAATCTGACCATACGCCACATGGCGCCTCTCCTTTCCTGTTGTATGTGTTAAGAACAGTTCACTGAAAACTATATTAGTTCGTGCTGAAAAGCAAATGAAGCGGTACTACTAGCTTGCAGAAGCATGCACATCGTACGCGCCCACATACGTTGCGGTAACGATAAAACGGTTGCTTTTGGATGCAAACGAATCGCACGTGACCAGTGTTAAATATTTATTGTCCGAGTAGAGCGGTATTTGATTGTCGTTTTCGTCCGTAGAGTCGGCAACGCGCACACCGGTGACAGCGTAACGGTACTCGGTCGTACCCGAATAAACGCTGACTATTTGCCCTGTTTTTAAATTTTGGATGCCGTCAAAGGTTTTGTAGTACTGGTGGTACACCACCGGCAAGTACGACGAATGTCCAAAGAGCAGTACCGTGCCGTTGATGCCCAGCGGCGCCGACGTCGGGTAATGCACGGCGCCCTCTGTAAGCGCATCGTCGAGCACACTGATGTCGGTAGACTCGGGGTTGACCACCGTAATGTCGAGGCCGATGTCTTTGGCAACGACACGCACCGGAGCTTCGGGATTGTCTTGCGTTGCCGCTACGGTATTGTCAGTTGCAACCGTAGTGTCGGAAGTTGTAGCCGGCAACGGGTTAGGCGTGGCGCCGACCGCCGCCAAAGTGGCATACGCAATAAAAAAGAATGCCAAAAACGCGACCGAAAAGGCCACGGGACGCTGCATAATCTGCGGGATGATGCCCTTTTTTTTGCGCTTTTGCATAGCGGTAGATGGTACCGCTTATAATTATAACCTGATTTTAAAGGCTTGACAAGGCTACGGCGCTGTGGTAAGTTTCCCGCGTATGGAAACACACGAAGTAAAGACCGTGAAAACCGAGAAGACCTCTGCAAGGGATCTCTTTCTCCGGACTGTAGCCGTCTTGGGCCTTATTGCCATTTTACTATTAGGTGCATGGGGCATTATCCAGCTCGCGTTTGCTATCCCGGGCGTGTTTAGCAATTTGGGCGGCGGTGTTTCTTCTGTTTTTAATCGCAACACCTCGGGCACTTCTACCAAAGAGGTCATTGTGGTGTCTGCCCCTTCAAGCGTGATGTCAGGCCAAACGCTGGCCGTGTCGTGGATGCACAACAACTCTGACAAAAGCGGACAGTACTCGTACGCGCTTTCGTATGCGTGCCAAAGCGGGCTCTCGCTTAAGGCACCGCTCCCCAACGGCAGCTTCCAAAGCGTGCCGTGCAATACCTTGTTTAATTATGTAAATGCCTCGCAGCATATGAACGTGGTGCCGAGCGTTACCGGCGCAAGCCAGCAGCTTGCCATGACGGTTACCGCGACCAAGCTCTCAAATGGGCTCGCTACAGCCTCCGGCAACGCAACCACTAACGTAACTGCGGGCGGCGCGGCAGCGACAACGCAAGGCTCAACAGGCACCGGTTATGCAACTAAGCCTGCCAGCACCTACACGAAACCTGCAAAAACAAATACCTATACGACCCCCTCAACCGCGTACTACCCTGCTGCAACGCGCGCAACTAGTCTGTACGGTTACGGCGACTTGGCGGTAACGATTACCTCTATTGCGCCGTCAAACGGAGTTTCGACTATGCGTTTTACGATTGCCAACGTCGGCACCAATATCGTACAGGCGGGCTGGACCTTTAACGCGACCTTGCCTATCAGCGGTAGCTACACGTTTGGCAGCCAGCCGCAGCAGGCGCTGTACCCCGGCGACAAAATTGCCTATACGTTGAGCTTTGCAGGAGTAAATGCGGCAAGCGCGTACCCTTCGTACGACTACGGATATGGCTACAACAATAATTCGTATGGCTACTCAACCGGCAGTGGTTACAGCACTTCGGGTTACGGCTGCAATGGTTACTCGTGTACCAATAATAATTATGTAAGCAACGGGTATCCTAACTACCAATATGGTAACTACGGCTCTAACTACGGCTACGGTTACCAAACCGCAACCATAACCATCACCGCCGACCCGTTAAACTTTGTGCCCGAGTACAACAAAGGCAACAACACCGCGCAGACCACTATTCCCCTCTACTAACAAAGTAGGTTAAACAAAAAACCCTCCGTTTGGAGGGTTTTTTGTTTTCTCTGCGAACTAAATATCCAAGGTCGCGGTTTTGGCGTTGGATTGGATAAAGGATTTGCGGCTCGGGACGTCGTCGCCCATCAGGATGTCAAAGATGCGGTCGGCGTCGGCAGCATCGTCAACCTGCACCTGCTTAAGCACGCGGCGCGCAGGGTCCATCGTCGTTTCCCACAGCTCCTCCGGATTCATCTCGCCCAAACCTTTATAGCGCTGGATACTGACCTTGGCTTCCCTCTTCTTGGCAACTTCTGGCGACACTTCAGTACCCTCGGCCTCATCTTCTGCGGCAGCGGCATCTTCAGCCTCATCAACCACCTCAATAGTTTCGGCATCTTTGCCAAGGAGCGCGTTCTTTTCCTGGTCAGAATACACGTAGTGCACCTCTTTGCCGCGCTTTATTTTGTAGAGCGGCGGCTGCGCAATGTACACAAAGCCACCTTCGATGACCGGTCTAAAGTGACGGAAAAAGAGCGTCAGGAGCAGCGTGCGTATGTGCGCGCCGTCCACGTCGGCGTCGGTGGCGATAATTATTTTGTGGTAGCGCAGTTTGGTGATGTCAAAAATATCGCCAATAGCGGTGCCAAGCGCCAGTATAAGGTGTTTGATTTCCTGGCTGGCGAGCATTTTGTCGAGGCGCGCGCGCTCGACGTTCAGTATCTTGCCGCGCAACGGGAGTATCGCCTGCGTGCGGCGGTCGCGGCCCTGCTTCGATGAGCCGCCTGCCGAGTCTCCCTCGACAATAAACAACTCCGACTCGCTTGCCTCTTTGCTTTGGCAGTCGGCCAGTTTGCCGGGCAGGCCAAAGCCCTCGAGCGCGCCTTTGCGCAATACCGAGTCTTTGGCGGCTTTGGCGGCTTTGCGCGCCTTAAGAGCCAAAAGCGTCTTGCCGACAATCGCGCGGCCGTCTTCGGGATTCTCTTCTAAAAATTCGTTAAACGCCTCGGCAAACACAGTGTCTACCGCCTGGCGCGCCTCGACGCTGCCAAGCTTGACTTTGGTCTGGCCCTCAAACTGGATTTCGCGCAATTTAACCGACACCACGGCCGTTAAGCCCTCAAGCACGTCGTCGCCGGTAAAGTTTTCCTCACTCTCCTTAAGTACATTGGCTTTGCGCGCATAGGAGTTGAGGCTGCGCGTGAGCGCCGTGCGAAAGCCGGTAATGTGCGTGCCGCCTTCGCTGTTGTAAATGTTGTTGGCAAACGGAAAGACGCGGCTGGCCAAGTCGTCGACATATTGCAGCGCAATTTCAACATCTACCATATCCTTTTCGCTTCCGCCCGAGGGGATGTACTTCTTTTCAATATAAAAGATATTTTTGTGCACCGGCTTTTGGTAACGGTTGTAAAACGAAATGAGCGAGCGCAGGCCGCCTTCAAAATAAAAAGTTTGCGACGGGCTCTGGGTAAGGTACTGGCGGATAAACAGCTCTTTGCCTATGTCGGTAAATTTGATGCCGCTCTCGCGCGCGTCAACAATGGTAATGCGCAGCTCTTTTACCAAATAGGCCTGTTCGCGCAAGTGGCTTACAATTTTGTCGAATTCGAAATCGGTCGTGGTGGTAAAGATAGTCGGGTCCGGGGTAAAAGAGATGACGGTGCCGTGCAACTTGGATGAGCCAACCTTTTTAACGGCGGCCTTTTTCTTGCCCAAGGCGTACTCTTGCGTGTAGGCGCCGCCGTCGCGGTGCACCTCGGCCGTAAGCTTGGTTGAAAGCGCATTTACTACCGATGCGCCCACGCCGTGCAAACCGCCGGATACTTTGTAACCGTCACCGCCAAATTTGCCGCCCGCGTGGAGCGTCGTCATGATTGTCTCAAGCGCCGAGACTTTGGTGGCCTTGTGTATGTCTACCGGGATCCCGCGGCCGTTGTCGGCCACGCGCACAATGTTGCCGGGCAGCAAAGCCACTTCAATATCATTGGCAAAGCCGCCCATGGCCTCGTCGCGGGAATTGTCAAAAACCTCCCACACCAAATGATGGAGGCCATCCGGGCCGGTGGTGCCGATGTACATGCCCGGCCGGCGGCGCACCGCCTCGAGGCCCTCAAGGACGGTGATGGAGTCGGCTCCGTAGCTGGACTTTTTTTCTTTGGTTTCTTTGAGGTCTTTTGGTTTTGCCATTGTTACAATAGTTAAGAAAGCGGCCCTATTTTGGGCCATGTATATCACTTGCTTTACCCCTAAAGTATACCAAAAACTGGGCCGAAATGGAAGCCTTTTTGAGAGTTATAAACACCTAAAATAGCTTGCTAAATAAGGCTTTTGTGGTAGTGTTTTGGTAGAAGCAACCGAACGTAGGGAGCAGCCTAGTGGGCAAGGTAATAACTGTCTTTCTTTGCGGATTTTTCCTTATATTCAGTATCACTTTTCTGAACATTGGAGAATCCTCAAAAGTAAAACTTTCGGGCATAGATAAGTCGCTTGAGGACTTTGCAAGAGATTTAATCAGCAGAAACGCGCTAGAGCGAAAGCTTTTGGAGCAAATACGGATAAACAGTAACATTGCAAAAGTTAGCAGAGTCGTGCCCAGATGCAAAACAGTGGGCCCGTGCGTTATAAGGAAAAATAACGGCGGCATCTTAGAGGAGTTTCAAGCAGCTGCAAAAGCTGTCCTCGAAACTAACGGCTTGGCATTGATAATCGACGGGGATTGCATGTCAGCTTGTGCAGTCTTGGCGGACATGGCTCGCCCCAAAGTGTGTATCACCGAACACGCAATGTTTTGGTTCCATAAAGGGTATAACAGGAACTTTAAACCCGGCAAACCCTTGTTCCGCTTCGACCCGCCGCACGCACAAGATATTAGAAGCTGGGTCAAGTATATGGGAGGCTTTCCAACCGATGATGCCCATATGCTCAAAATGCATGTGACCGAGGCAAAATGGCACTGGCCAATGTGCAAATTGCAGACGGTGCCCCTTCCCCGTCCCAACCCGCTCAAAGGTTTAACTGCGATCGCCGGGTAATATCGGCGGTCTTCTCTTTTTGCTGCACAAATTCACCGTGATATCATTTAGACAGATGAACTAAGGGTGAAGTTGGCAACCAGCAACAGGAGCATCCCATGATGAGGAAGTGTGTGCTTGGACTATTTTTGCTTATCTCATTTGCGACTACACAACAGGCCCAGGCGGTTGTACGCATCGCCGAGGACCGGGGCGGAAGAATCGGCACATACGTCGACAAATACCAAGGACTGCGCTCATCGGGCGAGTCGGTAATCATCGACGGCCTATGCGCGTCGGCGTGCACCATCGTCTTAGGCGCAGTGCCCCATGACAAGATCTGCGTCACCTCGCATGCCAGTTTAGGCTTCCATGCGGCGTGGGATCCTGGGCCAACAAACCGGTACGGAATGGTGACAACTGTTACCAACCCCGAAGCAACGCAGATGCTGTACTCAATGTATCCATCACCGGTACGGCGTTGGATAGCGCGGCGCGGCGGCCTTACCCCGCATATGATCTTTTTGCGGGGCAAGCAACTGCAAAGCATGTATCGTCCGTGCTACTACGACGCCAATGCACAGTACCGCTAACTGCGCCGGCAAAAACCGGGCCACTCACCAGTGGCCCGGTATTCTTTTTGGTATTGGTATAGTTGTCAAATATTATTTTTGTGTTATTACTACAACAGACGCAAAACCGCAGCAAAGGAGGCTTACATGCGGGCGCTTATCTTGGCGCTATCGATTTTCTTTATGCAGGTAAACGCGGCATCGGCGCTGCGCATTACCGACAACCGGGGCGGCATGGTCATCCAGTTTACACGCGAGTATGAGCGCCTAATTCAGACGGGAGAAACGTTTGAGATAGACGGCCTGTGCGCGTCGGCTTGTACGCTGGTACTGCAGGCACCGGCAAACAGGATATGCATCACAGAGCGCGCCGTCTTTGGCTTTCATGCCGCATATAAAAACGACTTTTTTGCCGGCAAAGTCACCGACCGCGAAGTGACCGAGTTCATTATCTACAAATATCCAATTGCGATACAGGAATGGATAAACCGGCAAGGTGGCCTCACGTCCGATGTGCTATGGCTCAAAGGCCCTGAGCTGGCGCAGATGTTTCGCCTATGCATCGGATCCCTAACCGGCATTTACTGATTTGGAACCCGGCCGCAAAGCGGCCGGGTTTTTCTTTTTATCTTATTTCAAACCCTTTTGCTTTTAGACTCACTGCAATCTTTTCCATTATTTCATTTGCCTCCACTTCAGTGAGCGTCCTTTCAAACGATTGGAATATCAGGCGGAACGCCAGCGATGTGCGGCCCTCTTTGCTAAAGGTATCAAATAAATCAATTTTAACGCACAACTCTCCTGCTTCTTTTTTAATCGATTCTTTTACATCGTCCGGATTGGTGCCGGCCGGAGTCCACAGGGCAACGTCGCGCACAATGTACGGGTATTTTGAAAAGGCTTGGTAGCGCTCCGCACTCGATACCGGCAATGTCTGATACTCGGTTGCGGATTCATTGGCAGCCAGCGCGACTTCGAGCGGCTTTCCCTTCTCGCTTATGGTACCCAGCATGGTAACCTCTTTGCCGTCCTTCCATATGGTGCCAATCTCAAACAATTTTATTTCTTTAAGCCCCAGCAACTCTTTGTTTGGCTTGTTTTTGGCCAGTACGTCGCTTAAGCCCGGCAAAAGGCTCGCGCGCAAATACGGCTTTACGCCGTCTACTTTATTTAAAACCACCCGCTCGCCTTTGTCAGCAAATACCGACGTAAACACCTCGCTGTAGCCTTTAGCCTGCAAGTCCTCGCGTGCAGCCTCGGCAGCGTAAAACTCTTTATTAACCTCGGGCGTGATGTTAAGGGCCGGCAGCGGTACTCCCTTAACCGCTTCGTACCCTAAAATGCGCACAACCTCTTCAACTAAATCCTCGGCAATGGCAATGTCCAAGCGCTCGGGCGGAACGTGCACTTCAAAAACGCCCGACTCTTCTTTATAGCCAAATCCAAGCCTCGTAAATACGCCGGCTACGTCGGCGCCCGTTAATTGCGTGCCAAGTACTTGATTTACCTTTTCGACGGTAACGCTTGCGTACATAGGCGGCTGCGGGGTTGGATATACGTCGACAAATCCTTCAATGGTGCCGCCGATTTGATGCCGGATAAACTCGAGCATCCCTTCCATGCCGCGCGCGGCAAGCTCGGGCGAAATGCCCTGCTCGAAGCGCGAGCTTGCATCGGTGCGTAATTTTAATGCTGCAGCCGTTTTGCGCACCGACACGCCGTCGAAGTTGGCCGACTCAATCACAATATCCACTGTTGATTCGTCTATCGCCGCCGGCATGCCGCCCTTTACGCCTGCAATACCGACGGCCTTATCGCCGGCGGTAATCACCAGCATCGAGCCGGTTAACGCGTATTCTTTTTTATCAAGCGCAATCAAAACTTCGCCCTCGTGCGCCATGCGTACGCCGATTTGGTATAAAGGACCGTCCTTTGTTTCCCTCAAGGACGGTCCTTTGGGAAGTTTGCCTGCGTCAAACGCGTGCAGCGGTTGCCCCGTGTTAAACATCACGAAGTTAGTCGCGTCGACAACGTTGTTGATAGAGCGTTGGCCTATTGCCTCGAGCCTTTCCTTTAGCCATGCGGGGCTGGGGCCCACTTTGACGCCTTTTATGTAGCCGGCGATGTAGCGCCTACAAAGCGGTGTATCGATTTTGACTGTTACCTCGCCGGTAGTTTTTGAAATGTCTGATTTGTTATTAAATGGGTCGTGCGCCAGCGGAATTTGCAGAATTGCCGAAAGCTCTTTGGCGATGCCGCGGTGGCTTAGCGCGTCATGCCCGCGGTTGGGCGTAACTTTTACATCAAGCACGTCGTCTTTTCCTATTCTTTCGATACCGTCGACCTCAAAAGTATGAAAAGTCAAAGCATTGGAAAGCTCACCGGCGCTTGGCAGCGGCGCATCGAAAAATTTATCCAGCCAGAGTTTTGAAATTTTCATTAGAATTGATTGATGAAGCGTAAATCGGCAGAATGCATAAGCCGCACGTCGTCTATTGCCCACTTGAGCATGGCGATACGGTCGAGCCCGGGACCAAATGCCCAGCCGCGGTATTTTTTAGAATCAATGCCGCAATTTTCGAGCACCTGCGGATGAATCATGCCGGCACCGCCAAGTTCTATCCAGCGGCCGCGTAATTTTTCTGGAACATTCTCTCCAACTGCACGCACGTCAAATTCAATACTTGGCTCGGTAAACGGAAAGAAGCTGGGGCGGAAACGAATTTCGGCAGAGCCTTTGAATAACTCGCTGCAAAATGTTTCGAGTGTCCATTTTAAATGCGCCAAAGATATGTCCTCTCCCACGGCAAGACCTTCAATCTGATAAAACTCCGCTTCATGGGTCATGTCGGTTGCTTCATTACGAAATACTTTGCCCGGCGCAATTACCCGGTACGGCGGCAATATTCCTTTTTTCATCTGCTCGGTCATATATCGTATCTGGAGCCCTGAGGTATGGGTACGTAATACCTGTTCGGATTCCTCTTTATTTTCCCGTTTTACAAAAAAAGTGTCCTGCATGTCGCGTGCCGGATGGTCTTTGGGGACGTTGAGCGCGTCAAAGTTGTACCACTGGCTTTCAACCAATGGACCCGAGGCAAAGGTAAACCCCATTTTGCTGAAAATAGCGTTAGCCTCGCGTATAAGGCTGGAGATCGGATGAATATGCCCTCGTGCGCTGCTTTCCTCCATATACACTGCAGTATAGCCGTTTTTTGGCCAAAATGGTATAGTAGAGGTTATGGATTACGGCGCTCTCGGCGTTTATTTGTGCCTGTTTGTAGCTCTCTATTTTGAGGTCTTTTTGCTCATCTCTTATCTTGAACGCAAGCCGTCGCTAAAGACTGCCGGCAGGCCATCTTACTACCCCAGTATTGCCATGCTGGTGCCCTGCTTTAACGAAGAAAAGACTTTAGAGCACACCGTAGAGTCGCTGCTGGCCCTTGAGTACCCGAAAGAAAAGTTAAGCATTGTTATTATTGACGACGGCTCTAAGGATGCCACGCGCGCCATTGGCGAGCGGCTTGCAAGCGAGCACGGTCAAGTGCAATTTTTCCATAAAGAAAACGGCGGCAAGTACACCGCAATGAACTGGGGCATCACCCACACAGAGAGCGAGCTGGTAGGCTGTCTTGATGCCGACTCGTTTGTGGCCGCAGACGCGCTGGTTGAAGTGATAAAGCGCTTTGAAAGCGACAAGGCCATTATGGCAATAACACCGGCCATGAAGGTGTACCGCCCGCGCAAAATGCTCGAGCTGATGCAGGCGGTTGAGTATACCTTTGGCATCTTTTATAAAAAAATGTTCGACAACTTGGCGGCGCTTAACGTGCTACCGGGCCCCTTTTCTATCTACCGCCGCGAGGTGTTTACCTCGATAGGGCTTTTTAAGCACGCGCACAATACCGAGGACATGGAAATTGCCTTCCGGATGCACGCCAACGGGCTTAAAATCGCCAACGCTCACAATGCATTTGTATACACGACGGTGCCCAGCACCGTGTGGGCGCTTATCAAGCAGCGAACGCGCTGGTCGCAGGGGTTCCTGCAAAACTCGCAAGACTACAAGTACATGTACTTTAACCGCCGCTTTGGCAACTTTGGGACGCTAGTGCTGCCGTTTGCCTTGGTGGCGTTTTTTGCCGGCATATACACGGCTGTGTATGCGCTCTTCCACGCCCTTGGATTTGTATGGTCAAAGATTTCCGACTTGTTTGCTACCCGCATACCGCCGCATATCACCACTTCGCATCTCAATTGGTTTTACGCAGATACCGGGATGATGCCCTTCCTTATTATTACTGTGCTCTGCGGTACGCTTGCCGCCATTTTTCTTGGCCAGCGCATCGCGCTCAACAAGCAAGACATTACCCTAAAAGCGCTGGTCGCCTATTTTGCGTTATTTGGATTTATCGCGCCGGTATGGCTATTTCGGGCGGCATGGGGCGCGGCACTTGCGCGCGAGAGCAAGTGGCGGTAGTGTAGCCTCTCGTTTATATGACCTGGCAAAGATATTTTTTGGCGTTTGTGATTACCGCGGCTATTTTTGGCACGGCGTTTTATATTACCTCGCGCCTCGACAACGCACGCATTGCCAATATCCGGACCACCGAAGACTCTATTTCTATCGACATCCTCTCATCGGAGACGCAGTTTGAACTTTTGGGCAACCTAGACTGCAGCACCATTGCGCAAAATCCGGTACTCTCGGACGAGTTAAATACGCTGGCCAGCCAGCTGTCGGTCGCCGAGGCTAACTTGGGTGTTACTAATCCGGAGGTTATCCAGCTTAAAAAACAATACTCGCTTTTGGAGATAAAAGACTACATACTGCTGCAAAACATTACGAACAAATGCGGCACCAAGCCGGTGTACGTGCTGTACTTTTACACCAACAATGTTGCGTGCGACGACTGTACGCGCGTGGCCGACGTGCTTACCTACCTGCGCGGCGAGTACCCGGGGCTGCGCGTGTACTCGTTTGACTATGACCTAGACCTGTCGGCATTAAAGACGCTCATCACCCTACATAAAGTAAACGGCCAAAACCTGCCGGCGATTATCGTCAACAACCGCGAGCCGGTGTACGGCCCGCAATCGCTCGACAGCATGCAAAAGCTGATCCCAGAGCTAAAATCCCTAGCCGCTGCTACTACCACGTCCACTTCGACCAAAATAAGATAATCACTTTAGAGCCGCCTCCCAGGCTTGAACTGGGGACCTTCTCTTTACAAAAGAGTTGCTCTACCAACTGAGCTAAGGCGGCTTTTCTTTTTAGAACTTTATTCCTGATCAATCCTATTTTCACCCGACGTTTCGGTAAGCTTTTTCTTATACTCGCCCACTTCGCGCAGAAAGGCCGATGCTTCGCCGGGCGCGCGCTCGGGCGCTGTCTTTTCGCGGACGCCTTCGAGCACGCTCTCGAGCCACTGCTCTATTTTTAAGACGCCGTGCGCGGTGGTGCGGTGCATCCATGCCACGCATGTGCGGTACGCGCGGTTTGCCTGCCAGCGCAGATACAGCGGAATTGCCGTACCAAAGAGAAAGATCACTCTGGCAGAGAGGCGGCTTAGTTTGGGTCGCGCGCCTGCAAAGATAAGGTTGCCGGTTGCAAGCTCGTAGCGCTTGGCGCCGAGCAGCGCCAGCATCCCGGCGATTGAGAGGAGCAGCAGGAGTATGAGGTAAAACACCATTTGCTTATTCTACCGCATTTTACGGTTTAACGGCGGAGCGCGAAAATCCGCCTATGTCGACGCGCTCACCAAACTTTTGAGTCGCTTCGTTAAGCAGGCCTTCGATGGTCTTGCTTGGATCCTTGATATAGGGCTGGGCCAGCAGCTCGGCTTTGTCGGCCGGCTGCATGGCGCTAACGTGCATGGCAATGTCGCGCGCCAAGGCAACAAACTCTTCGTTTTTGGACACAAAGTCTGTCTCGGAGTTAAGGAGCACCATCGCGCCTACCTGCGCGCTGTTGTGCACGTACGCGCTCACGGCGCCGGCGCCAAGCTCGCGGTCGGACTTTTTACCGGCCATTGCCACGCTGCGCGTGCGCAAAATCTCGACGGCCTTTTCCATATCGCCATTAGCCTCGGTGAGCGCTTTTTTGCACTCCATGACCGATATGCCGGTCTTCTCGCGCAATTCTTTTACCATCTCGCTGGTTATTTCCATAGTACTTGTAGCCCTGTTTAGATTTAAAGAGTCGGCGCTGCTTCTGCGGCGGGTGTTGTTGAAAGAGAGTCGGCGGGCTTTTCGGGGCCGAGGTTTTGCGCATAGGCCTTGGCGACTTCGTCTACCACGTAGGTGATGACCTGTTGCGAAGCGTCGTTGCCCGGTATCGGGTACGTTACTTTGCGGCGGTCGCAGTCGGAGTTAAGGAGCGCGATAACCGGGATGCCCATCTGCGAAGCCTCGGCAACCACGCCGGACTCCTGCTTGGGGTCGATAACAAACAGCGCGTCGGGCATCTTTTGCATGCCACGCAGGCCGCCAAACATGGTCTCGAGGTCGGTCGCCTCGCGGTCCATCATGAGGCGTTCGCGCTTGGTGTACTTTGCCGCTTCTCCGGTAGCGTTCATGTCGACAATTTCCGAGAGGCGGTTGAGGCGCTTTTTTATTTCGCTAAAGTTGGTGAGCGAGCCGCCTATCCAGCGCGAGGCAACAAACGGCATGTTGATGCGCTCGGCTGCACGGCGCAGCGCGTCGCGGCCCTCGGCTTTGCCGCTGACAAAAAGGATGGTCTTGCGTGCGGCTGCAAGTTCAGCAACATAGGCAAGCGCCTTTTGGAGGCACTCAGCGGTCAACTCAAGGTCAAACAGCTCGGTGCCGCCCTTCTGGCCAAATATGAAAGCTGCAGTCGACGGATGGCGGCGGCTGGGTGCGTAGCCAAAATGCGCTCCAATGGAGAAGAGCTTGTCGATGACGTTTTGATTGTCGGTCTGTTTAGAGTCCATGTAGTTAAAAATGCCCCTGCCGGGCGTGTAAAAAATGTACCACAGCGGGTGGCCTTATGCAACTTGAGCCATGGCATCGATTATGGGCCCAATAGAGCCATCAAATATCTTGGGCAGATTTGACCAGGACTCCTTAATGCGGTGGTCGGTAACGCGGTCTTGCGGCACGTTGTAGGTGCGGATCTTTTCCGACCTATCGCCAGTTCCTATCTGCTCTTTGCGGTCTTTAGAGAGTTTTGCCCTCTCCTGCTCCTCTTGCAGTTGCTCGAGTTTGGCCAAGAGCACGCCCATGGCCTTTTCGCGGTTGCCGAGCTGGTTACGCTCGCTTTGCGAGCGCGCCTCAATGCCGGTTGGCTTGTGCACAATGCGCACGGCCGTCTCGACTTTGTTAACGTTTTGACCGCCGGCGCCGCCGGCGCGGCTAAACTCCATTTCAATATCGGCCGGATTAATTTCTATCTTGTGCTTTTTGCGCATCGGTAAAATGGCCACCGACGCGGTCGAAGTATGGATGCGGCCCTGCTTTTCGGTTGCGGGGATGCGCTGCACGCGGTGGACGCCCGTTTCAAAACGCATCTTTTCGTAACTGCCAAGCCCGCGGATTTCAAACACGGCGTCTTTGTAGCCGCCCAGATCGGTCTTGGCCTCGGAGAGCACCTTAACGCCCCAGCCTTGCTGCTCGGCAAAGGCGCGGTACATATGGGCCAGCTCTTCGGCAAAGAGCGCGGCCTCTTCGCCGCCCACGCCCGCGCGGATCTCCAAGATCATTTCATTGGGAAACTCCTCTTCCTTTTCCTCAACGGTTAAAATACGTTCCATTTCGGCAAGCACGCTGGCCTTTTGCTCGGCAAGTCTTTTTAAATCATCAGCCGCAAGCTCGCCCAGCTCGCCTTTGGCCAGCGCCTCGACTTCCTCCTCTTCGTTTTGAATGCGAATATACTCCGCATAAAGGTACGCGGTCTTTGGGTTGTCTTTAAAGCGGTTGAGGTCCGCCTGTTCCATCTATTTCTTTGGCTTGGCGGCTGCCTTGCGGGCCTTAAACTTCTCTACGCGGCCGGCGGCATCGAGAATCTTTTCGTTACCGGTGTAGAACGGGTGGCAGTTAGAGCAAATTTCCACAGAAAGCTTTTCCTGTGTTGAGCCCACAGTAAAGGTGCGCCCGCATGCGCAGACGACCTTAGCCTCGGGAAAATACGTTGGGTGTGTGTCCGTCTTCATGTATGCATTTTAGCACGAATTTGGAGCTTTGCAAGTTTTACAATACTTTCTTAACACTGCCCGTAGTAGAGCGTGTTGGCCTGCATGGCGGCAGCATCGTGGCTGCCGGTTATGGTGTCGATGTCTGATTGGTACTTAAGCTCAAGGCACAACACTTGGTTGCCGTAAAATTGCAGCGACCTGTTAGAGGTGTTGCCGCAGCCGGCCAAGTAGCACATGGCGGCCCTAAACTCGGCGGACGGCGTGCGCGCATCGGCGCCGCTGTCGGTTAAGTACAAAGCCGACGCCATCAGAGCATCCTTAGGCACCCACGGGTTGGGTGGCGTGTCGCCCGTTATGCGGCCAACTCTGTCGGTGGAACTGTCGTATTGATACGCTGGCTTGGCGTACCCCGCATACAACGCCCACGTCGACGGAATAAACTGCGCGGGGCCCATGGCACCGCCCCAGCCGTACCACGCGCGTTTGGACACTGGCATTTGCGTTGCGTTGAGCCCCAAGCTTTGCGTAATAGCCAAAAAGATCGGCACGTCGCGCGTCGGATTCATGTCCACGGTGTACGAGCCGGTGCCGACGTTTTCGCCCAGATTGCTCTCTTCCGCAATAATCCCGAGTAAGAATGCGGGCCTGATGCCGGTGGCTTTGGCCGCAAGGTTAGCATCGTCGAGTGCCGTGCCAAAGGGTATCGCCGCCGAGCCGGTAAGCTGGAAGAGTGCGGTGCGCAGCTGCGCGGCTGTCTTTTGGTTGGCGGCAATCAGCTTTTGGTAGTTGGCTTCCTGCCCTTTTGTCTCAGCCAGTATTTTGTTTTTTTGGTCCTGCTGGGCCTGCACCTGCTGCTGCTGGAGCACCTGCACCTGCCGCAGCTGGCTTTCCTGCTCGCGCTCTGTCTCCAACGCGGCCTCTTGCTGCTTGGTAATGGCGGTGGTCGAGCTTATTTCAACAAACGAATTTTGGAGGCTCTTGTCGATAGAGTCAAAGGTATCAAGGTCGGAAAAAAAGTCAGAGAGATTTTGAGATGAAAGCATCGCAATGACCACGCTGGTACTTTCAAGCTGGCTCTTTTCGCGCAAAATACCGCTCAACGAATCCTTTTCGGCATTGAGTTGGCTGTTGAGGCCAAAAACCGTATCCTCTTTTTGACTGATGCCGGCGGTCAGCTGTTGGATGTTAAGGTCGCGCGCTTTAATTGCCAGCTGTGCGCTTTTTATTTGCGCGCTTAATACCGCGATGTCCTTTTGCAAAGAGGTGCTCTGCGCCTGCGCCTGTATAAGTATTTGCTGCTGCTGCGCGATTTGCGCATTAATGGCATCAAGCTGCGCCTGCAAACCGGCGCGGTAGGTGTCGACGCTCGCCGAGCCGGAGGTGCTGGTACTTTGCGCCAAGGTTTGAGTAGCATAAGCCGTAACTCCCGCCGCCAGTATCAGACTCATGGCAAAAACGGCCAAAGAGCGCCCATAAGTTAAGCCCATCTGTTTATTGTATCAAATATTCAGCCCAATTTCAGAATTGACCTTTTTAAAATATAAGGTAAGTTAGGGGCGGATTTGTCTTAACCCCCAGCGCCAAAGGACGCACCGCAAATGCCGCATATTACTGTTTCGTGTTTACCTAATCTTAGCGAAAAAAAGATCCGAGCACTGCACAACAAAATCGTTGCCGCAGTGGTGAGCATAGAGGAACTTGGACTTCGAGGCGAAGATGACATGCTCAACACCTTTCCGCCCGACATGATGAAGTATGGTCTCGGCAAGGAAATTATGGTGCATGTTGCCGAGCTGTGGGACAAGCCCGAACGTACGCCCGAAGTGCGCAATCGCTTGGCACAAGCGCTCGGCGAAACTGTCGAAGCAATGTTCCCTCCGCCGGTCGTCGTGGCAGTACGGCTGGACCCGCCGTTCGATCCGAAGCAGGGTTTCTGGACCAACAAAAAATAATCGGCCCGCTCAAAAAACCCGGCATTTGCGCCGGGTTTATTTTATTTAATATTGGCCGCTATGGCCGAAAATAACTTTTCATACCCGGCTGCATTTGGATGCAAACCATCGTATAAATCAGTTGCCGGATCAAGCACATCAAATACTTCTATAAAACCGATGCTTTCCTTTTGTGAAAACTCCTTTAAAAAATTGTTATAAAGCTGTATATCCTTATTTACAAAACGCGTGCCACTTTGCCGCGCAAATGCATCATCGACTTTGGTTGCGCTTACTATAAAAATATCTTTAGTGAATGTTTTTGCCTGCTCGATTAAGAGCCTCATATTTTCTTTAAATTTTTCCAATGGCACTTTGTTGGTAGTTTCGCCCGCCGCGTATTTTGAGTCGTTTATACCGATAGCAAAAATGATTTTACCCGGTTGGATAGACTCTGCTTCAAGCGAAAAACGCTCAAGGAGGTCAAAGGTTGTATCGCTTAAAACGCCGCGGTTATATACCTGCACATCCGCATCCAAAGAAAAAGACTTGCGCAGCCTGCCAACCCACCCCATGCCATCGTTGTCACCTGCGCCATATGTAATACTGTCTCCCCAGACTCCAATTTCCATAATTAAAAGTTTAGCATTAAAAAATCCATGCAATTGCAGGGATTTTTGTTGATTATTCGCTGTCGGTTTCGGCGGCGGGAGTTTCCTCTTCCTTCTTGCCGCGCTCTTCGGAGATTTCTATCGCTGAGAGGTCGGTCGGGGCTGCAACCTCTTCTACCTCCTCTTTAGCTACCGATATAAGCGCCACTACCTCCTCGGGCTCGGCGCTAACCTTTGCCGACTTAGGGAAGGTAAGGTCGCTGACGTGTATCTGGCTGTCGAGGTCGGTCAGTTTTGAAATGTCCACGTGGATTGCGTGCGGCAGGTCTTTCGGCTCGCACTCTATCTCTATTTCGTGCATAACCTTGGTCAGGATGCCGCCCAACTCTTTTACGGCCAGCGAGACGCCGTCAAACTCCAGCGGCACCGACACGGTAACGGTCTGGCCTTTTTGGATTGCATAAAAGTCGGCGTGTATTGGCGTGCCGGTCATCACGTCAAACGCCACCTCTTTAATAAGGGCGTCTTTGGCCGTACCCAGGCCCGTAAGCGAGATAACACCCGACTCGCCTGCTATTTTAAATACCTTTTGAAACTGCTTGAGGTCAACGGTAATGGGGGTCGACTCCTCCGAGCGGCCGTAAATAACTGCGGGCAAAAAACCCTTGCCGCGCAAGGTGTGGGGGTTTTGCGCCTTGTCGCGCTTTTCAACCGTCAATTCCATAGTTACGACACTTTAGCCTGTTTTATTAAAAAAGGCAAGATTATACGTGGTTACTGGCCAGCAAACACTTTCATCTTGCCCGCGAGGTACTGCTTCATGGCATCGACGGCGGGCGTTAAAAATTTATACGGAGTTGTCTCGTCGGCTGCCAGCGATTTGCGCAACGAGTCGCGGTACAACACGCGCAGCTCGGTGTTGATGTGCACCACGGCAACACCTGCTTTGATGCACGCGCGTATGTCGTCCTCGGTGTTGCCCGAGGCGCCGTGCAAGACCAGCGGTATGCCGGTTGCCTCGGCAATTTCTTTAACGCGGTCGGGATGCAGCTTTGGCTCGGGGGCGTTTACCAGCATGCCGTGTATGTTGCCTACCGCCGGCGCAAAGCAGTCGAGGCCGGCCCCCGTTACAAACTTTTTGGCATCCACGGCAGTGGTGAGGTTGGCCTCGGTGACGCCCTCGGGCAAAGACTCAAGTAGTTTAGACGACTGGCCGATGTAGCCCAGCTCGCCTTCCATGACCACATCGCGGCCGCTTGCGCGCGCATAGGCAACGCACTGTTTTAGCAGTTCGATATTTTCATTAATCGGCAGTTTGGCGCCGTCTACCACTACTGAATCTACGCTGGCATCTATCGCCTTTTGCACTTTCTCTACACTGTACGTGTGGTCGGCGTTGAGGTACATCTGCACGCCATTTTTGTTGTAGACGTCTATTAACGCGCGGGCATGGCTAATGGGAAAGTACTCGCGCTCGCCCTCGGAAAGGCCCGCAATAACCGGCAATCCTGTTTCGCGAGCCGCCTGCGCAATGGCGTGCAGCTGGTTGGAGTCCGAAAAGTTAAAATGCCCAATGGCCCGCCCGGCCGCCTTGGCCTCCACAATAGCCTGCCGTAATGTTTGCATCACTCTATTATATACCAGCGCCGGCCGTGTATAATTGGCAAATGGACCATATAGATTTTTTTGCCATCGGCGACATCGTGACCGAACCGTTTATCAAGCTTAAAGACGCCGAGGTGCACTGCCAGATTAACAACGAGGAGTGCACGATTTGCATGCGCTGGGGCGACAAAATCCCTTACGAAAGCGCAACTGTGTGCGCCGCCGTTGGCAATGCCAGCAACGCCGCGGTTGCGGCCGCGCGCTTGGGGCTCAACTCGGCGCTGCGCGCGTATGTGGGCGACGACGAGTACGGCCCGCAATGTTTGGCGGTGTTGGCACAGGAAAAAGTCTCGACCGACTATATGGTGACCGAGGCCGGCAAAAAAACCAACTACCACTACGTGCTGTGGTATGCCGATAATCGCACCATTTTGGTAAAGCACGAGGAGTTTAACTACACCGTGCCAGAACTTGCTGCAGCGCCCAAATGGATTTACCTTTCATCACTCGCCGCCAACTCTTTGCCGTACCACACGGCAATAACCGAGTGGCTCAAAAAATATCCCGAGAGCAAGCTCGCCTTCCAGCCCGGCACCTTCCAAATGAAGCTCGGCGTTGCCGCATTAAAAGAGATTTATGAGCGTACCGACTTGTTTGTCTGCAATAAAGAAGAGGCCGAAAGGATTTTGGAAAAGCCGGCCGGCAGCGACATCAAAGAGTTACTGACATCACTTAAAGCGCTTGGCCCGAAGATTGTCGTGATAACCGACGACAACCGCGGCAGCTACGCGATTGATGAACAAAATAAAATGATACACGTGCCGCGCTACCCAGACCCGCGCAAACCTTTTGAAATTACCGGCGCCGGCGACGCGCTTGCCTCAGGCACTACGGCCGCGCTTGCTTTGGGCAAGCCGCTCGAGGAAGCATTGCGTTGGGGCTCGGCCAATGCCTCGGCGGTGCTGCAGGAAGTCGGCGCGCAAAAAGGCCTGCTGACACGCGAACAGCTCGAGCAGCACATAGCCAACCCGCCTGCTGAATGGAACATTAGTAATTTGTGAAATTACAAAAAATAAATTGCAAAAAGAGGGTTAGACTTGGCCTAGCGGCCCGGAGTGCACTCTTTTTGTAAATTATTTTTTGGAATTTATATTATGATTTTGTCTTTAACAGGCCCCTCAGGAGTAGGCAAAACGACTTTGATGCACAACCTGCTCAAGGCGCTGCCTAACGTAAAACCATTGGTTAGTTACACCACCCGCGCACCGCGGCCGAGCGATGAGCCCGGCGAGTACAACTATGTTTCGAGCGAGGAGTTTGACCGCATGGCGGCCGCCGGCGAGTTTTTGTGGACCGCAAACGCATATGTAAACCACTACGGTACGCGAAAAGCCGACATAGATATGGCGCTGGAGAGCAAAGATGCGCTCTTTATGCCGGTGCTGGTCTTGAGCGCAGTTAAAAAGCTGCATGAGTACGCCAACAAAGTTGGTAAAATACAAAACCTGCATTCGATGTACATACATATTGCAGACGAGACCGAATTGCGCAGCCGCTTTACAGAACGCGGCGACAATCCGGAGGAAGCCGAAGCGCGCATACAAGAGTGCCGCAGCTGGAACGAAGAGGCTAAAAATTTGGACGTGCCGTTTATCTGGCTTGAGGCGCAAAAAAAACGCGAGGACATTGTTGCCGACGCGTTGGCGCACATAAAAGCCGCAGGGATTGAGTAGAAATCGTAAAGCAAAACCCGCAGGCGGTTATTAACCGCTGCGGGCAACTCTTACTTGTTGCGGACTGTCCGGACAAATGCCGGATAAACCGAAACGAACCGGTCGGGAATTTTGGTTTTGAGCAGCTCGGTAGTGGCCGTTGGCCGGTGCGCAGACCAGTCCACATAATGCAAGCGGAGCTGGTCGACCACAACTTTCCCATATTTGCCGCCGATAATTCCGCACGCCACTACAAGGCTGATGCCCCATAGAGGCGAAAATCTAACATGTCTTTTCACTGCCATTGAACCCTCCTGAACAAGCTGTTTGTATTATAGATTAAAAACCAGTGATGTCAATAGCCACTAGATTGCACCACCGACGAGGACAGCAGCATCTTTTCGACGGGATTAACGCCAAACGCCGCGTGCCACAGTATGAGCCCGCAGGCCAGCGTAAACACGCCAATAAACGCCCAGCTGACGTACGCATTGATGTTTGACTTGAGCATCCGTTGCCTCTCCGTGGTAATCATGAGAGTATGTTATACGGCCTTTCTGCTTTTTGCTTTGGTGATTGCTTCCATTATATGCGATGAGTCGAGACCATACTCCTTATACAGCTCGCCCGCCGTGCCCGACTGTCCAAAGCGGTCATGGACCCCGACAAACTCTATGGGCGCCGGCGACTCTGCCGCCAAAAGTTCGGCAATGGCGCTGCCCATGCCGCCGGCCACCTGGTGCTCTTCAACCGTGACCACGGCGCCTGCGTCTTTTACCGCAGTCAAAATAACTTCCCTGTCGAGCGGTTTAATTGACGAAATATTTATTACGGTCGTTGGGATTTTGAACTCAAGTTCTTTGGCTGCCAATATCGCTTGATACAAAAGTGGGCCGGTCGCAAATAGTACCACCTCGGGTTTGTGCTCGCTCTCCCAAACTATTGCTGCCTTCCCTACTGTAAACGGCGTCTCGGCAGTGGTCATAACCGGCGACTTTTCGCGCGAGAGGCGTATATACACCGGCCCCGCGTGCGTGGCTGCGGCTAGCGTTGCCTTGCGGGCTTCTTCGCTATCGCAGGGGTAGAGCACCGTCATGTTTGGCTGCACGCGCATGAGCGCCATATCCTCAAGCGCCTGGTGTGTTGCGCCGTCCGGTCCGACTGAAAGGCCGGCGTGCGCGCCGGCGATTTTAACGCCCGCATTATTTAAACTTATAGTCGTACGTATCTGCTCGTTGTTGCGGCCGGGGCTAAAGGTAGCGTACGAAGTAATAAAAGGGATTTTGCCGTAGTTAGCGAGGCCTGATGCTACTGTAGCTAAGTTTTGCTCGGCGACTCCCAGCTCAATATACCTATCGGGATATTTTTCTTTAAAAGCCAGCGTGCGCGTGCTTTCGGCCAAGTCAGCACAAAGCACCACGACGTTTGGATTACTCTCGCCCAATTCTAATAAAGCCTGCCCAAACCCATCACGCGTAGCCGCCATGTCCGGCTTCTCGAATATATTTTCTTTAAGTTTTAAATCGGAGTTAAGCATGGTATTTATTCATGTTCGCTTTGGATTTTACCTTTTAGGGTGCGCAATTCGGCCAGCCACTTGGTTGCCTGCTCTTTGTTGGGCGGCATACCGTGCCAGTGGTAGTCGTACTCTATTTCCTTAATACCTTTGCCGGGGATGGTGTGCGCGATTATAACCGTCGGCTTTTCAACAATAGCCTTTGCCTCGTTGACCATGTCGATAAACGCGGCAATGTTGTTGCCGTCGCACTCCAGCACATGCCAGCCAAAGGCCTCGTACTTGGCGCGCAAATTTTCCAAAGGCATCACCTCTTCGGTCATGCCGTTAATTTGTATATTGTTGCGGTCGATGATGCCGGTAAGGTTTGCAAGTTTGTTGGCGCCAATAAACATCGCCGCCTCCCAAATATTGCCGGCGTCATGCTCGCCGTCGGACATAGCGCAGTAAATATGAAATTTTTTGCCGTCCATGCGCGCGCCATAAGCAATGCCCGCCGCCTGCCCCAACCCCGAGCCTAAAGGCCCCGATGTTGTCTCGAGCCCCGGCAGCCGCAGCCTTTCAGGGTGGCCCTGCAAACGCGAGCCAAACTTGCGCAGCGTTAGACATTCTTCAACCGGAAAGTAGCCCGCGTGCGCCATGGTGGCGTAGCGCACCGGTACGATGTGCCCATTGCTTAGTATTAAACGGTCGCGCTCATCCCAGCTTGGGTTTTTGGGGTCGTGGTTGAGGATATTAAAATAGAACGCCGCAAAAATATCGGCCATGCCCATGGGGCCGGCCGTGTGGCCGCTGCCCGCCGCCACGAGCATCTCAATAATGGTCTCTCGGATTGCCTCGGCCTTTAGCTCAAGATTTTTTAGTGCCTCCTCTGTAAGCATCTTTATATTCTATCACCGTATTATTTTTGATTTGCCAGCGCCTCCAGCTCTTTAACTGCGAGGCCCGGGTCGTCTTGGCCAAACACAGCCGAGCCGGCTATAAGGTATTGGACGCCCATTTTTGCCAGCTGCGGTATAGTTTTGGCATTGACGCCGCCGTCTACTTGCAACGCCAAGTCGGGGTAGCGCGTATGCAGGCGCTCAAGCAAATGCAGCGCACGCACATCAAACGGCTCGCCTTGGCGGCCTATGCGGGCAATGCCCATCACCTGCACGTAATCGTACTGCGCCTCAAACGGCTCCAGCTCTTCGGGCTGGGCGTCGCACATTAAAGCGATTCCAACTTTGACCGAAAAGGCTCCGCCCTCCTCGCGCAGGTCAACCAGTTTTTGCATTGCCTCAACCGAACCACCGCTGCGCGCATGCACAATAATATGCGAGGCGCCTGCGTGCACGTAGTCGAGGACCCTTTCTGCAGGGTCTGCAATCATCAAGTCAAACTCGTAATTTAAATCGTCCCAGTGCGGCAAGCCGTGTTCTTCGCTTACTATTTTGTCGAAAGAAACGTGGTCGTGGTACGGCCACGTGGCGCCGCGCGCGTACGAGCCATCAACAATATCCACCTGCACACGTTTTACTTTGCCTGCTATTTGCTCGGCATGGCTCGCGAGGTCTTTAAAATTTTTAGGCAGCACCGCCGGCACTATCTCGATTTTTTTTGGAGTGCCGCTCTGCGCATACGGGTCAAACATATTAGTTGAGTTTGCCAATGCGCCTTACGTGGCGCTCTTCGTTGCTAAAATTGGTTTCAAGCCACAGCAGTACCGCATCTTTGGCCTCCTCTTGCGTTAAAAAACGCGCGCCAAGCGCAAGTACGTTGGCGTTGTTATGCTCGCGCGAGAGCTTTACTATCTCTTTATCGCCGCCATAGTAAACCGCAGCGCGCACGCCGGGTGTGCGGTTGCAGACCATTGCCTCGCCTTGCCCGCTTGCGCCAATGGCAATGCCAAAAGCGGTTTTATCATCAGCCGCCGCGCGAGCCAATGGGCCTATGGTGTCAGGGTAATCGTCCAAAGGCTCGTACGACAGCGGCCCTAAGTCCTCGACGTTGTATCCGCGCTCTCCTAAAAAAGCCCCGAGAGCCGACTTTAACTCATATCCCGCATGGTCGGAAGCCAGATAGACCTTTTTCATATTAGATAAGTTTGCCTGCAGCTTTTACATGGCGCACCAGCGTGTGGGTGTAGCCCATTTCGTTGTCGTACCACGCAAGCACTTTGACCAGGTTGCCGCCGATGACGCGCGTAAGATTTAGGTCAGCTATCGAGCCGTAAGTTGAGCCGATGATATCGCTACTAACAAGCGGTTCGGTGGTAACGCTAAAGACTCCCTGCCAACCCGGCGCATGCGCTGCGTCGGTTAATATTTTATTTACTTCCTCAACGGTAGTGTCGCGCTTGGCAATAAAAGTAACGTCGGCAATAGAGCCGGCCACGACCGGCACGCGCAAACTAATGCCGTCAAACTTGCCCGCCAACTGCTCGTACGCCTGTGTTACGGCAATGGCCGCGCCGGTCGAAGTGGGCACAATGTTTTGCGCGGCTGCGCGACCTTCTTTTAAATCTTTTTTGGACGGGCCGTCTACCAAACTTTGGCTGGCAGTGTATCCGTGCACAGTACTTAGTACGGCCTTGTCTATCCCGATTGCCGCATCGAGTATGGAAATCAAGGGGCTGGCGGCATTGGTGGTGCACGACGCGTTAGAGGAAACGGCCGCCTCTGAAAGTTTGCCTTCGTTGACGCCCATTAAAACGGTAACGCCCGAAACTCCCACATCGGTAGATTTAACGGGCGCGGTAATAACCACGCGCTTGGCGCCCGCATCTACATGCACTTTTGCTTTTGCAAAATCGGTAAAGAGGCCCGTCGACTCTATTACCAGGTCAACGCCAAGATCCTTCCACGGCAAATGGGCCGGATCCTTTTCCTGCAAAAACTGCGCTTTGTTTTTACCTATAGTTAAAACACTGCCTTGTCCCGCGACCTCAAACGGCGCCGTGCGATACACGCTGTCGTATTTTAAAAGATACGCCAAATTTTCAATCGTCCCCAAATCATTGACCGCGACTATTTCGATATCGCTATCCTCGGCAACCGCACGCGCAAAACACCTTCCAATCCGGCCAAAGCCGTTAATTGCTACTTTTAATGCCATATACCTTTAGTATACCCTAGCGGAGGGAGGAAAATAAACTTACTTACTGCTCAATAGTCTGCGGTATCAGCCCCACGGTCACCGACTCCGCGGTTGGAGTGCCGGCCGCATCAATGCACGAAAGGGTAAAGATGGTTTTGCTGTTGATGACAGGGTTGATGGAGAACGAAAGTTTGGTTGAGAGGGTTACCGTGCCCGCGATGCTAAATGCCGAAAGCGTGCATCCCCCGTCCATGTGCAAGGTGTCCCACGAAACGGTAGCGGTGTTGCCTTTGAGTACGCGCGAAGGGGTGGCGGTTAAGCTGTTGATGACACCCTCGGGCACGCAAGACGAGCCGCCCAGCACCTGTACTTCGCCCGAGGGGCACGTGCAGCTTGGCGAGTAGGAGGAGTTAAGGCCGTTGGCGCACACCGGCAGAGCCACGCAAGTGCTGCCGCCCGGCGGCTGGTACTGGCCCGCGGGGCACGTACAGCTGGGGGCGTAGGAGTCGTTTAGGCCGTTGGCGCACAAGGGGTTGGCCACACAGTTGGGGTACGTACCTGAAGTACCTGCGGAGCACGTTAACGGGACACACAAGCCGCCGCTTGGCGTTTGGTTAACCGGGCAGGTACAGCTTGGACCGTATGTTGCATAGCTTAAACCGTTGGCACAGGTTGGTGCCGCAGTAACGGTTACCGTAGCGCTCTTCCAGCCGGTAGAGGCGCCGGTAGTGTCGAAGCAGTCCATGCTGTAGGTGGTGTTTGCGGTTAATGCATTGGTGGCGATACTGCCGGGCAATGCCGTAAACCAGACACCGGCGCCCCACTGTCCGCCTGCCAGCTCGCAAGCGCTAAAGTCTGTGCCTTTGGTGCCTAGCCACGTTAGGGTGCTGTTGTTGCCGGTAATTACCGAAGCGGGGTTGGCAGTAAATGAGCTAAGTATGGTGGCAACAGACACTACCGGCGCAACACAGTTGGGATACGTACCGGTGTAGCCTGCAGGACACGTTAAGGGGACGCATGTGTTGCCGCTTGGCGTTTGGTTTACCGGGCATGTGCAGCTGGGGCCGTAGGTAGCGTAAGTAAGGCCATTGGCGCAAGTAGGCGGCGGAGGAGGTGGGGGTGGCAAAGTGCAGTTGGGAGGCGTACCGGTATAGCCCGCGGGGCAGATGACGGTGATGGTAACGTGGGGGCAAGTAGTCAGACCGAGGCTAAACATGCCGTCCGAACAAAAATAATAGGTAGTGGTAACCGCAGGATTTACGACATAGGTACCTGAAGGGGCATAAGCAGAATTTGATATATTGCCGGTACAGTTGCCCGTAAAGGTATCGATAGGGGGGATAGCGTCGGGATTTGCGGGAATATCAATGCACTGTTGCGTAGTCCAAGGAGCGGTTAATATGCTGCACGGCGCAGCTCCATTTATGCAAGCGTCTGCGCCGTTTCCAATCTGCGAATAGGCCTCCCACCCCAAAGTAACAGGCGCACCGGGCGTAGAAGTGTAGGTATTAGCAGAGAGCGTATATATGTGCTGAACGTCGCCTCCGCCGCATGAGCTAAACAAACAGTCAAAAATATTTGCGGTTAACGTGCTCGGTGAAATGCCGTTAAGCGCAACCGACTGACCTATGCGCGCCGTGCCGCCGGCGGCGACAAACCCCGCGACCAAGAGTAAAAGCGCGGCGCTGCCGCAAAAGACGGCTATTTCTTTGGACTGCTTGTGCGTAAGCCGCTTTGCCTTGTCAAAAAAATCATCCATATATTTATTATTGTACTGGCGGCGCCGGCAAAAGTACGATAGATGCAGCAACAGTGGAGTCGCTGCCGGAGGTAACCAGCACCACGGCTCCCTTTTTGATATCGCTTACCTTTTTAGGTATACCGGCTTGGCCTCCTACCGCCGCTGCCGTAACACGCGTCGTTGCCGTAATGCCAAGCGTAGCGGTAGTGCCGTCCTGCTTTGCAACGCTAATGCTTGTGGCAGTTATTGCAGTAACCGGCCCGGCAATAACCGTATTATCGGGGGTTGCCCTCGGCGCTGTGGGTGTGAGCGCGGCCCGTTGCATTGAGTTGCGGTACTGCATAAAGGCCAAGGCACCTCCTCCAACCAGTACTACTAATACAAAAAGAGCTATTTTTTTACCCATATATATAAATAGTACACTGTTCATGTAGCACCCACACATTTCTTATCCCCATGCCGGCTTTTGGTGTATCATTATCGGCAATGCAGTCAAAGGTGTATGGCATACCGCTTGTGGCGCTCATAGGGGTGCCCGTTTTTATTGTCGGTGCCGCTCTTGGCGCGGCCTACATGGCCTATGCTACTTCCGTCCCGCCAAACACCAATTGCGTCAAACTGTACCCGCTCACCAGCAAGACGATTGACTGCGGAAGCTATTCCGACTCCTCGACGCACCTCCAAAATATAGACTCCACGCTTACCGATGCTGCCGCGCTATATATAAAGGAAGGTAAAGCCCAGCATATCTCCGTTTGGGTGCGCGACCTAACGTCACTCCAGTGGGCCTCGGTAAACGAAAATGACCGCTACGCGCCGGCGTCGCTGCTTAAAGTCCCGCTCATGATTGCCTACTACAAACTGGCCGAGATAGAGCCGTCGCTGCTTACGACACAGTTTACCTACCAGCTTTCACCCGTACAGGATTCCGCAACTCCCATCTATCCGCCGCAAAAACTGCTTGTGGTGGGCCAGAGTTACACCGTCGAGCAGCTCATTGAGCAGATGATAATATATTCGGACAACAATGCGGCCGACGTACTGGCGGCGCATATAGACCCAAACATTTTTAACAACATATTGCTGGACCTTGGTATTAAGATAACGGCAAGCAACGGCCAAGATTTGCACGACTTCCTTACGGCAAAAACATACGCGACCATTTTCCGCACCCTGTACAACGCTTCATACCTTGACCAGGATTATTCGCAAAAGGCTCTCGACTTGTTAACCAAAACCACCTTTAGCGGCATTGATGCCCCGCTGCCCAAAGGCACGTTGGTCGCGCAAAAGTTTGGCGAGCGCGGCATGAACAATGCCGACGGCACCGTGGTGCGCGAGTTGCACGACTGCGGCATTGTATACAAAGATGACGACCCTTACAGTATCTGCATCATGACCGAAGGCACCGACGAAGCAAGCCTCCTTTCAATAATCAAAGACTTCTCGCAAATTGTCTACAATAAAATTTAAGCTGCGTTAGATATCGCCGCCTCCTCCGCTGCTGCCGCCGGTCGCTTGATGGAAGACGTTAACCTGTATGGCGTCAAGTTTGACCGTGTTGCCCGACGACGGCACTGCAACAATACGGACACGTAGGTTGGCGTCACTTAGGTCGGCCGGAGCCCATGTGCGGCCCCAGTTGGCGCTTGCACTACCAAGGGTGTACACGACGTCGCTGGTGGTGAGCGCACTCGTAGTAAAACCCGAAGTGGTAGTTGCCGTACCGCCATTCCACGAAAGCTCTACTTTGATAGTGCCGCCGCCTGCGCTTGCCGAAGCTTCCAACTTGACCATAATGCCGGTTACCGTGTCGGTGCTGGGGACGGCAAAGCCAAAGACAGAGTAGTCGGTTGAGGAAGTGGCGTTGGACGTGGCATACGCGTTGTCAGAGGCAAAGCCGTTTGCGGGAGTAGCCCATCCTACCGACCAGCCGGTTGCAATGCCGCTGCCGCTGCTGCTTGGCTGGTTAAAGCCCGGATCGTTGCCAATGACTTGCCCGCCGCCCTCGCTGCCGCCGGTAACGTTAGGTTGCGGCGGCACATTGCCGCCAAGGTCTGCACCGCCATTGCGGCCGCCGCCCGTATTGCCGCTTGGAGCATTGGTAGTTACCGAGGCTGCCGCGCTATACAGCCCGTCGCCGGTGGCGTTGTTGCCGCGCACGCGATAGTTATAGGTGGTGCTATTACTGAGGCCCGTGTCGTTGTACGTGGTGGTGCCAATGCCGGACGCTATTTGTGAAAAGTTGCTGCACCCTCCTCCGCTGCAGCGTTCAATTTTATAACTGCTCGAGCTCCCCACCGACCCGGCCCAGTTCACGGTAAGCGTCGTAGCTGCAATGTTGGTAAATGCAGGCGTACCCGGCACGTTGGGCAAGGTTAACACTGTGGAGGTTGCCGAAAAGGCGCTATCGCTTGCAGCAGTTGCACGCACGGCATAGTCATAGCTGGTATTGCCGGTTAGAGAGTACGTGGTGGTTGCGTTGCTTGTGATGCCCGTAAACAAACTGCACGTGTTGCTGCCGGTGATGCACTGCTCAAGCTTGTAGCTTGAGGCGCCGCTTGATGCGCTCCAAGTAACGCTGGTGGTGGTTGCAATAGTGGCGCTGTAGGTTGGAGTACCCGGCGTAGTGAGCGTGGTTGTGAGCGTTGAGGTTGCCGACCACAAACCGTCGCCGGTGGCGTTGGTGCCGCGCACCGCAACCGTGTAACTGGAGTTTGCGGCAAGGCTGTACGTCGTGGTTGAGTTGCTGGATATATTGATAAATAAGGAGCACCCTCCTCCACCGTCGCAAATCTCCAGTTTGTATGATGCTGCGCCGCCGGCGGCCGCCGTCCACGAAGCGAGCGCATTTGAGGCTGTGATATTTGAAAAGGTCGGCGTACCGGGCTTGTCGGGCAACGTAAGCACCGGTGTTGAGGTTGCGCTAAATGCGCCATTGCCGGTGGCGTTGGTACCGAGCACGGCATACTCGTAATTGGTATTGCCGGTTAACGAGTACGTGGTGGTTGCGTTGCTCGAAATATTTGTAAAGAGCGAGCAGGTGTTAGTACTAGTGATACACTGCTCGAGATTGTAAGTAGTAGCGCCGGTCGGGTCTGTCCATGAAATGCCGGTGGTAGTGGCAATCGTGTTGGTATACGTTGGCGTACCGGGCGCTGCGGGCAATGTTAAAAGCGACCCAATTGCGCCAAAGCCGGTGCCGCCCGTGTTGGTTGCAAACGCTCTAAAGTAGTAAGTGGTGTTGCTGGTTAAGCCGCTCATGCTGCCCGGAAATGCGCCCGGGCTGCTGGGAAAGGCGCCCACGGCAAAGCTGCCCGACTCGGTAGTGGTTGCTACTCCCGTTACCATCAAAGGGTCGGTGCTCGAGGCAAAGCCGCGCGCGGTGGCGTTGCCGCTGCCAATGTCTGTAATGTTGCCGGCAATAAACGCCGAGTTTGCGGTTATCGTAGTGCTGTCGACTATAGTGGTGGTAACCGTTGGCGCGCCGGCCGCGGTAAGCTGCGTTGAAGTAGCCGACCAGGTGCCGCTGCCAGTCGCGTTGACTCCTTGCACCGCAAAGTCATAGCTGGTGTTGGAGGTAAGCGAGTTAACCGTTTGGGGCGGCGATGAAATACCCGTCGTAAGCGTACACGTGTTGGTGCTGGTGATGCAGCGCTCAAGGTTGTATGAAGTGGCAGAAGGCGCGCTCCAGTTAACACTCATCGAGGTTAGCGTAACGCTGCTATACGTAGGCGCGCCCGGCACGTCGGGCAGTGTAAGCTGCGAGGTTGTCGCTGTGCTCAAGCCGTTGCCGGTGGCGTTGGTGCCAATCAGCGAGTAGCTGTAGTTGGTGTTGCCGGTAAGGTTGTACGTGGTTGTGGAGTTGCCCGATATGTTTGCATACACATTGCAAGAGGCGCCATTGCATACGGTAAGCGTGTATGACGCGGCGTTGCCGGCCGGCTGCGTCCAACTTACTGCAGTGGTAGTTGCCGTAACAACGCCAAAAGTAAAAGCGGTCGGCAGGCCCGGCAGTGTAAGCACCGGCGTTGAAGTAGCTGAAAATGCGCCGTCGCCGGTGGCGTTAGTGCCAAGCACAGCGTACTCGTAATTGGTGTTGCCGGTTAACGAGTATGTGGTGGTTGCGTTGCTTGTGATGCCCGTAAAGAGCGAGCACGTGTTGGTACTAGTAATACACTGCTCAAGTTTGTAAGTTGAGCTGCCGCCAGTGGGCACTGACCATGTAACTCCCGTGGTAGTTGCAATGGTGTTGGTGTACGTGGGAGTGCCGGGCACGTCGGGCAGTGTTAAGAAATTTTGAATGCTGCCAAAGGAAGTGCCTACCGAGTTGGTTGCATAGGCGCGGAAATAATAAGTCGTGTTACCCGTTAAATTTGTATTACTAAAGGTTGCGCTATAGGCACCCGTAGTGCCACTTAGGGTTGAAGTTGAAACGCTTGAAGCAAGCGTCGACACGGTTGAAGTGGCAAAACCGCGCGCAGTAACCGTGGCGCCCCCGTCAGCGGTAACATTGCCGTTCATATTTGCCGAGGTTGCAGTAACAGTGTCGGCAGCGTTGGTAACAACTGTCGGAGCACTCGCAGTAGGTGTATAAGTAATGGCGATGAGACCCTCATTGCCGCTACCTCCGGATGCGGTCGATCCCGTATTTGAGCCGCCGCCGCCGCCGCCGACAGCGCCTCCAACACCGCCGGGATGTTGACCGCTGCCGCAGCCGCCTGAGGCTCCTGAACCAGCTCCATCAAGATTTCCATACTCATTTCCTGTGTTTCCACTTGCGCCGTCACTGTTACCTGAACAAATTGCAGGAGACGGGTTTGTATTATTGTTAGCTGCTCCGCCTTGGTTAGTAGTTGCGCTTGTACCGGCGCCGCTGAGGCCGGCTGCTCCGCCGCCGCCGCCGCCGGAGGAACCTGACGCGGGTTTAAATCCGTTGCCGCCGGCAAACTTGGTATCGCCAATACTTGCTGCGGTCGAGCCGCCCACGCCAGCGGCAGCGGTTGTGCCACTACGACCCCAATCGCAAACCACTTCTTTGCCGCTGACACTCGAGTTAAACGTGGTGCTTGCAGTACCACCTGCCGCATCAATAGAAACTGTAATACTGCCCGACAGTCCGGTAACGTTTGAGCGTTTAGCATAAGCGCCGCCGCCGCCGCCGGTACCTGCAATGCTGGATGTCTGACGCGCGCTGCCGTTACCGCCTGAGCCAATACACTCGATTGCATTCGTGCTTGACCAGTCGGTCGGCACCGTCCACGATATAACGCCCGGATGGAGAGTGCCAACGCATTGACCTGCACCATTGTCTGCGCCAAAGCCGCATGTAAGTGCATACGCCTTTTGCGGCAGTACGCCAATCAGCGTGACGCTCATGACAAACAAAAGCAGGCTCGCAGTAAGTTTTTTTATATTCATGCAACGCAAAAAGGCACGCCCGCCTGTGCGGGGTGCCCCATACAAGTAGTGTAGCAAACCTGCAGCTTTGCGCAGTACGGCAACTGCCCTGCTGTGGAGAGCCGAACTGACTATATTTATAGGCGTTTTTTTACTCATATGGTGTATATCGCAAGGTTGAACCTTGCGAAAAGCTCGCCTATTGGTATGTTAGTGCCATGGCAAATAGACTTACTGCGCCCGGCGAGCTCTACCACCTTTACAACCGAGGTACGGAAAAGAGGAAAATATTTATGGATAACAAGTGCCGCGAGCGCTTTATGGAACTGCTGTATTTTTGCAACAGTACTAAAGCGGCCCGCATCGACGATCTGCACAAAAGCCTTTCGCAAGGTTCGACCTTGCGAAGTATATTTGAAACGTACGACCGAGGTGAAAAATTGGTTGACATAGGCGCTTATTGCTTGATGCCTAACCATTTCCATTTGCTTGTCAAAGAAGTGCGTGCGGGCGGCATCGCTTTGTTTATGCAAAAACTCAGCACTGGGTACACCATGTACTTTAATACAAGATACAACCGGTCGGGCGCGTTGTTTCAAGGAAAGTACAAAGCGAGGCACGTGACCGGCGACCGGTATCTGAAATATCTCTTTTCCTATATACATCTCAATCCCGTCAAACTTGTTGAGCCCGGATGGAAAAAAACGGGTATTGCGCAACGAGCTAACGCAAGGACTTACCTTGCCGAATATCAGTACTCGAGCTTTCCGGACTATTGCGGAAATAAGAGAGCCGAGCAGGATATTATTTCGATGGAAATGCTTACGGATTACTACGACTTGCAAACTCCAAAAAATTTTAAGGATACTGTGGAGGCGTGGCTTGACCACGGCGAATAACTTCGCAAGGTTCGACCTTGAGATTCGCAAGGTCGAACCTTGCGAATTTTGGTTTTTTGGAAGTAATTGGGTCATACAGTTTTATTTACACTTATTGGATGATTACCGTGCGTGTGCTGGTCGCCGTGTTGCCCCACGTGTCGGTGGCTACGTAGTCGATGGTGTCGGTTGCAACGCTCGAGGTGTCGATGGTGACCGGCTCGAGCAGCGAACCGTTTACAAACGTGTGCACGGTTAGGCTGGTGCCGGCATTGTCGGTGGCGGTTGCGCCCAAGTCATTGTAGGTATCGCCAACAGCAATGGTTGCCGGGTTGGCGCCGTTAATAGATATGGTGGGTGGCGTTGAAGTGCTTGATGCCCCCCCACTACCCGAACTGCCGCCCGCCTGCGCAGCAGCCGGCTGGCCATTTAGCAAGTTTTGCAGCTGCGTTTGCGTCACACACGTAGTGCCTATACAGAGTTTTTGCGTTGCGGTCACCGTGTCGGCAGTAATGTCGGTGGCGGTGATGGTCGTTGCAAAGAGTTGGTTAAACGTACCGACCGTTGCGTACACGGCAGCGCCCAACTGGCGCACGCCTGTTTGCGCGATATTTTGCAGCGCGCCAAGCGCCGAACTGATAGCCGATTTTAATGCGTCGGTTGCCGTTGCAAACGGGCCTTGCACCAATGCCGCCGGCGTGGTAGTTGCCGTGGTCGAGGCGACCGACGTAATGTCCTGGCCGTTGAGGTAGAGGTTACCGTTGATTGATACGCTCGGTGTTGATGATGCCGGCGCCGAAACCGAGATGATTGGCAGCGTGCCGGTGGCGGTAGACGTTGCGATGGTCCAAACGTTGGTGCCAACCGCAATGGTAGTCGTTGCAGGGTTTGCAAAGTTAACGGTGCCCGCGTTAATGGTGAGCGTCGAAGTTGCTGAGCTGCCGAGTGTAATGGCGCCGTTGCTGATGCTAATTTGCGGCGATGTTGCGCTCGAGGTTGCAATGCCGCCAATTTCAGCTTGCTGCGCCTGGATTGCGGAGGCGAGGTACGGGGTTAGGCCGCCGTAGTTAAACGATAGCAGCCCTTGATCGTTGGACACTACCAAATCGGGGAAGATAGGCTGCACCTGCTGCGCAATAAAGCCGGTGTGGAGCTGCGTGCCGTCCGGCTCGGAATTAAAGTTGTACGTTACCGGCTGGAGCGAGAGCACGCCGTTAAGCACCGAGCCGAGCGAGCTGATATTTTTCTTGGTACGGATGTCGGAGGTAAAGGTGATAGCGGTGTTGCTGATGTAGGCGGCGCCGGCGGCGTTGCTAAAGACAGCTATCGTTTTGCCCGAGGCGATGCTGCTGTTGCCTACAACGAGTACCGAGGAGGTTGCGATTACGTTAGTGGTGGTACCGATGCCGACAAAGCCGTTTTGGTTGGCGCTGCCGACATAGAGCGCAACCGTCGAGGAGCCGTTTTTACCTACCGCAAATGCCGGCTCGGTAAGGCTGTTAGCGCCCATACCGACTGAGAAGGTCGCAAACGGCGAGCTGGTGCCGACGCCCACACGGCCGTCTTGGTTGGCGCCCGAAACTATAAACGCCGAAGTGCTGCTGCCTTGGTTAGACACTACGAACGATGGGTGGAAGGCCCCCATCTCAATCGCAAGCTTGCCCCATGGCGATGAGGTGGCAATACCCACCAAGCCGCCCACCGAGACGCTGCTTGCGGTCGATATGCTGATTACCGGCTGCGCCGTGGTGGAAGTACCAATGCTCCAAACATTGTTTACGCCGTTTTCTATTAAGTTTGCGGTAGTAGTGCCGTAGTTAAACGTACCGTTGTTGAGCACGCTAAAGATGGTTGTGGTTGCGTTTGCGGTTGAAGAGGCAATCGCAAACAGCGTGCGGTTAATAACCGGGTCGTTTGCATTGGCATGGATAGCAACGTTGGCAAACGGGCTTGAGGTGCCAATGCCCACATTGCCGCCCTTAAATATTGCCGCGTAGTCATTTTGCGCACCGTCGTTGGCAAACACCGCCAAGCCGTAGCTGTTGGTTGTCGATGCGTTGAGCAAAGTGCTTGGAGCCGGGTTGCCCAGGAGCAATGTGTACGCGTTGGTGGTGGTGCCGTTGCCGCTTGCCAAGGTGATAGGCGCGCCGTCGATAGAGAAGGTTGCCAAATTGCCGAAGTTATTCGAACTCGCGTAACTGCTGAAAGCTTCACTTGGCGCCTTAACAAGGAATGAGCGCTGGAGCGGGACAGTACCGTTCGCAAAGGTCTGCAGATTCGATTCATTGAAGAGGACATCGTTTATTTCCGTATTTGCAGTTAGGAACGTGCCTGCCCCCAACGTGAACCCAAATTTTGGAGTATTTGCGCCGGTGGTTACACCGCTCGGATTAAAGGCGTACGACGCCCCACCACTGACGGTAAACGAGCCGACTGGGTTAGGAAAGAGCGTAATTCCACCGCTCCCCGACTGGAGGGATATTGATCCAGTTCCCTTTGAATTTATCGTCAACGCCTCATTTGTCGCATTCGACACAACGTTGACTGCCACGCCGCTGCCGCCTGCAGACGTGTCTATAGCAAGACCGTTGTTGTCGGTGGCGAGGTTTGTAATAAGGTGGAAGCCGACGTTGCTGCTGGTGCCCACGTCAAAGGTGCCATTGTTCCCCACTGCAAACAAAGTCGACGTACCGGTTTGCGTTGAAGAGCCAATGGCAAACAGAGTGGTGTTGGTGTCGCCGTTGTTGGTTTGGATTGCAAACTTTGCAAACGGCGAGGTTGAGCCGACTCCGACATTGCCCGTACCTGAAGCCTGAAGTACGACGGCTTGATTGCCTCCAGGGGTAATTTGAATGTTTCTATAGCTGCCTGAACCGCCGAATGTGGTGCTTATGTTAAATGCACCGGTTGCGCTGGTAATAGACAGAGCGCTATCGTTGTTACTTGCTTCAAACATCGCTCCAAATGTCGAGCTGAGCTTTACGTCAAGGTCAATTGAATTCGTCCCAAAAATGCTGTTGTTAGCGGCGACTGCTCCTACAGATAACTTAGCTGCTTGAATACCGCCAACAAAATTTCCAATTCCGACATTGCCTGCAAAGTATGCATTACCGGTAGTAGTTGCGCCGCCCGATATGGTGAGGCCGCCCGTTTGCGTGCCGTTACCGATGGTCGAGGAGGCTTGCGAGTTGATGCCCGATGCAAAAGTCTGCAGCTGCGTCCACGTGTTGGCCGCGGTAAGCGAAGCGCCGCTGGTTGTGATACAGGTGTCGCCAACCGCGTAACAACCGGCGGTGATGTTGACGCCGTTGGCAATAGTGGTCGAGCCGGTGTTGCTGATGCTAAACAGTGTCGATGCGGATGCGCCGCCGGCAACCGTCGAGGACGAAACCGCGAAGAGGGTCGTGTTTGCGCTGCCAAAGTTATTTTGCACCGCAAAGTTTGCAAACGGCGAGGTGGTACCAACGCCGACCAAGCCGGTCGGGGTAATGCGCATTGCCTCGGTAACGTTAGTTGCAAACACGAGCGGTTTGGCGACCGTGGTGCCGACAATCAACCCGTTGTTGTTGGCCCCTTCCGATGCCAGCAGCGTCCAATTTGCCAACGTTACCCCAAAGGCAGAAATAGTGTTGCCGGATGAGTAGGACGCAAAGAGCCCGTCGCTGCCATTGTCTGCATTGACCTGGAGTCTCGCCTGCGCACTGGCACCGTTGCTCCAGTTTTTTATGTTGGAAATTATAAGGCTGTTGGTATTAGCCTCTACATCCAACAACTGAGTCGGGGTTGACGTACCAACGCCAAGGCGCTTGTTGGTATTATCCCAGGAGAAGTTATTGGCATCGCCGTTAAACGCCCCGCCGCCATTGCTAAACTGTATGGTGCCCGCTGCGCCGCTCGAGGCGCCCGCACCCGTAACATTGCCGACACACACGCCGTTGAGGCTAAAGCATCCGCCGTTGATGGCCAGGCCGCCGCTGGTCGAGTAAAGGGTTGAGGTCCCCGCCGTAAAGTTGGCGACGTTGTTAATAGAGAAGATAGAGCCGGGAGTGCTGGTGCCAACACCGACATTGCCGGCAGAACTGATAAACATGGACGTTCCGGCATTTCCATTGACGCGGAATCCTATGCCACCGCCCGATTGAGCGTTGTCAACCAAGACGTCGGAAGAGTTTGGCGCGCCATATGTCAATCGTCCTACAGCAGTCCCCGCCGAACCCCACAACAAAGTCCCGACCGAACCGGTGTTTTGCAATCCGACGCCGAGATTACCGGTGAAGTAGCCATTTCCAGCGACGGAGAACATAGAAGCGGGGCTCGTCGTGCCAATGCCCACGTTGCCCGCGGTGGTAATGAAGAGGCTCGAGGTGCCTTGCGCTGTGTTGCCTGCCGAGAAATATGCAACCTGGCCTTGCGTGCCGGTAAGGCTTGCGCCGGTGCTAAGACACGTGCCGTTTACCGAGTAACAACCGGCGGTCAAGTTAATGCCGTTGGCAATAGTAGTCGAGCCGGTGTTGTCGATGCTAAAGAGGGTCGATGCAGTGCTGCCGTTGGATGCAGTGGAAGACGCGATTGCAAAGAGCGTACTGTTTGTATTGCCGTAATTCTTTTGTACCGCCAAGTTAGCAAACGGTGTAGTTGAGCCAATACCGACCGAGCCGTTGTAATTTACGTTAAAGAGCGTAGCAATAGTAGATGAGGCATTACCTACTGAAAGAAGCGCTTTGCTTTGGCCCAGCGTGGTCGTGGCATTAAAGGTTGAGGCGGTAATGGCAAGCGAGCCGTTAAAGAGCGCGTTATTGCCGACCGTAAGCCCACCGCCAAAGGCACCATCCATTGCAAAAAGGTTATTGCGCACGCTGAGCGTACCCGTTTCGATTCCTCCCGTTTCAAGCTGTTGTATGTAGCCGCCGCCGAGGTCAAAGGTTACCAGGGCGCTGTTACTAAGACTCACTACATAGGCGTAACGGCCCTGGACGTAGATGCTTTGGCCAGCGCTCAAGCTATTGCTGACCTTGCTTACCAGCACCGGCACTGCCGGGTTCGAGATATCAAAGGTCACAAGAGCGCTGTTGCTAGAGACATAGGCGTAACGGCCTTGTACATAGACGCCTTGAGGGCTGGCCAAGCCGCTGCTAACACTGCTTACCAGCACCGGTACTGCCGGGTTCGAGATATCAAAGGTTACGAGAGCGCTGTTGCTCCCGCTCGTAAGATAAGCGTAACGGCCCTGGACGTAGACAAAATTCGGACCGCTTAGGCCGCTGGTAATGCTGCTTACCAGCACCGATGCGGCCGGATTGGAGATATCAAGGGTCACAAGGGCATTATTATTGAAACTCGCCACATAGGCGTAACGACCCTGAACACTGACAGATTGACCCCCCGATAAGCCGCTGTTAAAGCTGCTTACTTGCACCGGTACTGCCGGATTGGAGATATCAAAGGTCAGAAGGGCGCTGCTACCACCTGAGTTCAGAACATAGGCGTATCGGCCTTGGACGTAGATAGAATTTGGAAGGCTTAGGCCGCTGGTGGCGTTGCTTACTTGCACCGGTGCGGCCGGATTGGAGACATCAATGATTACGAAGGCATTGTTACCGTCATTCCCAACATAGGCGTAACGGCCCTGGACGTAGACGGATTGAGCTCCGCTTAGGGCGCCGCCGCTAGTGCTGCCTACCTGCACTGGTGAAGCCGGATTGGAGAGGTCAAAAATAACGAGGGCGCTGTTGCTGCTGCTCACCACATAGGCGTAACGGCCCTGGACGTAGACGGAACGGGGGCTACTTAGGCCGCTCGTGGTGGAGCTCGCCACGGTGATTGTTGAGCTACCTACCATAACGTCAAGCTGCCCAGTGGTTGAACCAAAGTTGGAGCCTATAAGCACGTTGCCGGTGTTTGAAACAGTAAAGAAGGTAGTGGTAGCTGTTGCAGTCGACGAGCCGATGGCAAACAAGGTCGTTGCCGTGTCGCCATTGTTGGTTTGGATTGCAAATTTTGCAAATGGCGAGGTTGTACCTATGCCGATAGAGCCAGACGTCGGCAGCTTAATGCCTGTACTTGTTGCCGGCAAGATACCGAAGATAAGGTTGCCTATGTTGAGCTGGTTGCTTGCCGCTCCATTGGGAAAGAAGGTGTCATTGCCAAGAGCAACATTGCCGTTGCCGGTAGTTGCGCTCTTGGCGGCGTTAAAGTTGTTTGCGCCTATTAAAATGTTTGAATACCCGGTAGAGAGCCCGCCTCCCGCATTGTATCCAATAAGCGTGTTGTAATCCGCACCCGTTTGTAAGTTGAATCCAGCAGATGCGCCAATCACGACATACCCCTGTGCATTGAAGGCGCCCGGACTTCCTGCGCCGGCTGAGGAACCTATAGCTACGGTGTTTGTTGCCGACACATTATTTAAAGACGCAGCGTCTCCAAGGGCAATATTGCCGCTGCCAGTTAGGTTTAATGATAAGGCTTGATCTCCTACTGCCGTGTTACCGCCTCCTGAGGTAAGGGAAGAAAGTGATTGATGGCCGATAGCCGTATTTGCAAACCCAATTGTCAAAGCGGTAAGGGCTTGGTAACCAAATGCAGTGACTCCGTATGCGGTTGCGGTAGTTGTTGCCACTTGCCCGCCAGCAAATATGCCGAAGATGGTCGACTGGTTGGTCGATGATGCATATCCAAGCAAATTCCCTCCCTGCCTAAAACCGCTAAACTGGTCGGTGTTTATAAAGCCTGCGACATCGAGTTTGGAAGTTGGTGCCGTAATTCCTACGCCCACATTCCCACCAAAGAACAACTGACCGCCGACGTTAAACGCGCCATTAACTGTAGAGGAACCCGTGATGGTCAGGTTAGTGCCGGTAGCAATCGCAAAGTCGAGCGCCGCAAAGTGGCTGGTTGATGAGGCAAAGACGCCGTTGGTTGCATTGAGTATCGACGAGGTAGCGGCGGTGAGGACGCCAAAGTTAGTGGTGTAGGTAAACGGCGACGCGCCGCCCGCACACGCCTGCGTGGTAAGGAGGCCTGTAGAGTCGACTGACACGCAAGTACCGGCGCCCGCGCCTAAGCTTGAGACGCGCAATGCTGTTGTAGATGCCGTACCGGTAAGGAAAGAGTTGCCGGTGTTACTGATGCTAAATAGCGTTGTGGTCGAGTTGGCAGTTGAAGAGCCGATTGCAAACAAGGTGGTGTTACTCGAGCCGTTGACCGCGTGTATCGCAAACTGTGAGAATGGCGTTGTGGTGCCAACGCCCAAGTTGCCGTTGGTGACGGGCGCGGCGGACGTTACCGCACTGTTATACAACCCAGTGCCATACAAGAGGTTGCCGATATTGAGCCCGCCCACGCTGCCCGAAGAGGTGGCGTCAACATTGGCGCCAAGGATAATGTTGGCAAAACCGGTTGCTAGGGTAGCTGCGGCGCCACTACCTATCACCACGTTACCGCTAAAGCTTGAGCCGTTACCTGCCGCGCCACTACCGATGACAACGTTGTTGGAACCGGTCGATATAGAAGTTGCAATTGAGTTTCCGACCCCAACGTTGTTTGCAGCTGTAATAGAAGCACCACCGTTGTTGGTTCTAGAGAATGACTGACTGCCTATGACTGTATTGCTTCCTCCTGTATAACTTCCGGTATTGCCCTGCGCAGACAATGCTTTTGAACCGATGGCAGTGTTTGAGGTGCCGGTTACGGTTATACCCGCTTGGTAGCCAAGGGCCGCATTATCAGAAGTGTTGGTCAGAGCCTGGAGAGCCTGATAACCCAGCGCGGTATTTTGATTGCCCTTGGTAATATTTGAAAGCGCGCCTTGGCCAAGCCCCGTGTTAAAGCCCGTAGTTGAAGCGGTAAGGAAAGTCTGGCCGTTAAGAGAGACGATAGTTGATGTTGCGTTTGACGAAGTTGCCGAAAGTGCAATGAGCTGGCCAATGCCGCCGGTGTTAACGCTCAGCACCGCGCCGGTTGCGTTGGTTGATGTTGCGTACTGGAAGAGCGAAAGGAGTGACGAAGAGTCGTTGCAGGCACCACCGGCGACTACGCAGTTGGATGCGAGGGTTGCCAAGTCGCCGGTGACGTTGAAGGTACCGCCGGTTGCCTTATCGGCGCGAGCAAAGTTAAGAAAGTTACCTGTATCGGTGACCGAGCCACCTGAGTTTGTTCTGCCTGGGTTAAACAAAAGAAACTGACCAGAAAATGCGTTAAGTGCCCCAGTAGTAGTATTTCCTGAACTTATCAAAGTACCTGACGTCACATTTGCGGCACCATTGCCACCAAGCCCGATAGTTATAGCAGATCCAGTAAAACCAGTATTGAGATTGCCTCCCACCTGCAGTAACGTGCCTGAAGTACCGTTAATTGTCTCCGTCGTCCCCACAGTCAAACTCGTGTTGGTTTGCAAGCTTCCTGCCGTTGAGTTGATGACCCCTACCCCAACGCCGCCGGCGACAAAGGTATTGCCGCCGACGTTAAACGCACCATTGACGGTTGTTGAGCCGGTAATTGCCAACGTAGTGCCGGTTGCATTGCCAAACAAGAAATTGCCGGTAAGAGTTGTTGAGGCAAGGAAGTTTGAAGAGAGCGAGTTAAAGGCACCGCTTATGGTGGTCGAGCCCGTAACCGCCAAGCTGCCGCTGGTAGTAGCCGAGCCGGTGATAAACGCACTGCCTGCAACCGACAGCGCGGCAAACGGCGAGGTGGTACCAATGCCCACATTGCCGCCGTTTGCATTCAATACGAGATTTTTATTGCCAACATTTGTCTGCGTCGCTTGAATAAATCCGGCGTCGATAGTAGCATCGTACCCAAATCCAATAAGTTTAGATGGTGTAGCGCCGTCGCGCACACTAAGTCCAAAACCGCCGCCGCTAGTAGTGTAAGATTGGGAGCTCTTTACAACATCAAGCTGATTCTGTGGCGTTGTAGTGCCGATGCCGACATTACCAGCAAAGAACGACTGGCCACCGACATTCAACGCGCCGTTGATGGTTGAAGAGCCTGTTATGGTAAGATTTGTGCCGGTCGCGATTGCAAAGTCCAAGGCTGCGAAATGGCTAGTAGATGAGGCGAAGACACCAAGCTGCGCCCAGATGGGGTTACTCGAAGTGGCAGCGGTGATGACTCCAAAGTTGGGCGTAAAGGTAAAGTTCGCTTGGCCGGTAGAGGCGCCGCAGGCATTGCCGGTGTTAGAGATAGTACCGTTGGCGCTAAAGGTTGCGCAGCCCGGCGTGCCGCCTGCTGAGGAGACGATAAGGTTGGTGGTAGATGCCGTGCCGGTAACTGCAAATGCTGTAGTGGTGGCGTTGGTGAGCAAGGTACTGCCAAAGAGCGTTGACGAAGCAAAGAGGTTTGAAGTAAGCGAGTTAAATACGCCGCCGATGGTGGTTGAGCCCGTAACCGCAAGTGCCGATGAGGTGGCGCCGCCGGTAACCGAAAGATTTAACGCAGCTGCAAGGCCGGTGTTGCTTACGCTAAACAAAGTTGAGGTCGCCGATGCAGTCGAAGATCCGATGGCAAACAGTGTTGTTGCCGTGTCGCCGTTGTTGGTTTGGATTGCAAATTTAGCGAACGGCGAGCTGGTGCCTACACCAAGTGAGCCGCTGGTCGGAAGTGAGAACGCTGTAGCAGTATCGTTTGCCGCAGGGAGCGACGCACCAAAGATGAAGTTGCCGATGTTGAGCTGGTTGCTTGCAGACGCAGACGCAACAAGTGCGTTATATCCAATAGTGATGTTGTTAGAGCCTGAAGTATTGTTTTGTCCTGCCAAGGCACCCAAGAAAAGGTTTTGTGCTCCGGTATTATTGAATCCTGCTTCATACCCAAGCTCGGTGGTGGAGGAAATTACTGCACTGGAGTTAAAGTTTGTTTTAGAGCCGACAAATACATCAGCGTTGTAGGCGCCGGTACCAGCTTGTCCGGCAGAAAACCCAACGGCCACGTTGTTATTTCCGGTGGTATTTAACTGAAGAGCAACAGAACCGACCGCGGTGTTAGCAAAGCCTGTAGTGTTACTAAGGAGAGCATTACCACCAAATGCACTATTATTGCCGTTAGTTGTATTTTTTGACAATGCAGCGAAGCCAACAGCAGTGTTTTGGTTACCGGTATTAACCAAGAGTGTTTGAAAGCCGACGCCTACATTGTTGATGGTACCAGGAACATCGGCAGCGCCCGCTGAAGCCCCAAGATAGGTTGAATTGCGTCCAAAGCCAGTATCGGTGAGATATTTTTTTCCGCTTAAGGTAAAGATCGTAGTGGTGGCACCAGTGTTTGGATTAAAATCTACTACGCCTATATTTGAAATACTAAACAGAGTCGAGGTTGAATTTGCAGTCGAGGAGCCGATGGCAAACAGCGTGGTGTTGGTGCTGCCGTTATTTGCATGTACAGAGAGGTTAGCAAATGGCGAGGTTGATCCTACACCCAAGAAGCCGGCCGAAGTGATGGTGGTGGTACCGGTTTGTCCAAACGCCGCGACATTAGCCAATAGACTTTGTGCAAAAAGACTGGTTGAAGTCGCGTTAGCAAGCGTAGTGTTGCCCGTGACAGTAAGAGAGTTAAGAGTTGCAAGACCAGTCGAGTTAAGCGTGCCAATCTGTGCCCCGCCGACTGCATTGAATTGTCCATTGATAGTGGAAGAGCCCGTAATAGTCAAGTTAGTACCGGTTGCAATCGCAAAGTCGAATGCCGCAAAGTGCGAGGTTGATGATGCAATGAGGCCGTTTTGGCTAAAGAGTGCCGAGGTGGTGGCTGCGGCAATCTGGCCAAAGTTGTTGCTCCATATAAACGGCGCCGCGCCGCCCGAGCAGGCCTGTGTCGTAAGTTGGCCTGCTGCGGTTACGCCAACGCACTGCCCCGCATTAGGGCCAAGACTTGAGACAACCAAGTTGGTGGTTGAGGCGGTGCCCGCCGAGCTGACCGAGAATTTGCTTACCGAGCTAAGCTGCAGGTCGATAAAGTTGCCGGTAAAGGTGCCGCTGCCGTTGGCCAGGTTTTCAAGGAGGCCCGTGCCCGTAAAGGTGGAGGTGTCCTGGGCGATAGAGACAAGCGCATCAGCCGAGGTAATGGTGTTACTAAAGGCGCGGATGGCATTGCCCTGCGTGGTGCCGGTGGTCTGCGCAAAGAGGCCGGCGGGGAGGAAGGAGCCGCCGGCATCACCCGAAGTAATGGCGCGTACGCCAAAGGTGCGCGCACTGCCGGAGATGGCGGTGTTTTCACCCTGGGTATTGGTGCCCTTGTTGGCGTCTACTTCCAAACCGCGCACCGTATTGGCCAGACTGGTGTTGTCGGTGACGCGGATGATCGAGCCTACCAGCGTGTCGGCGACGCTTGAAGGGTTGTTGGTAACACCCAAGTAGTTGCCAAAGCCCGTAGCGCCGGCCGTTGGCGCATAGGTCAGCAACTGGTCAATGCCGTTGCCGCCGGCAGACGGCGTGGTGACCGTGCCCGAGTCGATGCTCAGGTCGCCGCGCGGGGTGGTGGTGCCCAGCCCCACGTTGCCGCTAAAGAACGACTGTCCGCCGACGTTAAACGCGCCGTTAACCGTTGAAGAGCCCGTAATGGTGAGGGTGGTGCCGGTCGCTATGGCGAAGTCCAAGGCGGCAAAGTGCGAGGTTGATGAGGCAATGAGGCCGTTTTGGCTAAAGAGTGCCGAGGTGGTTGCTGCGGCAATTTGGCCAAAGTTGTTGGTCCAGATAAACGGTGCGGCGCCGGTTGAGGTGAGGTAATCAACCCCCGCAATAGCCGGCACCACAGCTCCGCTCGCAGTGGTTTTGAGTAATGAGCCGGTGACACTGGTAATGGCGAAGGTGGAGCTGGTACCGTTAACCGTAAGCAAGTTAGTGGAACGGTCGTTAGTGGCAAAGAAGCTGGTCGTGGTGGCGTTGGTAAACAGCGAGTTGCCGGTAAGAGTGGTCGAGGCAAGTACTGCCGAGAGGTTGGCGTTTAATTGTCCGCCAACGTTAAGCAGTGACGCAATAGTAGTGGAGCCCGTGACGGCGAGTGTGCCGGTAGAGGTAGCGTTGGAGAAGGTGGCGCCGCCGTTAAAAGTTTGCAGCTGCGAGTAGGTGTTGGCGGTGGTCGTACCAAAAGCCAGGCTGATGACCGGGGTTGCGCCGCCCGTTGATTGCACGGGGTACGTACCGGTAACGCTCGTAACCGTACCCTGGGGCTCTGCGCTGCAGGTCACTGTGCCCTGGGCATTGGTGGTAAGCGCGTTAGCGCCGTTGCAGTTTGCCGCCAGGCCGCCCGTGATGGCGAAGGTGGTGGTGGTGGCCTGGGCCAGAGTGGTGTTGCCAGTAACGGTTAAGGTGCCGTTGTGTATGGCATTACCCGTGGTGATAGTGCCGCCGACGTTCAAGGCGCCGCTTACGGTGGTGGAACCGTTGACCGCAAAGCTGGTAGAGGTGGCGCCGGCAAGGGTGGTGCCGCCGGTAACGGTGAGTGAGTTAAGCGTGGCCAAGCCCGAGGTATTGAGCGTACCAAACTGCGCGCCGCCAAGTGCATTGAACTGGCCGTTGATGGTGGAGGAGCCCGTGATGGTGAGGTTAGTACCGGTCGCAATCGCAAAATCGAGTGCGGCAAAGTGCGAGGTTGATGAGGCAAAGAGGCCCAGCTGCGCCCAGATTGGGTTGGTGGTGGTGGCGGCGGTGATAACGCCGAAGTTAGGCGTAAAGGTAAAGTCTGCTTGGCCCACAGAGGCGCCGCAGGCATTGCCGGTGTTAGAGATAGTGCCGTTGGCGCTGAATGTTGCGCAGCCCGGTGTGCCTCCGGCTGATGAAACAACAAGGTTGGTGGTTGAGGCGATGGTAGTTGAGAGCACAGTAGTAGTAGCGCCGCCGGTGATAAACGCATTACCCGCTACCGACAACGTGGCAAACGGCGAGGTGGTGCCGATGCCGACATTGCCGCCGTTGAAGATGGCACTGTAGGTGTTTTGTGCACCGGCTGAAGTAAAGACTGCCAAGCCATAGCTGTTGGTGGTAGAAGCATTGAACATCGTTGAGGCGGTAGAAGAACCGACCAAGAATGCATAGCTGTTGGTGGTTGATGCGTTTGTGCCTGAGAGCGGCCCTGACGTGACCGAAAGTGTTGCCGCGTCGGTTATACCACCCGTGGCAAATGAGTTGAAGGCTTCGGTGGGTGCGTTGATAAGGAAGGAACGCTGGAGCGCGATTGCGGCGCCTGCGGCGTGAGTTTTGGTTTGCGCAATGTTGAATTGAATATCATTTGCTTCGGTTGCAGCGGAGAGACCAGTATCTGCCGCTCCTGTAAATAATAGGTCGGCAAGCACACTAGAGCTGTTTGCTGGAGTAAGTGCTATTTGTCCAAAGTTGTCAATCGCTACGCGTGCGGCAGAAGCTTGCTTCAAGGAGATACCACCACTATTAGGGTCATTAAGTATGATGCCTCCTCCACCCTTAGATTGAATGTTAAGTCCTTCATCCGTACTATTGGACACCACACCCACTGTTACTTTGCTGCCCGCCGCACTGGTAGTAATCGCCAACCCGTTACCAGTCGCAGTAGTATTGAAGACGTTAAAGCCAATGTTGGTTGAGGTGCCAACCTGGAGTGAGCCATTGACTGCCAAGTTGCCAAAGAAGGTAGAGGTAGCAAGGGTGCCCGAGGTGGTAGAGCCGACGTTGATTTGGTCAAACCAGCTGGTTGATGAAGCGGCGAGTGATATCGGGCTGCCCTTGAACCAGATTGGTGTTGAGGTTGAGTTGAAGTTGGCGCCAAAGTTTGAGGTGGGCGTAAACTCAAACGCGACGTTGCCGGCTGCGTAGTCGACACCTGCTACCGCCGGTACCACTGCCCCGCTTGCGGTGGTTTTAAGAAGGCTCGAGGTAATGCCCGTGATGGCGAAGGTGGTAGAGGTGGCGTTGGCAAGTGTGGTGTTGCCTGCAACCGTAAGCGAACCGTTGGCGTTTAATTGCCCCCCAACGTTAAGGAGTGACGTGATGGTGGTGGAGCCGGTAATCGCAACCGTGCCGGTTGAAGTTGCGCCGGTAGTGGTAAGGCCGCCATTGAAGGCGACAAGCGTTGAGGTGGCGCCGGCCGGGAATGGATATGTAAACGGCAGCGTGCCGGTGGTGAGGTAGTCGGTGCCGGCCACTGCTGCAACAATAGTGCCGTTGGCGTTGGTTTTAAGCAATGATGAGTTGAGCTGGAAAAGAGTCGTCGAGCCGGTATTGTTTATGCTAAACAAAGTTGAGGTTGCAAATGCCGATGTTGATGAGCCAATCGCAAAGATTGTTGTTGCCGTGTCGCCTGCGTTTGCCTGTACGGCAAACTTGGCAAAGGGTGATGTACTACCGACGCCGACCGAGCCGCCGGAGAGCGTTGTACCTTCGCCGTTAATGCCTGTGCCAAAAATAAGGTTGCCGACGTTGAGCTGGTTGCTGCCGTTGGTTACGGGCAGCGCGATGTCGTAGCCGAGCACGATGTTGTTGGAGCCGTTTGCGGTAGTCGAGCCGGTGTTGGCACCGAAGAAGGTATTTTGGCTGCCGGTTGTAAGCGCAAAGCCCGATGACCTGCCAAACAAAGCGTTATTTGAAAACGAGTTTCCGGCAACGCCTCTGCCTGCCTGATGTCCTACAACAGTGTTGCTTGAGCCGGTTACCCCGTTAAGCAGCGCATCGCGGCCAATAGCAATGTTATTGGCGCCGGACGTATTGCTTAGGAGCGCAAAGCCGCCGACGGCAACGTTTTGTGATCCGCTCGTGTTGCCGGTAAGTGCCGCATACCCGACGCCGACGTTCACGGCGCCGGTCGAGAGCGCCTTCAGCGAGATGGCGCCGACGGCAACGTTTTGCAAACCGGCAAAGTTTGTCGCGCTGCCAAAGAGCGCCTGATATCCAAACGCCGTGTTGTCGTCTGTTGCAGTGGTAGCGCTGGTGGTCGCGTTTTTGAGCGCCTGATACCCAAACGCAGTTGAGTCAGGCGCCGAGGTGAGCGAACTCGATGTTGCGTTTGCGATGATTCCCGCGCCCGCCCCAATGCCGCCAAACGATGAGAAAGTGGTAGAGGATGCGTACAGGTTGTTTGCCACAATGGTACCGGAGCCGTCGACAGCAAAGGCGTTTGATTTAAAGCAATCGCTGGTGCAGGTTACCGAAGAGAGATCTACGCCATGCGCGACGGTGTAGCTGGCACCGGCACCAATAAGCGTGCCGTTGGCCGAGACCGGCGCTCCGCCGTTGTATGTATTAAACAAGATGCCGTTTTGCCATCCCGGCGACGTGGCCATTGATGAAATGACAAGCGCGGCGTCCAAACCGGCGGCCTGCGTCGCGTCCGAGCCAATGGTCGTGATGTTAACGCCTATTTTATTTTTGGTAGAGCAGCCGGACGAGCACGTTACGTCGACCTCTTCGCCGACGATTGAGGCAAGGTCAGTCGCGGTACCAATGCCTGCAGCCTGCGGGTTAGAACCAAAGATTTTTCCTGCGGCTCCGGCGCCGGTGTCAGTCCCCCCTTGGTTTACGGTTGCTTCAGCAAAACCCCATAGGCCTACATACGAGCCGGGTGACGTTGGCGTATGAGTCGCCTGAATAAAGCCCAACACCGAAGTGTGGTTTCCTGTCGCGCCGGTTTGAATCGAATCATAGACACCAGAGCCTATAGAGTTGGCGGTGGTGCTGCCAACACCATCAACAATATTAAATACGTTGTAATTCCATGCGCCTCCCCCGTTCAAATTGGCGCTGGCAATTAAGCCCGATCCGCTTTGAGTCGTACTAAGACCAGCCGTAAAGGTATTTGCCGCTGGTGAAATTTGAACTCCGCCGGCCGAACTGATGGAAGTAGTGCCGGTTTGGCCAAAGGCTGCGACATTGGCAAGCAAGCTTTGTGCAAAGAAGCTGGTCGAAGTGGCGCCGGCAAGGGTGGTGTTGCCCGTAAAGCTGTTACTGCCGGTAAACGTATTGCCGCCCGTAAAAGTATTAAAGTCCGCAAGCAAAGTTGAAGAGGCCGCGGTGCCGGCAAGAGCCGAGAGTGTCGTACCGTTGTATGTAAGACCTGAGCCGACGATAAGGCTGCTTACCTGTCCGGTGCCATTGCCGTTGAGGATGCCGGTAAGGGTGGTACTGCCGGTACCGCCATTGTTAACCGCCAAGGTGGTGGTCGAAATGACGCTGCCCGAGCCGTTTACATATAATAGAGCGTTTGAGAGGTTGGCCAGGGTGACATTGCCAAAGGTTGCGCCACCCACCGCGTTGAGTTGACCGGAGATAGTGGTCGAGCCCGTTACAGCAAAGCTGGTTGAAGTAGCACCCTTAAGTGACGTACCGCCAAGTACTGTCAGCGCACCATTGGCGTTCAGTGCACCTCCAACATTAAGGAGCGATGCAATAGTTGTGGAGCCCGTGATTGCAAACGTGCCGGTTGAAGTGGCGCCGGTGGTGGTAAGGCCGCCGTTGAAGGCGAGCTGCGTTGAGGTAGCGCCGGCCGGGAATGGATACGTAAACGGCAGTGTGGCAGTGGTGAGGTAGTCGGTTCCTGCTACCGCAGCCACTACCTGTCCCGAGGCAGAAGTCTTGAGCAGCGCCGACTGTACGCTCGAGATAGTGAGGTTGGTGGTTGATGCGACTGTGGCAAAGAAGCTGGTCGTGGTGGCGTTGGTAAGGGTCGTGTTGCCGGCGGTAAGGCCCTGCAGATTCGTCGCGCCAAGGACCGTCAGCGATCCGTTCGCGTTGAGTGCACCTCCAACGTTAAGCAGTGACGCAATGGTGGTAGAGCCGGTAATTGCAACCGTGCCGGTTGAGGTGGCACCGGTGGTGGTGAGGCCTCCGTTGAAGGCAAGCTGCGTTGAAGTGGCATTGTTGGGGA